>OLXE01000311.1_pt1 | contig 33836 bp, 32 predicted proteins | sample 1644571 | NCBI WGS metagenome assembly OLXE01 (sample SAMEA103958161, study PRJEB25191) | human gut metagenome | biome: human-associated habitat [ENVO:00009003]; feature: intestine environment [ENVO:2100002]; material: feces | place: Germany | collected 2013/2015
TTAATATCTTCTTTTATCTGTGTTATCTCTTTCCTTTCCATTGATAAATCACAACGAAACCTCAAATACTCCTTAGTCCTATTAAATTGTTCTAATCGTTCTTTCAATGTATTATAGTTAATATATCGAGCATAAGCCGAAGGCATAAACAGCCTAATAGACCCATCGCCTACACTACACATTGACTCTTCGAATGGTAATTGAAAAGGAAAAAACTGATGAGAACTACTCCAATCATAAGCCTCTTTGTATAAAAGAATAACCCGGTTAAGTTCCTCCAATTTATCTTCTATAAGTCTATTATCAAAATCATCTTTTCCAATATGTAGTTCAATACATCTAATAATTGCTTCAATAGCCTTCTCGTATGGATGGAAATTTTTCACTCCAGTCTTTGCCTGTATATGCTCTATATGCAGCAGTTTCTCTTTTATTTGCCTCAAATTAGGTTCACATTTTTGTATATAGAAAGAAAAACAACAATTGTGCAAGAAATTAAAAATAGAATTTAAAGAAAATTTATTATATTCTTCTACTGAATTAGCCGGACTTATAAATGCTTGTGTATCTCGTCTTATTTGATAAATATTAGAAAACTGATTTAACACAAACCACATCTTGTCAATATCGGATTTGTCTGTAAAATTCTGTTTGTAATATTTCATCAATAATACAAATGATTTCAGATTAGGATTTATTCCATTAATATCAGCCAACAATTCTTCTGCTTTAGATGCTGAATTGCATTCTTCTTTTACAAATTCATCATAAGACCCAATATTCATTTCCATTGGGAATATCAACTCAACAGCAGACTCAATATTATAATAGAAAGGAGTTTTCTTTATCTTACGTATGATAAAATGACATTTTTGGAGCAGTATTGATAAAATCGCTTTTCTTTCAGCGCTACCTTCACTCATATACTCCATTAATCTATTTCTAATTATAAGTATATCCTGAAATTCATCTTCATTTGCAGGAAATTGATAATCATAGATACATAGAGGTATAACAATTTCCGAAAATAATATAAGATCATTATCTGTCGCTTCTTCTTTCTTTAACCTGTAGAATCCGTATTTATATTTATCCTCTTCTGTATTAAATTTCTTTTTCGTGGCTATTATAAAAGAATTGTAACGTTTTAAGGAATTATAGATTGAGTAATTCAAATCTCTATAACTTGACAGCAACTTGTCTACTTTTTTGTTTCTTGATTCCGAAGGAGCATATTCCACCGCTGCTGTTTTTTCCAAAAAGCGATTTAATACATCAATAAAATTAGGAGTACCAATGTATTCACCACTAATAATAGATTTGCTCAATTGAATAAAGCACACCTCAAAAAAACTGTCTATTTGAGATTTTTTATCAAACAATACATTTTCATCTTCGCCATCTGGCAACCAAGATTCAGAAAAATCTGATAAAAATTGATTATAACATTGTTCTAATATGCTATGCATTATGCGTGATTTTACTCAAAGTATTTATTTCTATCGTTCCGAATTGAATCTACAGTCATTTTATAACTTGACATATCCATTAACTTAGCAAAATTTATAGACTGCTTCCAGCTTTCCCACTTATGTGTAATTTTCACCAAATCAAAAGCGTTCAATAAGATAAGATGTCTATTTTTCATTTTCAAAGCATCAATAGCATCCTTTACAAGACTATAATCATCCACATTGTAAAGTAATGTCACATTTTCTTTTTTAGTAATAGATCTTTCAGTTATAATATAAGATGGCAGTTTTTTATCTTGAATAGCATTATATATATCACTTTCCACAGGGCCATATGGCAATGCATGAAAATTATCAAAGATATCTAATAAATCCCTAGCACCTTCTTCCTTAGGAACTGCGGTCAAAAACAGAAGTTTGAGCATAGACAATTTAGAACAGTTCTCGAATCCTTTATTCTGCTCTTTATTCTCTTCATTATACCAATTCTCAAATAAGGATAACATATAATCAAATGCATATATCTTGCTCATAGTTCTTATTTATTTCATCATAATAACGCTGTTCTTGACTAATTATTACAAATTAAGAACACGAATAGTTTGATGTATTATGCAGTATTAGCACAAAACAGCACAATTATGCTGCAAAAGTAGCGTAATTTCTCAAAAGTGAGCATTATTTAGCTAATTAATTACTCAATAATGCTGCCAAACATACATACTTTATATATAGATATTACTTAAAAACACATCATTTCTACACCTTCATTTTCTCACTCAATCCCAGACTTCAGATTAAAGTCTACCACTGCAAAAGGTTATAACTCACCCCAACACCAACATACCATCCATCCGGATAACCATACCCAGCCTGCAAACCAAATCCCCACCGCTTCTTCTTCGGTTTAACAACCACCGAATGATAGATGTCATTCGTCACCGTCTGATACACAGTTCTTGGGAATATCTGTAAACTATCCAGCCGAGGGTCAACATATCCGCTCACCACAGCACGATACGAGCTGTCTCTATATATCACTTGCTTACGATGAAGCAAGGTATCACCTATCCGTGTCGTATCATCCGGCACGAAACGCCAGAACACAGCCATCGGTGCAGAGATAAGAACAGTATCTACCTTGACAACCGTCTTTATCTTCGTCTCTACACGAACTTCAGCCGGAGGCTGCTCATGCGGATGGAACCAAGCCGTCACACAAGCAATTGCCAGCAGTACAATTAATATCCACGGTAACTTTTTCATTCCTCGAACCTTAAATCGTTTATACGGTTCATCCACCCCCGTTTGAATTTATTGTTCGCCGGACGAGAACGGCATATATCCTCGATGAAATCGAACCGTGCAATCTTAATCATGTCGAACAACTCACGCGGGTTCCTGGCATTCACCGCAGCAATGGTCTTGGGACCTACTATTCCATCCACTGTTACACCAAGCAAACGTTGAGGTATCTTTATCCCATGCGCACCGGATGCCCACACCCAATCAACCAATATATTAGCAACTGATTGCGATTTAATATCGTCAGCTTTCCATCTGTCCCAATAATGCGGCTTGAGCACCCGGTTAACGACATCCTCACGGGTAAGCAGATGCAGGTCATCCACGTCTATATCACCATCACCATCTTTATCATATCCTACTTGTTTCCAAGTGGAAATAGTAACCCCCATATTCGTAGCCCCTCCCAAATCGTCAGGGTCATTTACAAAACCGCCTTCCCATTTGAAAATCCACGGCGCTAATTTATACACATTCGCCATTCTTATTTTCCTCCTTGATTTTTGGTTTTACATAAAAATACAATATATTTGCAAACGCCTTTGTTTAAACTTTAAGTTGTGTAGTATTAAGGGAAAGGGAGCCGTTGTGAAACACCTTCCTTTCCGCGAATCAGTAGCCGTTTTGCGGTTCTCTGTCACCGCATTTCTTCCTCTCACACCGTTTAAGCGCCAGTTCCAGTTTTAAGTCAGAATTAGCCTCCTTCAGTGTAAATAACTCATCCTGCACCTTACGGAGCCGGTCTGTCTGCTCCACAAACCGCTGTTCCTTCTCCGAAAGCTGCTTCTGCAGGAACTCGTTGTACTCCCGTAATGCCTTGAACTCCTCGACATCAGCATGCGCGTCCTCAATACGCGCGTTGGTCTTACGGGACATCCACCACTTGATAAGCTGCTTGATGCCCTCGATGCCACCGAGGGCGGTCATCAACATAACCCAATCATTCATATCCATTTCACCAATTCATTTAATAATCTACTAATAACCATTTCTTTGTCCGACACCGCACAAATGTACATCAGACGAAATCAAACAAGTTGTTGAATTACAATTTTCCACTGACATTCCGTGACAGCAAAAGTAATTGCTTCCACAACCTTGAAAAAGGACATAAAAAAAGAGCTCGATGACAACATAAGTTGCCACTAAGCTCTTGGTTATGAGGCAAAGATACTAATAAATAATGTAAAGCAAAACTCCTATGAGATATTTTTACCAGAGTATCTACCAAGACACGGTGGATGCACTGAGGGAAATTTTCAACCGGCTTAATCTCATCATTGACGGAATCGCTTGCGTGAGAATAGCTGACCCGGAAATATTGAGAATCTTGAAAGAGAAGCTGGATGTAGATAACATTGGTGCAATTAGTGAAGAGTATATAAAGAATCAGATTTCCATTACCAATGCGTGGTTCCAAGCAAACAAGTCAATCAAGACATTCGATGAATTTGGATTGATGAATGCCACGTTCGGAAGCGATGACATATTCGGGGATTGTTCTTCTTTGGAAAGCATTAGAATTCCTCATTCTATAGATAGCATACCGATTGGTTGTTTCAAGGGATGCGTTAAACTGAACAATGTTGTTCTACCGAAAGGGATAACCTTTATTCTGGCAGATTCATTTTCAGGCTGTTCTGCATTGAAAGAAATTTCTATTCTTGATACAGTAACACAAATAGAGGCAGGAGCATTCATGGGTACAAAACTTGAGAAGGTGGATTTACCTGAAAGTGTAACCGGCATAGGTTCGTCTGTATTCAATGGCTTGACTTCTTTGAAAATCATGATAATCAGGGGGCACGTAGTGAGAGGTGATGCTCCCAAAAACAACCTGTTCAAATGCTGGGAAAATTGTACGGGGTTGGAATCATTCGTCATGATGTCAGAAGCGCCTATGGAATTTGGATTCTGGATGATGAATGGCACTACATGCACAGTATATGTACCGGACACAGCAGTAAATACATATAAAGCAGCAAACGGTTGGAGTAGTTTGGCCAGTAGAATTCGACCGTTATCAGAGTATAAGGGTGAATTATAATAGAAAATTATACTGCGGTATCAAATTGGTAGAACCACTATTGGAACTCCCGGAACACTACGAAGAAGTGGATATGCCGGAGGGCTTTTCAGAGGAAATGCCACCAGAATAGCCTGAAAAGAACGGCGGAGAGAAAGTTTCTCCGCCGTTCTACTAATTTTCTACCATTTCACTTATTGGACGAATATATGCCGCCCACTTGCTCCAACCGGAAGCTGTCTTGTATGCACTAACTGATGTGTCCGGAACATAAATGTTGGGAATCTGGGGAGCATTGAGCAGTGTCCAGTAATCGGTCGACGGAGGTGTTGATGTTCGTATTATCAGGGTCTTTAACAGAGGACAATTCCCCATACCGGTCACCGACACGGCATTTTCCCCGATTTCCACACGGGTCAGTCGTGGCATATCCCCCAATCCGCTAATTGCTGTGACATGGGGCGGATATACGAATTCCGAAATTCCGGTGCCGCCGAAAGCGCCAGACTCAATAGTTGTCACTGTGTCAGGAATGGAAATTTCTTTCAACGCCCCACAATTGTAGAAAGCCTGCTTTGAAATAGTGTCGCACCCATTGCCTATTATGCATCTTTCCAGAGAGACGCATCCGTAAAAGTATTGGTATCTGATATTCCTGTTTTCCGGCAATTCGATACTTTGCAAAGACGTACATCCGGTAAACAGATTATTGGACGAGGTGGTGAAATTTAGCCACTTGAACTCATTGAACGAGACAATCCGCGTATTGTTTGCAAATGTGCCGGCATTGATTACCTGTTGAACGGCCGCTTCCTCTTCCGTTATATAGCCGTCCTTGTCGGCATCCCATATGCCAAGGCAGATGCGCCGGGCTTCCGCGTCCTTGAAATGAATGGCCGCTTCACCGACAAGTACCAGATTCAGTCTGTTGAATACACTTCTCAGTGCATCCACCGTGTCCTGGTAGTACTTGGAATGCACAGTAATGGTGCCTTCCAGTACCGGTATCGGGTCTTCGCCGGACAGTCCCTCGGCTGACAAGCCGGAGTAGCTGCCGTCGGAGAGGCGGGCGAGCATGTCGAGTGCGTCGGCCGTGTAATACTCCTCATTGAAACCTATTGCGCGGATATGTTTCAGCGCGTGGGCATCACCCTGCGGTTGCTGTGCCTCGATGACGTCAGACAGCAGTTTCATGGGCTGCAGCAAAGGACAGTTCTCCACCCAGAAGTCTGTCACATTCGGGGCGCACTGGCCGATGCGCAATCCACCGGTGGACAGCAGGGGGAAGTTCCTGAAGCCGATGTACTTGTTGTTTGCCGGATACTCGATGACTTCAAGACTGCCGCCTTCCGGAACCTTAATCTGGCTGAGATTGGTTCCGTCCGCATATATCTCACGGATATTCTGGCAGGCGCTCAGGTCAAGAGTACCCTGCAAGGTGGCAATGTTTGACAACAGGACTTTCTGTAGGCTGCCGCAGTCGGCAAGGGTAAGCCCGGTGATGGTGATGATGACGTTTTCGGTCTTGCTGCCCAGGATGAGCTCCGTCAGGCGCCGGCCACGGACCACCATGGTGCCGCTGACGTTCTTCCGGTGCCAGTCGCCGATGGAGAGCAGCCAGCTCGCCGCCTGGATGGCGTTCTGCTGGTCGGCAGAGCCGCCGAGGTCGATGGTCATCCGGCACACTTCACCGGCCTTGGTCCTTGCGCCCTGCACGATGCTGGTACCGTTTGCAATGGCCGGGTACATGTCGAATGCCGGGGTTATCTCGTAATCTATCAGGTCGCCTGCTGCACGCACGATGATGGTGTCCGTTCCGCTGTTTGAAAACAGACCGTAGCTGTATTTCGACATGATGTACATGATGCGCTTCTTCACCCAGGCGGTTTCGGCAGAGCAGAAGTCGCCATGCGATTGGGTGATAGGGTCGGTGTCGTTGGTATAAGAGCCGCTGTTGTAGGCTATCTTGGCTATCTCGTAGCGTTTGGCATCGGCGTTGACCAGCGTGGCCGGGAAATAGTTCTTGATGCCGAGATAATACTTCTTGTAGAAGGCATATACCTTGTCATAGGGAGTGCCCGAGGATTGTCCGCACAGGCTTTCCATGGCACTGAGCATCTTCCGCATGCCTGCCGCAATCTCGGCGCTGAATGCCAGTTCGAGCATGTTCCAGAATACGGATGTCTCGCCGTTCCAGATGGGCTGGCCGTTACTGTAAACATCGTGCATCTCGCAGTGGTAGGGCTTGCGGTCCTGACCCTGGTTGTCTATCGGGAAGATGGTGTCGGCATCGTCCAGGCGCCACCGCCACTTGCTGCCGGTAGTGCAGAAGTTATACGGATAGGTGTTCTTCGCCCGCTGGTCGGTTCCGGCCGTAAACTCCACGAAATTATGATGGAATACGGCGTCGCTGATGTCGAAGCAGTCGGGGATGGTAGCCCGGAAAAGCTGCTTCCTCGCATTGACGAACAGTTCATTCAGCTGGTCGGCCGTGAAGGCTGATAAATCACTGCTTAAATACTCTTTGAGCTGTGTCTTAAGGTTAATCTGCCCGGCCCCGATGTCCGAAGGGATGAATTTCCCTTCCGCCGCCTCATAGTAGTACAGATTGTAGAGGTCGGCATCGCCGGTCTTGGCAATCCAGTACTCATACCCCGTGCTCCGATATTCCGCAACAGAAGCATTCAGCTCCGCCAGCGTGCCGCCAAACGGACGGATGCGGTTGTTGCAGACATATACGGCGTTATAGGAATCTATCCACCTCTGCGCAGAGAGCGGTTCGGTCTCGTCGGCATTCAGCTCTCCGGCGTCGAAGTCCCAGCAATTGGTATCATTATATTGGAAGGCTTCCTCATCGGCATTGTACGCCCAGTATGACTTGCCGCGGTTCCAGGGCACACGGAACAGTGCCCCCAGCGGTGCGTTGTCCGAGCCCTCTACAGAGAGAAGTTCCGGGAAAGCCTCCGTATCATAACCGAAACAAAGGTCATCTCCCTTGTCCGGGCCGAACGTAAATTCTCCCATGCAAGTATATACATCCTGCCCTTCCTCGTTCACGGACTTCGAGAAGCCGATGAACGGTTCCTGATAGACGGCCACACGTATCTTCGGGTCGGCAGCCATCGCCTCGTTCTTCATGCCTGTCTCCTTGAAGAGGGCATCGTAGGCATCCACGCTGCCTGCCTTGTGGTCCTGCATGGAGCTCGCCCAGTTCTTCTTGGCGGTCAGGCGCCCGGACTTCGGAACGTTGTCGTACATCAGCACACAGTTCTTGTCCGTGGTACCGTCGGCATAGGTCGCGATGGAGGCTATCTTGTTTCCATCAGCGTCCTTCAGCCCTTTCATCTTAAATCTAATATTCCACTCCAGGTATTTTTTGGAAGATGTACCCTGGCCTTCCACCAGCAGATTGGTAAGCGTGAAGTTCCTCTCCGGCTTGTCCTTGAAGAAGACTTCCAGATTACCCGCCACGCCCGAAGGGTTCATCAGGTTCGGGAAAGGCTTGTCTACCACAAACACGTTGTACAGCAGCTTCGTGGCATTGAAGTCGATATTCACACCCTCACCGTCCAGCACGAGGTTGACGTTTTTCTCCGCAAGCTTCTCGTCGGTGGTCACCAGCTGGTTGATATAGTTCTTCTGTACGGCTTCCGAAGGCAATGCACTGTCGTAGACACGCAGCCCGTACAGGTAGAGGTTGGCATAATCGCTACCCAGCACAATCTTGCCGTCATTGCGGAAGTAGTCGTTGTTCTCGTAGGCATACTGCCGGTTCTTCTTGCCGTTGATGTAGATGGCCACAATGTTGAACCCTGCATTCCCGTAGGCATCGGGCATCACGACTACTGTCAGGCGGATACGCACACCGTTGTCTATAGGTACGTCCTGCGTCGAGCTCTCCTGCATGGACTGGGAGAAGAAGGATACGTTCTCGCCCGACACGCGCAGGCCTACGTTGTTATCCGCAATGGTGATGATGTCCTTGCTGGCATCCGAGGGATTCTCCACCTTGAAGTCGATTTCGATGGTCTTGCCCCGGCGGGCGGCTTCCGTGGCGAAGGGGCGGTAGTCTATCACGGCCCTGCTGCGGGCGAATATCTTCAGTGCCTTCACTCCGTCGGCGTCAGCCGCCCATCCGTCGTTGCTCCAGTTCAGGTTGCTCCACTCTACCGGTACGGCCGTCTTGTCCACCTCGTTGATGACGCTCCTGTAATTCGTCTGCGAGTTGGCACGGGTCCGAGGATTGATATAGAGTGCGGCGCCTGCCGTAGCCGAATAGCCCAGCGAGTTGTTCACCGGCAGGGCAATGGGTTCCGTCAAGGCATCCGCACCGTCCGTCACGCCGACTGTGACGCCGAAGTCGGCATCGTCATCCGTCTCCACCTCCATCGGGTAGGTGAAGGTGTTCCTTGCGTTCGCCACGATGGCGTCATTCTCGGAACTGTACACCTCCATGCCGCCTCTGGTGATGGAGAACCTTGCCTCGGTCAGTGCGGACGGACCGTCGTAGATGGCGTAGTCGAACACCGTGTTGTCCTGCCAGTTGGTGAGCTGTTCCGCCACGTTGTTCACGCACATAAGCTTCACGGCTTCGCTGGCCGTACGGATGCACATGATGTTGACCGATACGGATTTTGTCTGGATGGTATTGTCGGAGTTGGAAAGATAGAAACTCACGTTGTATACGCCCGTCGCTCCCGGATGCTCCAGCAAGTAGATATACGGAGTATCCAGATACACGGCTGTGCCTATCGCCTTGTCGTAGCTCTGGCTGTAGCCGTCGCCGGTGACGGTCAAGTGCAGCGTCTTGTTGATGTTGCCGTTGATTATCATCGGGATGTTGATGTCTCCGGAGAACGCCGTCCACCAGGCGAAGTTCGGGGCGCTGATGCCCAATGACGTGAGTTGCACGTTGTACGTCACCGGTGCGGTGGTCTTGTCGGTATTCTCCCCCTTGATGGAAATCTTCACGCTGTTGCTTCCTGATGACAGCCATTCGGCTATGTCCTGCCTGATGGATACGCCCGAAGAGACTTCCATCTGTTTCACCACGGTGAAGTCGGCATACTTGGCGCTCTTCATCATGATGGTGCACAGGCCGAGTTCTCCGGTAGACTTGTAGGGTTCGTCCAGGCTGTCGCGGTACTGCGAGACGAACGTAAAGTCAAGCACGCACTCCTCGCCGTACTGGGTGGCGAAGCCGAGCGAGGCCATGTTGTTCCGGACATATACGCTGTACATGGTTCCGGCACCTCCGGCCAGTTCGCGCACAGTCTGTTCAAGCGTCGCACCCGCCGCCCCGTCGAAGGCCGTACCCGGGTCGGTGCCGATGACAAGCTGCGCATTCCTCACTTCCTGCAGGGCGTTTTTCAAGCTCTGCATCGCCGCCTTGTTCGTCTCGAGGCTGTTGTCATTAACGCACTTGGCGAACTCGTTAATCTTTCCGACAAGCTCGTTCAGTTCCTCGGCCTTGAGGATGTTGCCACGAACGAAGTTTCTGTTTAATTTATCCATAACCTATCCTAATATATCGTTGTCATCAAGCCTGCTTGAGTCCAGTATGAAGTCTACAATCTCAATAACCTTGCCGCCACGCGCGGCAAGGGCGTGCATTATCAGGTTCGTCTCGAGCATGCCCGTGTCGGCCATGTCACTCTCGATACGGCTGATGACCGCATTCGTGGCACCTCCATCGTCACCGGTCACGCGCTTGCTCAAAACGAACCTGATGTAGCCCATGTCACTTGACGTTCAGTTGGTTGATAATTTCACGCTTCACTGCGGCTATGAGCCGGGAGTTCTTGACTACAAGCTCAAGGGCCTTGCTGTATCGTTCAGGAATCTCCACTGCATCCTTTGAATAGTAGATGCTTTTAGCTAAGTCCTCAAAGCCTATGTCCAGCAGGATACTGCCGTTGTACATCATTTCATTGCCGACGGTTTCCGCGGCGTCGAAGGTCTGTCTGCCGCCCTCGAATGAGGTCTGTGCCTCGATTTTCTTAAAGTTGATTTTCATCTGATTCTTGCTATATTACTTGTTTTTCATATTTCTACCCAAGTACTTCCACCATCAGAAGTCTTGAATACGCCTGAGTTGGATATTTTTAAACCGTGTCTTCCAGCTACGACATTCATTACATCATAAAAACGTCCGCCGGAGGAATCCTCCACGGTGACAAAAAGTCCGTCTGCACCAATATCCACATCGTAAGATGCGAATTGTGGCCCTCCTGCATGATTATACTGAATACCCTTAGAAAAATGCAAGCCGGAATTTGACAGCTTCATTGCCGGAATATCAATCGGATGCCAACCGGAAATATAGGAACCAAGACCTTCGTTGGTTATTTTGATACCCCCGATTGTACCGCTTATGGCTTCAATAGCCCCATTCTCTAATATCTTGAAATAACTGTTTGCCGTAACAATTCCTTCAAGACGTATCTGGTCGGCGCTCACCAGCGCATTGCTCTGGAACCTCCCGTCGGGCAGCTCGGTAACGAAAGCGGCTATATACGATTTCTTTACATAACCATCCGAAGCGGTTTTCTCTGCAAACATCTGCACAAGGTTTGATTCGGTGATGAGCCCCGACTTGTCGATGTTCGTGATATGCCCCGCCGCATCAAAACTCACCTTTTTAGACAGCAGCGAGTTGAAATCAGCCGTCGTCACCAGCCCGGAAGTGTTGATGTTCGTGATGTTTCCGGAGCCGTCGAAGTGGATGCCTTCAACCAGCGCGGCGATGGAGTCCTTTGTCACCTGGATGGCCGCCGTGTTCTCATCAGCCGTATCCTGCGCCCCCCGGGCAAGACAATAAGCGTCCCGGGCATCGCTGATACCCTGGTTGGCAAGCCTCGTAGCCTCGGCAATGCCATTTTCCGAATCCGTCACCGCAACCGTGATGCGGTCCCCCAGGTTCTCGATATAGGCAGTAGTTGCCGTGGAAGAAGGTTTCCAATGGCTGATGCTGAATGCTGCTCCTGCCGCCTTCGCAGTCTTGCATACGAGAGCATCATTCTTGTAAATAGTGGTGCCGTCATTGTACGTCGCGTTCACCCACATGTCTCCCACGTCGTAGGCATCTGCCACAGTGGGCTGCTGGGCAAATATACGCCGCTTGCTGTCCGCGGTGTCCTGGGCTCTGGCGGCATCCTCAAGGGCTTTCAGTGTCAAATGGTCGGTGATTTCTTCCCAAGCACCCGACTCGAACCGGTAGCCCTGCCCGGTAGCGGTGTTGTAGAACAGGTCCTGGTCGTGCATGGCCTTCAGCTCCGCAGTCGTCCATTCCGAAGCGGGAATGTTACTCAATGTAGGCTCATAGTCATAGAACCACATCGTGTACTCCTTGTCCGTCTGCTGCTTGATAATGTCGAGATTTACCTGCATGTCGTCAAGGGTCTTGTCCATGTCCTTACCCGTGGCCTGGTTGATAAACCTGGCGGTAATCTCGCTGAGCACCGTATTGAAGTCAATCAACGGTTCGGGCATCGTGTACGAGTTTATCCCATTGTATATGCGCACATAAGGCCCTCCGGCGGTAACGCTGTCCCATACAATGGCACCCTGTCGGCCCGTGTCCGTCCGGTTGCCGAGCTGCACGATGCTGTCTCCGGCAAGCGGGATGTCGCTGCCCGATGCACAGTCGTCCTTGGAGAGGTCTATGTAGTCGTCTCCCGTACCCGTCACGAGCCGCCAGTAGTAGTGGTTGCCCGATTTCAGGTTGAACGTCTCGCAGATGGCCTGGTCATCCTCCTGGAAGGTGTTGTACACGGTACGCCCCTCCGAATCAGTGGTCTTGAAATAGCAGCGCCAGTATGTGCCCTTGTCCTCCACGCGGTTGCAGATGATGCCGCCGCCGGTATTGTACTGCCTGCCCCCGACATAGGTGGACTGCTGCACCTGGATGTCCTCCACGCTCAGCTTCTTCCGGATGTCCACAAAGTCGATGTCGAGATGGTAGTTGCCGTCCGCGTCCCGGTAGATGCCGAAACCTGAGCCTCCGGCTGAGAAGTTCTCCGACACGAGGTCTTTCAGCAGCATGATTTCGTTCAGCGTTGCCGTGCCCTTCACGTTGATGCCCTCGATGAAGGTCATCAGTTTCTCGATGGTCTCGGCGATGTCCTTGCGCACGTAGCGGTCGTCGTTGTCGTTCTTGCTGCCTATAGGGTCAAGCTTGAAGTGCCTCTTCCCGTCGGTCTCCGGTATGCTGTCGTCCTTCGACAGCTTGTAGACGGCACCCCCGTTCTCAAGGGTCGACACGAGCTGTCCCGCATAGGGGAAATAGGCTTCGGCGTCGGTGTTCCTCGCGTATACGCGTGCGTCCTCTATGGTATCGAATACAGACGAGCTGTCGATAGGCCGGTACGTTGTCCTCTTGTATTGCAGCGCGAAGCTGCTTCCGTTTATCTTTACCATGTCAACTCGTTTTGAATGTGAATGTATCGGCATCGTTCGTGCCGTCGGTCCGTATCACCCACATGCGGTAATCCGTTGCCTGGCTTCCGTTAGCGCCTTCCACAGAGATGGAAGTGGGGCCGCTGCACACTCCGGTGTCTTCGATAAAATTACCGGGATATGCGGTCAGGGTGAGCTCGCTCACGGTTCCCTCAGGTATGCAGATTACGATTGTCTTCCACCGGCCGGCACTGAACTTGTAGCTGCCGGAGCCGGTGTACATGCCGCTTGATGACAACCCTCTGACTTGCGCTGAGGTTGTGGGAATAGAATCCACCACTCCGGCAAACCATTTGCGACGCACGTTTACGCTGATTTTGTCGGTAAGTGTTACAGCAGGAAGACTTCCATTTTGGGAAAATGATACGGAGGCAAGGTATGATTCGTTTTCCGTATACACGCCTGACAACTCCCTGACAGCCGTCCTTACCCCATTCATTTCAGCTCCGAATACAAGCAGATTCTCTTCCTTGTTATCAAAAAAAGCCTTGGTTATATCCCCATTCCCGTTTTTTGCCGCTTCATACGTTATTTTACCTTTATTAGAGCCGAACTCCATATCGTTAGCCGTAGAAAGTTTGCTTTTCAGTTCCGCGCCTTGTTCTTTAAACAGCATATTTCTAATGATATTCTCCCAGCTTGTCCCTTTCATGATTACATCGCCTTGTTTGTAATAGCCGACACTGGCAGTAGTTACCTGTATGTTCCCACTTGTTTCCTGGCTTGTAACGCTGTTTGAAAGTTTCTTGACAATGGAATCCAAAGAGGACTGGTTGTAAAGCTGCCCTTTCAAGGTAATGCTCTCTATTTTGCTTTCCAGTTCCCCGATACGTGAATAAGCAGCGGTTTCCCCGACAGTATATATAGGGGAATCATAAGGCAGGTCAAGGTTGAATTCAAATCCGATAATCCTTGACTGCCTTCCGTTCTCGAAATAGGCCTTGTTGATAAGATTGACCTTTTGACCGATGCTGTAGAGATTGTGCACTCCGTCCTCACTGTATGCGACATCCGACATCATCGTGCAGCCATAAGTACTCGGGTCCATTCTGGACTTTTCAACATGCTTTTCAGCTTCAGTTTTCAATTCCTGTTCGGCGGTAGATACAAGTCCTAATTCGGCTATCTTCGTACTGTCCCATCCGTATAATACATAAGTGTCACCTGCTTTAGGCTTGACCACATTGTCCGGAAGTTTGCGCCCGTAGTCTTCATTGGCGACAATCTCCCATAACTGCGCATCCACATTCCATGTACCGTCCTCATTCTTTTCTCCCTTTTCAAGCGGATTGAATTTGACGGCAAAGTCCATTCCGTTAAGGCTTCCTGATTGAAACACTACATGGAGTTCTTCACCTTCAAGTACGTAATCATACGAGAAATTGATACCTGTGTCAGTAAACCTGTAGAATGTTTCTGTAGTCTCGGTCCCATCTTCATTGTCAACCGTATCTTCATAGCTGGAGACTGCTGTAATCGTTCCTGTACGTCTAGGGTAGATGCTATCAAAGACAACCACCTGCTCGACGGCTTCCTCGGTAGTCATGTTAGGATAGGCGTCAATATACGGAATGCCGGAAGGAAGCATGAGCCTTCTTTGAACCACGCCATTGACTACCACCGACTCATCAACCGGGCGGTAGTTTGCCGGGATGTTTCTTGTAGAACCGAAAGCATAGATTCTCGTTGCGTAGGTTGATTGTGAGTCGGAACGTGACATCTTATCCACATTCTTTCCTATCTCAAAGTTAACGGCATCGCCAAACTCGCACCTTCCGAAATGGATAATGTTCTCGGTTATCCAGCACTCGCAATCCCATTTCTTCGCCATAGAGAAGCATGCGTCAAGGATGTTGACGTTGTCGTAACTCATCAACTGAGCCTTATTTTCTACCGTACCGTCAATAGAGAAAACAAAATCCTGTCCTTTGTATTTGTAACCAAGAGCTTTTAAATTTCTAAGGACTATACCGGCTTGGACATCAAGTGAAGCGGTGAGATTCCAGGACGCTTCCTGCCCGGCCACTTCGGGGGTATATTTAAAGATTTTGTTTTTCCATTTCCAGTAGTGGGCGTCAAGCTGCAACTCATAGTCGTAGCCTGCGTTATCGGTATTGAATACTGGCTTCTGCAAGTCGCACACCTCGAACAGCCCGAAGTCGCACTCCACGCATGAACCAAGTTTGAAGAATATAGGACTCTCCAAGGAGAACTTTAACGTGATGTAGTCCTCCTTCATAAGAGTAAACTTACGCTTGCAGCCTTCATTGGGAAGGGTAGTAAGCAGGATAGCACCGGATATGTCTTTGATGTCGATTTGTTCCACGTCTTCAAAGTTCGGAGATAAAAAAAAGAGTGCCCAATTTTGAGCACTCATATACGCAACAATCTCTCTATTGTTGGAATTTAATTTCTGTTTGCCGGATTCGGTTCGTTGAACTTGGCTGAAATTTTTCCGAAAGTTCGGTCTAAACTCTGTGCGTAAGTGACACTCTTGCCAGTATAAATAAGATGGTAAACTTCGCTACTATTAGCCGGGATTTGAATATCAATCTTGCCTTTATAAAGCTCATCGAAGAAAGCTTTTTTCTTTGATTGATAATCGGACTGGGAATTTCCTTCAATTGTAAAAGAAAGTGTTATTTCCCTCTCATCGACTTTAGGATTATTGATTATCACACGTTTTCCATGTTCTAACCGGGACTTATTCTCTATAAATTCTTTCATGGGTGATGATGCACCAAGTACATCAAGAAACCCATCTCCCATTCTCACACCCCATGTTGTATAAGCGTTTTCGCCATTAATTAATAATTCATTCATAGACTATAATTTTGCTGTATTCTTTTTAACTTCTGCTATATCTCTTTGCATCTGTTGAATAGGTTTGACGATTGCCCCTGTATTTTCTGAAATCTGTACCAATTCAAGATAGGATTGCGCTATCAAATCCCGCGTATCATCAGCAATATTTCTTGTTTCCGTATTTATGGAAAGTAGAGCATCTGCTTTTACTGTTAGTAGATTAAGTGATTGAGATTGAATGGTAGATTGATTCTTTATCTCTTCTCCTGCAATCTGCAATGCTGTAAACCTACCGCTTAATTCTCCTGCATCTTCATGTGTCATTTCAGTACCGAACCCTCTGGAAGTTGAAAGCTGGGATGTTGATTCTTGCGAAATCTTGTCATATCCGGTGGCTGCGGCAAGCTCGTCACGGAGCTTCATCGCTTCTTCAATGTAGCCCATATACTCGCTGTTCAACGCATTTCTTTCGGATTCCGTCAAAGAACCATCCTCCATACCCTTTGCAAACTTCTCATACCACTTCTTTAGCTTGTCCTGATAAAGTGTGCCTATCTGCTCGGAGAGCATAGCTTGCATGAAGTATTCCGAAACATCCTCGGCTGCATCTTTGGACGACGCTTTCATGTCCATAAGGGTATCTATGAAATTACTGTACACACCATCGAATGTGGTTTGTGTAAGCTGTTCGTTTATCTGATTATGGATTTCCTCAATACGTTCCTCCCCCTCGATAATCTTATCAAGATAATCTCTCACATCGCCATCTAATTTAGCCCAAAAAGTAGGTGCTTCTGACTTTAGTTTCTCCAACTGTTCAGTAGTCAGGTCAAACAATCCCGTCATGCGTCCGGTACCTATAAAATCCTTGGCGTCTTTGACAGACATATCGAGCGCTCTGGCGATGTCCTGCCAGTCGCTTGACGAGGTATTCTTTGCCATGCGCTTGCCAATGGAATGAGAACCGGCAGACGCACCGGAGTTTAATCGTTCACGCCCAAGTATTCTGTACGCCTCAATACTCTTGTTGACAAGTTCAAGAGCCTCTTTGCCTACCTTGTCCGCTTCTGCTCCGTAAGATGTGTTGATGTACTCCAGCTTCTTGTCTATCAGCTCATCCCATATCTCATTGAGTTTGTTATATTCCTCGACCATCTCATTATAGTGGGAATAATCGGCACCACCCAAACCCGGTATTAACCCTCCCAAAGAAATAACAGAAGTCAAAGCCCCTTTAACGGTTTGTAGACTACCGGTGATGATAGACATAGGCTTCATCAAGTCGATATTTCCAAGTCCGTTCAGCATCTCACCAAAACCGGACATTGTTCCTTCCATCCATTCAGGTGTTTTTATACCAAGCGTTTCCATGATACCGATAACTTGATTACCGGCATCGACATATTGCCCTATCTCATTAATTCCTTTATGTAAAGCATCCGTGGCTTCATATAGGGCTTTCTGCTTGCTGTTCTTTGCACTTTCAAGGGTGGCTTTGGCATTCTTCTTTTCTTCATCAGTACCTTCTTCCAAAGCTTTGTTATACGCTTTCTGTGCTTCACGCTGTGCATCCGTGACTTCTTTGAGGGATTTGAAAGAAATAGACATAGTTTCAAAAGAATCACGTTCTGAAACCTTATCATCAATCCGTTCAATAGCATCTACCAGTTCTTTAAGGCTTTCAGGAGATAAATCCTTTTGAGATGATATAAAGTCTTTAAGGTTCGCTTTCAACTTTTTCAAAGTATCAGTAGAAACCTTGTCAAGATTACCAAAGACTTGTTCCCAATTCATATTTTTCTTGAATTGTTCAGCATCAAGTTTGAATATATCTTCATTCTTGATTTCTGTACGCTTCTCAATGCTTCGGTCTATTTGGGCTATTTCACTGGCATCACCTTTGGTTTCCGCTTTCTTACGGGCTTCCTGTAATATTGAAATATCATCATTAAATTTCTTTTCAATGGCAAGACGTTCATCGGCATAAGACAAATAGCGCTCTGCCAAATCCTTATATATCTTTTCATTACTGATAATGGCTGTCTTGTATAGTTCATCATAATAGTTTTGCTCATCATCAGACAGCTTTATATCGGTGGCATTAAAAGACTTGCCTTTATTCTTCGGATTAGCTTCCCATGCAGCGCGAGCATCCTCAACTTTCTTCCGAAAAGCATCTTCTTTTTGTCGGTCAATAGCCTGCATCTCCTTTTCAAAGTTGAGTTCCATTTCAGCGATAGTCTTGGCAGAACCTTCATCCATAGCTTTGATTCGGGCTTCATCAACTTCCATCTGCAAATCTTCGGCAGAACGTTGCTGTTCTAATGATTGCTTATCAAGGAGGGCATTATATTCATCAGTCTGCTTACGAAGTTTCTCGGTTTGATTATCTTGTTTGGTTAATGAACTTCCGGTAATACCGCCCAAATTTTTATAGGCTTTTTCTGTTGTTTCTACTCGTTTCTTAGCTTCTTCATACTGCTTTGAAGTAAACTTGGATTTATCCTTTTCTATTTCAGAAAGTTTCTTCTTAGCATCATCCCAGTCTTTCTTCGCTTTCTCATAATCCTGCTTGTAGGTAGTAGGGGATTTCTTTTTAGCCAACGCTCCATTAATTGAAGAAATAACGCTTTCTAAATCTCCACCTTTAACCATCATCCCGTTTACAACAAAACCATTGCGTTTGGATGCAGACGATTGAGCAAGTTTCAATTCCGCTTCAAGCTTCTCCTTAGAATAGTTTTTAAGATTGGATTTGTAAGCGGAAATATTATCATCCAACATGTCTTTCTGATACTTTTTTAAAAGTTCAGAGTTTTTCTCCATTTGCTCACGCACCTGTACGTATGACTGATTACCAGAAAACATTTTCCATATTTCTGCATCGGAATCAGACATATTCTTCCGTAAATCGGGATTATCAAATAGCTGCAAATATCTCCGTTGGTTAGCAATCGTTTGGTTTAGAGCATTATAATCATCTCTCCTGCCTTGAACAGAACGCCTTGAATCTTCTTCGTTTATTTTTTGCTTCAACTTTAAGATATTCTCCAACTTTAGCCTTTCAATATCGTATTGTTCGAAAATTTTAGGGTATTCTTTACGAAGTTCTTCTAATGATTTTTGCCGAGTAAGAGTAGCCAAACTCTCATCACGAGCAGCTGTCAATAATTCTTCGATTTTCAGCTTGTGTTCCTGTTCTTTTTTAAATGCTGCATCTTTAATGCCGTTATATTCTTTTTGAGCACGGGCGGCAGCAGTTGTACTGTCAGACATTGCCCACATTGTAGTAGCAAGCCCACCGATAACGACAGTTAAAGCTACATAAGGATTGGTAAGCATTGAAGCGTTTAAAGCTAACTGCGCTTTTCGTGCCAATAAACGGGCATTGGTAAGTCCAATCTCCACAAGAGTATGTTTACTTTCGGCAGCAGTAACAAGCATCACTGCGGTCCGGTATGTACCATAAGTAACCACTAATCCAGCCAAGACCTTACCTACTGTTTCATAATTCTGAATCAACGAAGTTGTCATTTGAATACCGTCCATGATAACACTTTCCGACTTAGTTCCCAATTCGTTAAACACGGAATCCAAAGCATCCTGCATCATAGACAACTGACCATTGATAGTCTTTGAAGCATTCTCAGACATATTATAGAACTTACCACCTGCGGAAGTTGCATCAATGAATGCCTGTTGAACCATTTCAGCGGAAACAGCACCTTTGGACATTTCATCTTTCAAAGTTGCGATAGATTTTCCGGTCTTTTCGGAGATAATCTGTAACGGGTTGAATCCAGCGTTTATCATTTGATTCAAATCCTGCCCCATAAGTTTACCCGCTGCTGACATCTGTGAAAATGCCAAAGTCAGCGAATTGAACTTACTGGATTCCCCCATAGAAATATCACTAATGGCTTTCAAGTATTTGATAGTGTCTTCTGCTTGTATGTTAAATCCAAGCATCATCTTTTCTGCTCCAACCATATCTGACATAGTAAGTGGAGAAATCTTAGCCAGCTCCTTGATTTGCGGAATCAGTTGTCCTGCCACATCCTTTCCAACCATAGTCTCAATAGCAGTCTGCATGGATTGAAATTCTCCACGAACACGAATTATTTCAGAACCTAATGCCTTTAATACTCCAGCACCACCAATAACCGCCAATGCTTTTTTCCAAGATATAGCGATACCTTCGTTAGTTTCTACTACTTGTCTCCCATCATTCTTATAAAGTGTATATTCATCTCGGAGTTTCTTTACGGAAAGACGCGCTTCGGCTTGTTGTTGGGTTAATCCAAATAAAGCCGCCTTTTCTTCATCAAGAGCTTTGCGGGCAGCATTGTATTCTTCTAACTTGCCATTTGCTGATAACGGATTCCTTTTCAATGCTATACGATAAGCATCTCCAAGACGTTTTACATCTGCTTCAATATCCTTAACTACCGCTTTTTGAGCAAGAATCTTCTCTGTGAATCCATTCACGACCTGAGAAGCATCGAAGATTTTCCTTTTGAATCCCGTTTCCATCTCTGCTCCAGCTTTGGCTGCATTAGTCACCAACTCATCCAATCTTTGGTTGGATGCAGCAAGTTGGGCATTCAAAGCCTTGAAAACAGCAGGAGACTGCGTGCCATCCATGCTCATTAACTCCTGCTTTAATTTTGCAATTTCATTACGAAGTCTTACAACTTCTTCCCAGTCACTACCTACCTTAAAATATAATTTCGCCATATCTATTTCTTTTTCCTACGATTAGCCAATTCCTTACCACTGATTCTATTCACTTTTTGACCACCATATACTGCGTGTAATTTATCCCGTTGCATCATCAGCAGATTCCGATAAGGGATAACCTCAAACACTTCTGTATAACTCAGATGAAGCGTGTCAATCAAATGGGCTATCTGCCCGAAGAACGTTGTGTTTCCTACTGTTTCGGTCTTGCTGCCAGCATCGACACGTTCCTCATCGAGCTGACACACTGAAAAGCCGATATATCCATCATAGAGAAACAGACTTCCAAGGCATTCCTAACTTCTTCAAAAGTCCCGTTCTCTAAATTTTCAGCCAGCTCCTCACTGCCACAGATGAAACAAGAAATACCTTTCAGCATATCTTCAGTAGCTTTAGGAAGCTCTTTAATAGCCTCCATGATATTATCTCCTCGCAGGGCGATATTGGAAAAATGATGAATGGCACGACAGATAACTTTAATTGTAGGCGGTTTGATGGTATAAACGATTCCACCTATCCCTACATTTTTAAAATCCAGCCCTAATAGGGCATCAGAAACCGTTTTTGCTGCTTGATTATTCATAACATTAAATTAAAAAGGCGGTGAGCAACCACCCACCGCCATCTGAAAACAATCCTTTTACTGAAAAATTATCAACCTTCCGGCACTACAACTTCCGATTCGTCAAACCACTTTTCGGAAGCCAATCCATCTACACCTGTGGAAAGGGGAACGGCCGAAACAGCCAATCCGACAGCCTTATCGGTATTAGAGCCACGGGCATTGATAGCCGCTTTCGGAAACACAACATAAACTCCGTCTTTGGTTTTACCAATCACACATTTATGAATAGGCTTATACTTGCCTCTTTCCCAATTCTTTTCTGTGGCTTTACCACCTTGTAAATCAGCCTTTGTAGCATAATCATACTCACCAATGGTGAAGTTGATTTTCACCTCACCCGGTTCAGACGTTTCCCGGTAGTACTCACCAGTCAAAGCGTTTTTGTAACGAGTTACACTTGCCTCTGCTTCTTCGTATTGATACGTGTCACCATGCACATTCTTGACCCGCTTCGTTGCTGCGTTTTTCAAGATGGTGGCTACTTCTGCGCCTGTTAATCCGGCAGCTGGAGTAGTAACCGTTTTAATCGGTTCTGCATAATACAGTTCGTCAATTTCTACTGCTGTAATCATATCATTTTACATTTAATACATTAAACAAAATTCTCACATTCACATAATGACACTTCAAAGCTGTGTCCGCTTCTGTACCGATAGAATCAATAGAGTAACGATATGTCATACCATCATAGGTGCTTACTACATCATCAAACAGCTTGCCAGCCTTTCTTTCAAGTTCGTTAAGCCGGATTGTGTTCGCTTCATTCTCGCTTAAATTGGGTACACATAGATTCACTTCTGCGAAAGATTTCTTCCAATAAGTTCCCGTCTGTTGTTTCTTCGTGTGGATGACAATCCTTTCGGACTTCAATTCACCCGTCAGCGTTTCTCCTGCTGGTACTATGTCTATTCCGAAAATCTTGCAGTCCCGGTAGAGGATGTTTCCTATGTCGGTGGTTACTATCATCGTTCAAATCTATCTTTCAATCTTTTTTCTGTCCTTATCGCTGCACTTCCTGCAACTTCAAATCCTTTGGATTCCACGAATGAAGCATAATCAGCTTCGTTTTTCAGAATTAAGCCATCTTCATTAACCTCATAATCATTCGATTCTCTCAAATGTTTTGTGTGGTCTTGATAGTTTCCGGTAGCTTTTGCATCTTCAACAAATGCCTCTCCCTCTTCTTTCATGCCAGCAACGACTTCGCTTGTTCCGTCCTCAAAGAACTGGTCAACATCCGAAAAGTCTGCATCTATTCCAACCATATTACTCTGTAGGAAAAATAGTTTGTTTCCAAAGGGCTTTTAGCAACTCCTTCACCTCTTATGCTTCCATCGACATTCAAACAACGAACCTCTGCACCTGCTTCAACCTTTGACGGCTTGTCAAAGACTACCTTGTACTTGAAATCATACAAAGCACCATTGATAGATACTTTCTTTTCCGCACTCACATCATCACAACGGCATCTGCATATATCCTGCCAGCTCTCACCACCTGTGCCGGGAATAGGTCTGCCGAACTCATCCTTATCCATCGGGGTGATAACCTTAACCTGCAATATGTGGGGAGCGAATATCATAAGAAAGTCACTTTAGGTTTGTTACTCAGTTCGTCTTTCAAGCCGTACTGCTTACACAGAAATGAATAGTAATCCTTAATGCCTTGAATGTTCCAAGACATAGAAAAACCGCCTTCACTGATTGAAGTGGCACGGAGTAATAGAGAGGGGATGAACTTCGCAATCGCCACAGAGACACGACCGTGGCAATCCTCGTTCATCTCATCCTCTCCGCTTATATTCGCGTTCAGACACATATCGAAAAAGTCAGCCTCTGACAACTGGATGTCGAAGGTCTGAAACCTTTGCTGTATGTAGTCATTTACTGTCATGCCTCAATCCCTAATGCTTCTTTCAGTTTGGCTGTTGATTCTTCATCCAGTTCTGCAACCTTAGCCAAAAGAGTTTCCTCTTTCATATTGCCGGAAGCCTGCGCACCGATAGACTTCAAAGCATCAATCAAAGCCTTCTTCTCAAACTCCTTTTCAAAGAGGGAAATTTTCACCTCTTTCTTTTCTTCAGGAGCTTTCACTTCGGGATTTTTTGCCTCAATCCGTTCAGCAAGTCTGCGGCTTTCCATATCCAGCACACGGGCTTCCTCACCGACTTCAATCACTTCACCGGGAGTATAATACTTTCCGGTGAACTTGTCGCGGAAAACTGATATAACCTTTACTTTCATATCCTACCTCCTTATGCTGATTGGATGGATGCAATTTCGCTCAAATCGAAATTGGTTATCAAATCTGGATTGGAAATCTGCGGAATCCACTCTGCCGTATATTCCATGTAGCGACCGTTTTTGTCACGGTAGTTAGAGATAAGCATCTGCCCCTCTGACGGGATATAAGTACGTCCTTGTACTGGGTCTGTCGCTTCATACGGGGTATGATGGCGCATATAACCAATGTTGTCAGAAGGTAACAGAGTAATACGGTTATCCGCGTAAATCTGCACATTCTTTCCCGTCTGGTCTTTCACGTAGTCCTCCTTGATTTCGATGCGAGGTAGACCAATGCCGGTGAACACTTCGGAAGCCAAAGAAGAGGAAACCAATCCCGTACTCAACTTCATCTCATTAGAACCAAGAATCATCTTGTACTGCTCACCAAATTCAGATGAACCAAGAATAAGCTTGTTGAAAGATGCACGAGTCATAACCATCTTGGCATAAACGCCATAGTCCGGTGCCAAGGAATGAAGTTTCTCTCTCAAATAAGAGATAAACATATTCTTTCCGTCCACAACCACATCTCCACTTTTAGGCTTGATAAAATTGAACGGAAGGGTAATCTCCAGCAGTTTATTATTGGTCTGACCGGAAGTGATTGCAGCGTCTTTGTTGTAAACGGTGGCTTCACCAAGCATCAACAGCGCACCGACAATAATATCCATACGCTTGTGGGCAGCAAGGGTAATCTGACGGTAGTCGTCTGCCAGGAAGTTTACAATCTCTTCCATTGCAGCCTTTTGGTCGGCTGGCTTAGCTGCATTGAACTTGTCAATCAAATCCTGTAATTCGGAAAGACGGTCAATAGACATCTGATAAGCATCACCCAAATAGGCAATCTCACCATATCCGGAACCGATGTTCCGACGTTCACGGATGGGTTTCTCTCCAAAACGTGAATTGATAGAGCCGGCCATAACTCCGGTTACAGAACCGATATAATCCTTGAACACACGAGTAGTTACTCTGCGGAAAGTAAGATACTGCTGCCAATAGATTGTGTCCTTGCGTGTCTGGTTCACACGTCTGATGATAGCGGAAACAATGTTCGCATCATCGAATAATGTTTGAATCGTTAAAAACATATCCTACCTCCTTACTCGTTAAATTCAAACCATCCCTTCATGTTGGCTTTATCGTTCTCGGAGAACGGCATAACCAATTTTGAGGGTTCAATTTCTGCGGCTGTACGAAGCAATGAAACCAATGTGATTCCGTCCTCAACCTTTGTACGGTTAAACAGAGCCGAATTAGCCACATGCTTTTGCTTTAAACCATCAACTGCAACCGCATTGAATAATACAGCATCTTTGGCGATATTCTCACCAAAAGCAGTCTTGATAGTCAATACATCATAACCGGCATTAGACTTATCAATTGCCGTTACTTCTGCACCTTTCTTGCCGTTTCCGACAAACATACCCACATAAGCCAAAGAGTTCTTAGCTACTTTAATAGACAAAGCCTCTCCACCAGTGGTATAGGCTTCCGCAACTCTCACATTGATTACCGCATAAGCGAACTTGTTTTTCAAGTCCGCACAAATCGGTGTAAATCCGGGAAGAAAACTTCCCACTACCAGGTTCTGCGTATCAAGTTTGAACGGACCACGTCTACGAATGCCGGTCTGGACATCGTAGCGTTCCTCTTGCTCAACGGGCGGAACCAAGTCATACTTAAATCCTGCTGACATAATTAATTCTTGTTTTGTTCAACAATAGTTTTCGTTCCCTCATCAATCATCTTGGCGATAGATTCAGATTCTTTCTCAATCTTCGCTTCCGCTGATTCGGGAGGGGTTACGCCTTTGAAGCCGTCATTTGCGAACTCCTGCTTCAAGTCCTTGAAGTATGCGTCCAAGTCCTCATCGTCCTTAATGGCGCATCGTTTGGCGTAGTTTTCGGGAATACCATACTCCTTTGCCTTTGCCAAAATCTGCTGGCTACGTGTTGCTTGAGCCTTTTCCGCTTCAAACTGTGTTAGCTTGTCGGAAAGGCTCTTGTTGGAATCAATTAAAGCTTGCGCCCATGCAGGCACATCGTCTTTATTCTCTTCCGTTTTGGTAGTAGTGGTAGTCTCGATTGGCTTACCGTCTTTAAGGTTATGCCTCTTTTCGTAGTTGGAAACTGCGGTCTTGGAAGCATCCCCGGCACGGAAATCACCATAGGAATTAAGCACGTCCGAAAAGCTGATACCCTCAATAATGGAGTTTACCTTTGTCTCGTCCGTTACACCCTCTGCCTTCTTAGTGGCAATTCGGGTTAAGATAGCAGTGTCCACCCCAGCGAATTTCTGTTGCAGCCCTGCCAAGATTTGTTCTAAGATTGTCATACCGTATGAATTTGATTTATAAATTTCTACGGTAAATTTCGTTATTTATAAAGAAGGTGAAAAATTATCAGATAGGTGATACACGACAATAAAACGATTGTCGTAAAATGGTATAAAAAAGGCGTGAAACCGAATGGAATCACGCCTAAATATTCTTCTTATGAACTAATCAGAAACCCAACATTGCAGCAGGAGGAATATTCAAAACTCGACATAGCAACCTCGCAATTTTGAGGGTCGGTTCCGAACGTCCAGAAATATAGTCATTCACACGCGATGGACTTATTCCAATCTCACCAGCAAGTTGCTTTTGACTCATCCCTTTCTCTTCAAGGGATAGCTCTATCAATTCCGCAACAGTCGGTTTTTCTATCGGATAATGTTCTTTTTCGTATGCTATCACAATATCGGACATAACTGTAAGCTCCACCGCATTCTTATCATTTGAAGGCGTATTGTCATCAACCAATGGCAGAAGTTCCTCCACTCTCGCCAAAGCAAATTCATACTGTTCTTTCGTTACTTTATTCATACTTCTATCTCTTAAATGGTTGAACAATCTATCTTATCGTAATCTTTATGAGTACCAACCCAGCGAATGAAGACGTACCCAATTGTAAACTTAACAACGACAACCAACCGATAGTTGTTGCCTCTGATATTGAAAACGTAGTGTTGGTTGCCTACATAGTCAGCAGAAAGAAAATCCACTTTAATGTCTGATAGGTTCTTCCATTCAGCTTTTTCCGCTATATCATACCAACGTTCTAAAGCTATGCGTGAATCTTCATAGCCTTTCGTCTCGTAGAACTCTTTCAATTTCTTATGTGATACAATCCTCATACCTCTTTTGTTTGATGCAAAAATATGAATTAATTTTGAATTATAAAATTTTTCCAAAGATTATATTCTACAATATAGAATTTAGCAATAAAAAAGCGGAACTAAATTAGCTCCGCTCAATAGTACGATAAGAACATGAAGTAATGAATTATCCTTTGGAGTTAGGAGACGCTGCATTGTTATTCTTTGCCGCTTGTTCCTCCTTGATTTCTGCAAGCTCCTCTTCTACCCTATCAGCATTTCCAGCAAACATGATTCCCTCACGCGTTGACCAGATGCCACCACTGACAGCGGAAACGGCAGTAGTAACCTTATCGTTCAAATCATCAATCATATATGGAACCAGTTCTGTTTCTATGTCAATGGTCTGCGATGCCTTGCTAAACTCGGTTGGATTGATAGAGCCTAAAGCGGAAACAATGAAATTTACTCTCCGCTGCAAGAACTCGCCGATAACCTCACCGTGATTTTCTACCGCCATGTGTGCACCCATGAACATAAAGCGGAAAGCGGTTCCTGATGCTTTGCCTACCCCCTTCAACGTCTCAAAGGATATTCTTGGAGTGTTTGACATATCATAAGCCATATTAGTGAGTGTTTCTGCTTCAAATTTTACGGTATCTGGCACTTGGTTCCACGTCAGATACTGGGCATCCGCACCCTCTCCGGTGAGTTTGACCATTCTATCCTTAACCTTACCCATGAAACCCTCTACATCTCCAATTAGCTTCAGCAATGGGAAGAAATGATAATCGATGCAATCGGCATAGTTGGATAGTAGTTTCTCCAACCGGACCCGGAAGGTCTTTATCTTCTTGCAATAAGGTTCAGGACGATAAGCATAGAGAACCGGTAGTTTTGGGAATCCATGAGCAAAAGGAGTTCTTTCTTCATATCCTTTAGACAAATCCCATTGATAAACCATTTTGTCCGTGATAGTCATAAAGCAGATGACCTCCGAATCATCCATGAGCTTCTTTTTGTACTCACGTGAGAAAGCAATCATTTTACCTTCGTCGTTAAAGAACGGGTATAGCTTATCACCTCTGAATGGAGACCATAACACGCTTTTCAGTTTCTTGGTGGGTTTTACCTTCCCCCCGAAGGTAGTCTTTATTTTCTTCCAGAACTTCGCCCAGAACGAATCATCATCGGTAACGTACCAATATTCCGCTACTTCCTGCTCGGATAACCAGGCACGAACTATCTTCTTGTTCTGGTATTTGATTTTATTGGACTTAAATACAGCCTTTACCGCATCCAGCAGTTTTTTTTCATCATCATCGGTTGGAGTGCAATCCATAGACGGTTCTGTGCCGACCGTGAAAGCTGTTTGAATGTTCACTATATCCTGTTCCAATGGAATGGAGATACGGTTCACCGGTTCAGTCTTATACTTTGCTTCGATTTCATAAGTCTTACCCGTTTTTTCATCGAAGTGTTTCTCAGCTTCTTTTTCAAGAACCTTTCTGTCCGGATACTTTTTTTTGTCAACCATAATTTCATGGCGTTCCGGATTCCAATCGCCCCAAAGTTTACAACAGTCGGGAAGTTCAGTTTTTCTACCTTTCTTCAGGTAGTTTATCTTCTGCCCGATGTCAGGGAGTGCTAATATTTCTTCTAAATTCAATGGCATAATCTATATTTTTAGTGTGTAAATATTCCTGTTAAATCTTTCGGCTTCTGAATCTTACCAAGAAGCTCACCCAATACATAGTAACGTACAGCATCTATTCCGTGATTGTCATGGTCTTCCGGTTCGTTGATATAGTTCCCGTCCTTATCCTTTGCCCAAACATACTTTCTGAACTCGCTTTGCAAGTTGTACGAGCGTTTGGTTATATAAATCTCCATATCTTTCATTTTGTCAATTCCGGCATTGATAGAGCCTGCACCTTTCTCTACGGCATATATCTTGATTCCTCCGTTGTGTATCTCTTGAATCAATCGAGGGTCAGCACTATCAGCTATGACTTTCAAACCCCACGGGCGAAGAGTCTTGATGATGTCAGAAGAAAGCAATCCAGTACGGTAATCCACTTCATCCAAGTAAAGGGCGTTATCAACGATACCACAACGAATGGAAGCAGACGGGTCATGCGTATAACCGAAGTCTTGCCCGAAAGCAATTTTCTTTGCCCAAGCCGGGAACTCGTCAACAATTCCCCACTTCTTGAACACAGCACCTTCCGCCACGTCTGCCCAACGGCCGATAACCACATGAGCATACTTTTCAGGATTACTCACCTTCATATCTTCCACCTCTTTCAAGAACTCAGGAGAAAGGTTATCCAAGTTATCAAAATACGTAGTGTGGATATGGAGCACATTCGGATGGGTGGAAACCTGTACTTGTACTCCGTCAATCTCTACCAGTTTATGAGTGTTTTCGATGTATTTCTTGTAGATGAAGTGATTGGAATCGCAGGGGTTCATAATTATTATAATCCGGTTCTGAATCCCTTTCTTACGGATAGAAAGCATAATCTTGTCGAACTCTTCCTCACTGGTCCACTCTTCCGCTTCATCGCAGACGAAAGTCGTAATGCCTTGAATGGATTTCAGTTTTGCTGTCTGGTTCCCGGAAGAAGTCTTGATACCCCGGAACATGATACGGCTCTTAGTCATCTTATTGACTATATCCGTCTTTGTGGTCTTGAAATATTTCGTGGTACCGTCCAAATCTATCTTCTCCATCATTTCGGGGATGATAGAGATACCGGCAGAAACCATCGTGTAACGGGTGTAAAGAATCTGATGAACTATCTTCTCTACGGGAGTCATTTCGAATGTCAGCCGTTCTATGAAGGTAGAAGCATTGAAAGACTTTCCGCTACCACGCCCACCGGTGATAAGAATTATAAATTTTTCCTTATCCTCATATAATGGATGGTAAATTTCTTGAGGTACTATCATTTCAGCTTGTCTTTAATCCAAGAATCAATGTTGATGCCATGCTCTATATCTGTTGGAATATCAGCGTCTTCATCTTGTTTGCGCTCAATCTTTCTCCAATCTTCATCATGGTGGTACAGCCAAACGGACATTGCTTGCAAATTAGGAGCCAACTCGCTTTCGCTTACTTGTAATTCATCTTCGCCCGTCAAATTCCCTTCTGAATCACGGAGCTTTCTTACCACGGTGCTTTTGGTTTTTATGCCACCGAGAGCCATTGCAAGGAATTTAGCCCTTACAGTGGCATTGATTGTCGCGCGCCCACGCGCTAAGACTTCGGATATTTCGGTGTACTCACTTTTCTTTTCGCAGAATGTTTGAGGCAAAATCCCTATGGCATAAGCAATTTCCTTGTCAGTGAATCCCTTTTTGGCATACGATTCCACGAGAGAAAGAAAGTCCTCGCTTGTATAATCAAACTTAGGCTTTCTTCCTCCTTTACCTTTTCTGTTTTGAGATTCACTATTATTCATAAACTTATCCGTTACTTAAAGCAAATTTCCCCGTTCCAATCCTTTTATTTCGATTAGAGAAAAACCACATACCTCTTTGCTTCATAGATGATTCAAACGCATTTATAACACGTGCAGCCCTTGGATTATTTCCATAACCCTTTTGAGTTGTACGAGCCTGCGCCTCTAATCTCCGAAATTGTGCACTTAATTCATTCAAACTTTTCCTTCTGACTCAATCTTCTTCTAAATTTAATTAATCAATCCTTTCTATTTGTTCATCAAATACTTCTCCCTTTATGAACTTCATATCAGGGTCATACCCGAACCTTTCGCAGAATGCGGCTTTAGCTTCATAGGTATCAAAGGACAACATCACATAGGCATCCATGTTCTCGGCTTGCTTCTGTGCGTTTTCTTTCACCTGATGCTTGACCTCTTTCATGTGGGCAACCTTTTCGGCACGTTCCAACTGCTTGGCGGCTTTATCGGCTTCTTTCTGTTCGGAAACTGGGACCATCATATCAGACAAAGCATCCGCAATAGAGTTTTCCTCTTCGGTCTGCAAAAGATAGTCGACACCAATCATATTCAAGTCAGCATCGGTCAGACCTGCATCTTTCCAGTCAATATCAGGAACAATACGGGCAAGAGCGTCAAAATCCCATGTCCCTTGTGCATTAGGGTTGTTCATTAGAATGTTTAACTCCTTTTCCTGCTGCTCGTCCACGTCTATGACATCGACACGAATACGGTAGTCGTTATCGGGAAACTTTTGCAATTCGTCCATGACAGATAAACGCTGGTGCCCGCTGACTACGGTAAGCCCGGTACGCTTATTCACAACTATTCCACCTACCAATCCGAATTTCTTGATGCCACGTTTCAGTGTCTTACGTGATTCATCAGATAGTTTTCGGGGATTATAATCCGCAAAGTGAATGGCAGAACGATTAAGTTCCACCGATTCACTCTTTATGTATTTTGATAATTCCATATTAGCCGTTGCTTAGACCCATGTATTGTCTATTCGTAAATCGTTTAAAGGCCATTCCGGGAACATTTCCAGTTATTTTTTCAATATTTTTAGAATATCTTGTAGCCGCTCCACGCACTCTATATATTCTATTCTGAGCACGTTCATTGGTTGCCATTCTTCCTATAGAATCCAATATTCTATCCCTTTGTGAAAATATTTGTGCAATAGATTTTCTTCTAACTCGGCATTCCTCCTATTAATTTTGTTGATTATGATACTCCCAAAGCACTCTTTCAGCCATTGGGAAAACTTTGTAAATTCTCTGTAAATCCTGCGGGTAATTTTTCTCCATCCAAAGCATACAATCAAGATTGAAACCTACTCCCGAACTGGCTTTCAATGAATATCGAACTGGTTCGGGTAAATTGTGCTGCCTCATATAAGCAAGAATATCCTTTTGTGTCCAATCAGCCAAAGGATAAACCATGCCGTTATTCTCGTAACCGTTTACCTCATACCCTTTCAACATAAGCCTACGATTCATACCATCAGCTTTTTTCATGCCTAAGAATGTATAATAAACTCCATGAGTAAGCTGCATAGCCTTTACCACATCTGCCAACTTCAATAGCTTTACTTTCGGATTTGGCACACAATACATACCGCCACGGAGAATATAAGTAAGGTTCCAATGTGGTACTTGAACAAACTCTATCTTCGGATACTTGGCTTTAGTCCAGTTTATCCAACGGTTAATATGCTCCAAATTCTTGACAAAGTACATGAACACGCAAACAATCCGGTCAAACTTTGGATAGATTAAATCAAGCAGAACAAGCGAATCCTTACCAAGTGATAAAAACAGTAAAGCCTCATTCGATTTTACCCGAATGAGGTCTATATACCGGTTCGCTTGTTCTACCTTGCTCATAGCTAACCACCACTTAAACCAAATGAAGTACGAAGGTCACTATAACGCTGTCTGCGTGACCCCAACTGTGATGTACCAGCTTCACCGCCACGTCTGGCAACCAATCTACCACCAGCCCCGGCACCGTTCATATTTCTGCGAGGCCCGGCTACTCTGTTAATTCTTCTTGCGACTCTGCTTTCTAATTTTAAAAGTTAAACAAATCAATCTATATGTTTTTCTAATATCTTGCCCAAAGTATAATCCATTTGTGCAGCAAGATATTCTTCGCCTTGATGTTCGTAAACAATATCATTACCGTTTTCATCTGTGAGAATAACAGCTTCTGCTGCTTTCACTTCAACGATAATATAAGGACGTTTACCTGTATATGCACCTGTCAGAAGCTTGATTGCATCGTACTTGATAGGCTTTAATTCTATTTCACCCTCTTCAGGCAGTTCTGCATCAGCCGGATATTCTTTACCGCCACATAGGTAAGTGATATACTTCTTAGCGTTGGTTGGTCTGATTTCACGGTATTCGTGGGTTTTCTTGCCTGCCAAAATTTCATCGAAATACTTCTGTTTGATGCTTAATGTAAGAATGTTCATAATCGTGTCAAATTTAAATTAATACTCAATAGTTGCGGAAACAGGACTCGAACCTGTGACCACCGCCAAGTCAAAGCGGTAAGCTAACCAACTGCTCCATTCCGCGATAGTACCCCAAAGGTACTACCATAACCAAAGATAACGAAATATCTTCAATCGTTATACACGACAATCGGCTTATTGTCGTGAACTAAGCCATTTATCACGTCTTTCTCTACATGCCTCTAAGGTAGGCGCACAACAAGCAAAGAGTTCACCACTTTCAGTACGGTAGTCGTACTGGTACATTCTCACTCTTTTTCCTCTCAACCTGGTGTTGTAGGTACAATAATTCTCTTTACCGGGTTGGCATACGCTGCAACCGTTTTCATTTATTGAGTTCATAATCACTATATTTAATGTTTTGCATTTAATCTTTTTTCACTCGTATAAGCCACTACAAGCCCAGTCTCGTCATGCTGTATGGTGATGTACTTTTCACCCCTCTCTATGGTGGTAAAATCGCACATACTACATAACTTACCCAATACTTTGCCCAGTTGTTTCATCAGTGGGGCTTCAGGGCTGACAATTAAAACTAAATCCGCTTTCATAATCGTGTGTATTGTGGTAGCCCGAAGGCTACCGGATTAAACTTAGAACTTCTCTATTTTGAGATTATCATTAATGATAAAACTACGTCCACATTCGCAAACTACGTGCGTGTCAGTAATGCGTGTTATCTTTCGTACTACATCATCGTGCGATATGCGTGGCGTACCGTCTGCATGACGACCATTAGCCAAATCACCTGATACTCTGTATCTCAAACCTACTGTAACTTCATTTACGTTCATAATCTTATTTGTATTGCGCAGGGCTTTCGCCCTGCTGGTTAAACCTTAGAATTTGTATTGAATTGTATCAAGAGGATTAGCACCATTAGAAACTGCTACTTCAAATGCTTCTTCAATGGTTGTCTTACCTGTTGCTATCTCGTGACGTGTTTCACTTTCTGCAAAACCGTTGCCTTTAACTTCTTCTGACCATGT
>OLXE01000320.1_pt1 | contig 33128 bp, 29 predicted proteins | sample 1644571 | NCBI WGS metagenome assembly OLXE01 (sample SAMEA103958161, study PRJEB25191) | human gut metagenome | biome: human-associated habitat [ENVO:00009003]; feature: intestine environment [ENVO:2100002]; material: feces | place: Germany | collected 2013/2015
CCCGCCCGCTGTATACAGGCATACCGTACTGATCTGGCCTTTTACACCAACGGGCAGAGCGTATGCCTTACAGAACTGAAAGGGTATCAGGCCGCTGTCGGCAAGCCAGTCATCCAGCCCCGCCGTCCAAACAGCCGCCTGGACAAGGTGCGCTATATGTTTCAGAAGATAATGTAACGTCTTGCGCAATGCAAGCGTTCATTGCTGGCTATTGCGAAATATCATTGATAAAATCAGTATCAGAGAGGAGAAACTATTTTGAACCAGGAACAGACGAATATTACAACAGGAAAGCAAATACGTCATCTGCGAACACAATTGGGAATGACACAGGAAGAACTAGCCGGGGAATTGAATGTTACCCGGCAGGCACTATCGAATTGGGAGAGAGATGTTAATGAACCCGATTTAAATATGTTGAAAAAAATTTGCTTTCTTTTTGGAGTCAACATGGACGATTTTGCGAAGGAGGTAATAACAAAGATGGAAACATATGAAAAAAAGGAGAAACGACAATTTAATAAGTACGATATGGCAATTGGACTTTTTTATGGTGTTGGTATATTTCTTGGCATTGGTATTTTCTTTGTTGGCGGTTTTATGACAATGTCAGGTGCAGGGTGGGGAGCATCACTATTTGGCGGTGGCTGTTTTTCTCTTGTATTTGGCTTGATATGCCATGCAGTTATTACATTGAGAAGAAATGAAAAACGAGAATTATGACGATAACGAAAACTCGATGACAGCGGAAGAATTTCTTGATTTTATGCGGAAGAACAGAAGGACTGTCCCCAATGAAAAGCGTATAGCTAATAAAGATAAATTTATATGGGCAGTCAGTGAGTTATCGGAAACCTATGAAATTGACGCAGATTTGATAGAGGACGATGACGGATATACCGCATCTCTCTATATGAACTATGCTTCATATAACGGATATATAAAGAAACTGCTTGGACTTATTTTTATCTTGTCCGATGACTTTTCTGTGTTCGAAGCGAAAGATAATAGAGACAGCGATTTGTTGATGTGTTTTACTTATCACACGCACAATGTCTATCTGAAAGATAGAGAAATAACAGATTTTGAATAATGTACTTGATGGCTACTCGAACGAGCAGCCATCTTTTTTTAATATGCCGGAATACCGTATCCGTAGATAACAGAACTTCCAACCGGGTATGTTTTGGTTCTGCAAGTATCGCCTGAGTTGCCCTCAACGGTATAGACTGTACCGTTCTCGCATTTCTGAACAATACCGGTGTGGTCTGTTACACCGTCGCCCTCCCAATCAAAGAAGATGATTGTACCAGGCGAAGGCTCATACGAACCGTCTGCCCATTGTCCTCGGTCTCTGAACCATTGTACGCCGTTTACACAACCGGCATACTTCGGGATAATACCGGCGTCGATATATCCGCACTCGTTGGCACACCAAGAAACGAAGCAGGCACACCATTCTACACGGGAGTCAAATCCGTACCAAGACCAGTAAGGCTGACCGCCTACATTACCTACCTGAGACAAGGCAACCGTTACGATTTGGTCGTCGCTGTATCCGATACCGTAAAGCACCTGTGACCATAGCTGATTGTTTTCGTCCTGCAATAGCTCGGCAAGATAATCTTTCTGCTCTTGATTAAAGCCATACATAGCCGCCATTTCATCAACAGTCTTGTGCGTTACCGTGATATACAGAAATGTTTCGGTTACTGTGGTTTCGGTCTGTACGATATTGCCGTGTCCGTCGTCGCTTTCTTCGATTTCGGTATGGGTTTTCGTTTCCGTTCGGGAAGAAATGTCGTTCATTTCCCAAAAAATATCCGACAGTAGCTGCTTCTTGGTTTCATCAACCGTAGCAACTTCCATCGGATTGTCGGGGTCGGTATTCACTTTAACAGAATAGACCGCAAGAACCTCTTTCCACACAGCTCGGCTGCCGCTCATTTCAAGGACATCATAGCTTACGGAGTTCTTTTCCTGCTCCAACCGGTCATCATATTCCTGATTGATTTCCTGAACGACTGTCTGCATTGACATTCCCGTGCCGGAATCCTCTCCTGAAAAGAAGATACCAAACACTGAACCCGCAATCAGAGCAACAAGGCATAGAACAATAATAACAACCACCGCAACCCAACCGCCGGCAGCGATAGCGGCAATAATACCTTTTACCGCCGCTATGATTGCTTTGACTGCGGCAACGGTGGCTTTGGCTGCGGCTTTAATCGTAGCGGCTGTTGCTTTGGCGGTGGCTTTTGCCGCCTGTGCCGCTTTCTGCGAAGCCTTAACTGTCGCCTGAGCTGTTTTCTGTGCCGCTTTTGCCGCTTGCTGACTGGTTTTTATCGCTGTCTTTGCAGTCTGTTCAGCCGTCTTAACTGATTTCTGTGCAGTTTTCGTTGCTTCTTTCCCGGCAAACTTAATGGTTTTCTTTCCGGAGGAAGTAGCCGACTGCTTAATGGTCTTTTCAGCCTTATCGACAGTCTTAATTGCAGAGCTTGTATTCTGCGAAGCCTGTTTTCTCAACAACTGCTCGGCTCGCTGTTGCTTAAAACGCTGAATACCGTCTTTTGCAGTGCGGATATTCTCTTTTGTGGTTTCAAGTCCTTTTCGTCCCGCTTTGTCAAACGCATAAGCACCATCGTGAACCACCTCGTCAATGCCGCTTTCCAGTTTATCGGAAGCATATTCCTCGGCAGAGCTGCTGTTGGCATTTACCGACCGCTCCGCCTTTTCTTTTGTTGCGATATACGCCTGCTTCATTCGTTGGGTTGCAACGGCAGCCTTATCTATGGTTCGTATCGTACCTTTTGCATTGTCTTTCGTTTTAATATCAGCCATACAATCCCTCCTTCCTATGCAGGCTGAACCACCTGTTGCGTTATTCGTTAATGAGCTTTGCCACTACAACAAGTCTGCCGTTTGTCCGGGAATACTCACAGGTGGAAAGGGTCAGGAGCTTGTCGCCGTATTTAGCGGTTACACCCGTATCGTAAAGTGACAGTTCCTTGCACTTCTCAACATAGGCTGTGAAATCCTCATCGGTCTCCGCATTGATAAAATGATAGTATTTGAAGCTGTCGGGGCTGTCCGTATATACTACGGTTTTGAACACGGCAATCACTTCGTAGGTCTGTCTGTCAGTCAACGTATCAAAGGACACCGTTTTGTGCTTTTCCCAAAAGTTCTTGTCCTTGAATTTCATAAGACCGGCGAACATCGAGCCATCGTTCATATGATGACCGTAGATAATGATATTGTCGCTTGGCAGCTCCATATCGCAGTTTTCCTGAACATAGGGACAGCCGTAGTCGGTGTACGCTTTATCAAAGCCGTGCTTCAGATAGAAGTTCGGGTTGTCCTTTGACTGCATAACGGGATAATTGATTTTTGTGTCCTCAATCTTTATCCAGCCGACCATATCGTTGTTTTGTAAATAAAGCTCCTGATACTCTGGGATAAAGGTCTTTTCTTTGGAGTAGTTCATCGGCTCTTGGGTATCTTCAGGCTCGGTCTCCACAACCTCAATCAGATTGTCGTACATTTCCGCCTGCTTTGCAGAGTCATAATAGTGCTTGATGAGAAAACCTGAACTGACGGCAAATACAATGCTGAAAGCACAGATTATGGCAATATAGATTTTGTTTTTCATAGGTGTTTCCTTTCTCATTTACAGAATAGGGCAAGGGTTATGCACCCTCGCCCGGTTTGGTTGTCATCAGCTTATACAGCTTCGTATTCTTCGGGAACTTATTTGCAAACGGTACAAGCGAACTGCCGACCTTAATCAGTCCGTGTCCTGCGTCAACATTCGTGATATACGAAAGCTGAAGGTCAGAAATGTTAAGGAGCTTTGCAAGCTCAATTCTGTCGGTTGACGCCTGATTGAGCATAATCAAAAACTCGCTGTTTGCAAGCATAGTTCTCGCCGTATGGCTCTGCAAAAGGTCGTCCACATTCTGCGTAATGCCAGTAGCATAAGCACCGTACTTTCTTACACGCTTCCAAAGAGTAAACAGGAAGTTTGCGGAGTATTCGTGCTGGAAAAGGAGATAGATTTCATCAATAAAGATGAATGTCTGCTTACCTTTAGCACAGTTCTGTGTAATACGGTTCAGAATAGAGTCGAGGACGACAAGCATACCGATAGGCATAAGCTGTTTGCCGAGGTCAAGAATGTCATAGCAGATAAGGCGGTTATCTGTATCCACATTGGTCGGCTTTGCAAAGGTATTCAAAGAACCGTGAGTAAACAACTCAATAGCAAGGGCGATTTCCTTTGCTTCCGGCTCGTCCTGTTTCAAAAGCTCCGCACGAAAATCCTGCAAGGTAGGAACAGTACCGGTATATCCTCTCTGCTGATAGTCTCTGTAAACGCTCGCCGTACAACGGTCGATGATAGATTTCTGCTTTGCTCCGAGGTTTGTGCCGCCGATAAGCTGTTCGCAGAGGGACATTATAAACTCGGATTTCAAAATAACCGGGTTTGCACCGTCGCCGTATTCTTTGTTCATATCCATTGCATTGATATGACTCGGAGAAGTTGCGGAAATATTGATGATTTCACCACCGAGAGCCTTTACAAGTTGCGAATACTCTCGCTCAGGGTCGATGATAATAACATCTGCGTTGGAGGAAAGAATGATGTTTTCAATCTCTCCCTTAGCCGCAAAGGATTTACCGCCGCCGGATACACCGAGGATAAAAGAGTTACCGTTGAGTAGCTGTCTGCGGTCGGCGATAATCATATTTTTGCTGATGACATTCTGACCGTAGTAAATGCCGTTTTCGTGGTAAATATCCTGAACCCTGAACGGGATAAATACTGCAAGGCTTTCTGTGGTAAGGGTTCTGAATGCGTCAATCTTGCGAGTTCCGAACGGCATAGCCGTATTCAGTCCGTCCATCTGCTGATATTTGAGAACGGCAAACTGGCACAAATGCTTTCTTGCAGTCGTAAGCAGAGCTTCGGTGTCGTTATCAAGCTGTTCTTTGGAGTCCGCAGTATGAACCATAGTGAGTACAGCGAACATCATTCGCTGATCACGAGTGGTGAGGTCATCAAGGAACTCTTTCATTTCCTTTTTCTGCTGTTCCATATCATAAGGAACGGTGGCGGAAAAGTTGTTGTTCTGATTCTGTTTTCTCTGCCAGTTGGTAATGTTCGTCTCAACACCGAGCAGTCTGCTCTCTGCTTCTCGCACGGCTTCATCGGTCGGAACGGGTACAATGTCAATGGACATCATAAGGTTGCGGTTCAGGTCGGTAAGCTCGGCTACCATACTGTCCTTGATATAGGAAGCGTACTCACGAAGAAAAAGGACTCTCCCGTAACGGTTTCCCATTTTGAAGTAGTCCTTTTCAAATTCCATTGTATCCGGGCAAACATAATCTTTGAAATCGTGTCCCTTTTTTCTCGTTTCCTTAATATTGAAGTGGTAGGCGGTTTCCTCACCGACACGGAAGAAATCGTGGACAATTCTCAGTCTCTCATCGGTTTCAAGCTCCACACATTTGCTTCCGAGTCTTGCAAAGTGGGCAATAAGGTCAGCGCCGACACGGGCAAAATAGGTTCTTGCGTCCTCTACGCTCTTTTTGTTGATAGAGATAGTAACATACTTATCCTGAACGATTGCATTTGCACCGGTTGCCTTGTCGAGAAGCATTTTGTTATATTCCTCTCGGTAAACATCAAGCTCATCGCCGGTTTCGGGGATAAGAATGGTTTTCTCAAAGTCAAGACGGTTAAGCCGTCTGTTGTTGATAGTCAGCTTTGTAGTAGCTCCGCTGTCAAGAGAGTTGAGAAGCTCGGAATATTCAAGGAACATCGCTTCCTTATCCTCACGGCTTGCTACGGCAAAGTTAATATCCGTGAACTTAAAGCTCTTGGAATACTTGTCCTTGCCTACACGGAAAATGCCGTCGTCATAAATTGCGGTAATGGGAATACAATCCTGTACGCCCTTTGGTACTACAAACTTTTCTTTGTCCTGCTTTAACAGGTTCGTAAGGGTTTTAATCATTGTTCTTGTATGCCTCCTTTTGCATAAAAAAATCGCCACTTAATTAAGTGACGATAAAAATTAGTGTTGTTAAGTTTTAATCCCAGTGCTTTCTTGAGTTATAAACATTGTTTACAGCTTCAATATAACAAATAAACGAAGAATGGTTATAGTCATTTGAGGTCAAATACTTGTTTTTTATTCTTTTGTACTGTTCTCTGACTAATGCCCATTTGCCTTTGCTTTTAATATAATCAGCCTTTTCTTTGAGTCGCCTTGAATTAGGTGCTTGATTCCAAAAATACTTATCATAATAAGAAAAGCCTGTTTTTTCGTGAATTAAGCGGTGATAATTGCCGTCAACATCCTCACAGACAATACAGACATCTATTGAAAAATCTGTATCATTGCCCTGAGTGAAACAGCGCTTCTCCGTAGTTAGTGATGATGTTGAATCTTCACAGTCATTCCATCCGTGTTTCCGAAGAACCGTATTAAAAGCCTTTCTGACACACTCCTTGATGTTTCTACAATCCTCCCAGTCATCTATTCTCGTGATTTCAAGGTTATAGTCCAAGTCAATAGGTCTGTTGGCATTTTGCATTATTAGATTTTTTGCACCGCTCCCCACAAGGTAGAATGAAGCACCAATGTCATATTCTTCTTTCAATGTGTGACAAAGGTCTTGCATTATATCTCCACAAAGAGAACGCATACGGCTCAGAAATTGTTTGTCATTTACATACTCGTACATAGTAAAACTCCTTTCTTCCCAAGCCGTCCATTCAGCTAATGCTAAATTATATTATTATAATTAAACAATGCTTACTTGTCAATCCCGAAAAACTGTTCAATTTTCCTTTTTGATTTTTTGTTTTTGTTCGATTGTCGATTTCATCAATTCGTAATAGGTGTTGGTGGAATGAAAAACCAGCTTTTTCGGCATAAGGAACTCGGACTTAATCCACGCCCATATAAATTTCTCAGCTGTCATTCCGTTGTATTTCACAAAGCCTAGAGCCGCAAAAGGGGCAGCTCCCAAAATGCACACCCACGATACGGTTTCTGTTCCAAGGTACGGTTTTAAGAGAAAGTAAAGTCCTACCGCTACCGCACAGGCGAGAACAGAAAAAATGAACTGTCTGAGCGACAGTCCAAAAAACATTGACTCTGTGTAATTTCGTATCTCTCGGTTAATTTTGACTTCCATCAGAAGCTCCTTTCTCTGCGATATGCCTGTTTGGTGTGACGGATTTCATCAGAGCAGACGCAGGTGTCCGTAAGGCAAATTACATTGCCGTTTTTCTTTCCCCCGTAATACACACAATATTTGCAGTCGCAGTCGGCAGGCGTATAGCCCTGCCATCTATCGTTATTTTTCTTATTTTTCTTCATCAGAGAACCTCCCGTTATAAGCCCATCATTTCACGGATAATTCGGTCGCTCATCTTAACCGCACCGACAAGCACAAGCATATTGAATACCAGTTCGCCGATATATGCCCATACCTGAGTAACGGCTGCTGCGTCAGGGTTCACTACCGGCGATGTAGAAGCAAATAGGGAGAAGATGATACAAGCAAGTACAATTACTGCTCCCTCAAGCAAAACGGCACAGTAGCTCTTTATAAAGCTCTTACCCACATTCTGCGACGGTTCTCCGGCAAAAGTGGAAAGCGGTATCGGAGCGAGAGCCGTGTACATATACAGCTTAAAAAATCGTCCGTACACCGTCATTATCATAATGAACGACAAGACCGTGATAAACAGTCCGCCGATAAGAGTAACCGCCCACAATGGGATACTTTCAAAAAATCCGCAGCTTTCAATGGTTGTTACCATTTCAGCAGGTAAGGTTGTTTGATTGGGCGTACCGAATCCCGCAGATGTCATAATGGTTGAAATCGTACCTTGTACGATGTCGAACAGGGCAAGCATAAGCTCCAGCCCGTAGGTAATCACACCTTTGGCAATGGCAAAGCGGATAAACAGCTTTAATGCGTGTTCCGGTTTCTTTACATCGGTAAAGCTGCCGCAGGTGCGAACCACACCGACAACAAAAAACAGAACGAGTAAGGCAAGACCGATAGCCTGAACCGCTCCGTTGATATTCACCATTACCGACCAAATACTGCCACCTTTGAACTGTTGCGGCGAAGTGGTTAGCAACTGCCATATTTCCGATAGCTTGCTGTTCCAAGTTTCAAGGGCATTTTCGAGGTTCTGAACTACCCAGTTATCACTCATCTGTTTGCACCTCCTTTAAGATTAGGGGCATACCTGAAATGCCAGGTATGCCCCGTTTGATAACTGTGTTCTCTTAACCGGTAATAAGGGTCAGGATTTCCTTTGCAAAGGTAATGATGATACCCCCTGCAAGGGTCAGGAAACCGTTGGCTCTCTGAGACGGGTCGTGAGACTTCAAAGAGAGACCGACCTGAACGATACCGAAGCCAAGCAGGATAAGACCGATGGCACGGATAAGTCCGAAGATAAAATCGGACAGATTGTTGACTACGGTAATCGGGTCGCTTGCGGCAAAAGCGGTAACGCTCATACCGCAGACAAGAGTTGCTGCTGCGATTACGGCGCAGTAAGCACGGAAGCCTTTCTGAACCTTTCCGGTCATAGGCAGCTTCTGAGTAGTTTTCTTTTCGTTGTTCTTCTTAAAAATGTTCATTGTGTTTTCCTCCGTTAAAATAAGTTTTTATTCACTTCAAAATCCTCATCGGACAGAAGCTCGTAATTGGTTTCTCCGTAGCTTTCCTCCGGAAGTTCTTCCGGGTCAATAGAAAGAACGGAAATTGATGAGTGCTTGATGGTCACTTCGCCGTGTTTATATGCAGAAGCCTTTCCATCGGTTGTAAGTGCCACATTCGGGTGCTTCAAGATGTCATACTTGAAGTCCATAACGGGGCGTTCTCCACGAATAAACAGAATTGCATATTGGTTATCAAGCATACGAACCTCATCAGGAGTAAGAAGCTCTCGACCGCTAATCTGATAATTTGTGGAGTAGTTGCCACTTCGACCGGTACTCTTTCCGAAAGTGTTGGTATCAATGGTTTCCTTACCGAGAAGCTCGGACACATATTTGTGGGTGCTTTGCTCGTTACCGCCGAGATATAAAAACTCGTCGCAGTTGCCCACAATACTTTCCCATTGCTTTTCAAACAAGGCTTTTAACTGAGCCAAGTTCTGCAAGATGATACTTACCGACACTCCACGGGAACGCATAACCGACAGTATTTTGTCAAAGTCATCGGGCAGGCTCACATTCGCAAATTCGTCCATCAGGAAATGAACAGGAACGGGAAGCGAGCCTCCGTGAATATGGTCGGCAGCATAAAACAACTGCTGAAAAAGCTGTGTGTAAAGGATAGATACCAAGAAGTTAAAGCTGGAATCGTTATCCGGTATCAAAGCGAACAGAGCGACCTTTTGCTCTCCGAGTGATGGGAGGTCAAGCTCGTCTGTGGTAGTTAAAGAAGCAAGACTTTCAAGGTTAAACTTTTCCAGTCTTGCCGCAAGGGTTATCTGTATGGACTTCAAGGTTTTCGCCGCGCCTGAATGATAGGAACGGTAATACTTCAAAGCGATATGGTCGGGATTCGACATCTCCAATTCCGCAAACAGTTCATCAAGGGGAGAAGGTCTTGTGTCCTCCTCGTCCTCAATCGCACCGGCTCTGAGCATTTCCATTATCATTGCAAAATTCTGTTCATCTTCGGGTGCTTCATAATGAAGATAAAATATTAGTGCAAGCAGAAGCATTGAAGCCGAGGTATCCCAAAAGGGGTCTTGTGATTGACTTCCTTTCGGAGTGGTACTCTTAAAAAGGTTCGTCACGAGCTTTTGCACATCGTTGTCATTCTGTAAATAGACAAACGGGTTATAGCAATGACTTTTCTCCATTGAAATCAAATCGAGAACACGGACTTCATAGCCTTTGCTTTCAAGCAGCTTTCCGGTATCTCGGAGAATTTCGCCCTTTGGGTCAAGAATGACAAATGATGTGTTGCACTGCATAAGATTCGGCTTGCAGTAAAACCTTGTCTTACCGGCTCCCGAACCGCCGCACACAAGGGTGTTTAAGTTTCTTCGGTGTTTCTTCGCATTGAGTCCAATACAGACATTTTGCGTCATCAGCTTATTTGCAGAAGCCGGAGACTGTCTGTATTTTTTGTTTACGGCTCTTGCATTGCCCCATTTCGCAGAACCGTGTTCTTCACGCCTTCGGTAATTTTTCTGTGTTGAGAAGTAAATCCCGATACCCATTGCATAGCAGAGAAGCAAAACGAGGACAGTTTTTAGGCTGTCCTCGCATAGCTCAATATGGAATGGGTTGTTGAACGCTGTTAATAGGCTCGGCAGTATTTCCGGCAATCCTCCTTTTACAGAGGGAGCTATCAGAAGTGCCAGCCATACGACCGGGATAATACCGATGACGGAAAGAATAATCGCAGACTGCCTTTCGTTATCTCGATTCACAGGAGCGTTCCTTTTCGATAACTCTGAATTTTTTCTTTGGGGCAGTTCCGACCTTGATGATAAGGTCGTCCACCGCATCGGTAGATTTACCCTCGTTCATCAAATCTGTTTTCTCGTCATTGAGAGAACGGATAATAATGCCGTGTTCATAATCGTCCAATGCGATATGATACATTTCTTCCTTCGCCATAGTCTCACCTTATCTTTCGTAGTCTTTGCTTCGTTCCTGCTTTTTCTTGTAAAGCTCATCGGAAACACGGGAGTGAATATCCGCCATCGCATTTCTCGTTTTGGAAAGCTCATAGCGAATGTCCTTCGGCTCTTTGCCGGCGAGCTTCTCAGGGATACGGTTGATAGCAAAATTTTGTGTATCGACGCCGTACTTCTTGCAAAGCATATAGCCGATACATACCGCCTGAAAGCCCATATCCGCTCTGCTGTAACTGTCGCTGTTGATGGAGAGCTGTGCGTGGCCAAGCTCCTGTGCTACGCACTGAGCGACCGCTACGCTGTCTCCCACATCACGCTTTACATACAAGGTCTGTTCCTCGTTGTTGTAAAACGCCGCCATATTGGGATACGGAAGCTCATTTGTCGCTTCCACTTCAACCGGGGAAGAATCAAGCATAACGGTAATGAGTGCTTTCGGGTCACGGTTGACAGTCGGTGCAGGCGGTCTTTTGCCGTTGGTCTGAGAAACATCAAATACCTTTTTTACATTGTAGGAAATGCCGGTTGTACCATCTCTCTTTGCATACTCGACAGGTTCAAGAATAGAAATGCTTTTCGCACCTTTCTGAATTTTCACATTATCCTTGCTCCAGTCATCAAAGTTTTTGAGCTGGCTTGCTTCGGGAAGCTGCTTGAAAATCAGAATTGCATTGACCGCAGAGTATCGGTCGAGACGGCTCTGCGTATCAAGGAAGGCTTTGAACTTTTCCGGGTCGGAAACGATAGCCTTTGCGGTGTCGTCCGCCATCTGATATACGGCTTCCTTTTCAGCCTTCATCTTCTCGGCATATTCCTCTTTGGAAAGTCTGTTTCTCTGCTGTCCTGCCTTAGCAGGAGTAAAATTGTTTGTCATTGTGATTACCTCTCTTTCACATTTTTGCTTTTAGGTTTCGGCTGCTGGTGTACGGTCTGTGCCGGTGCTTTCTTAACCTCCGGCTTTGATACCTCCGGCTCTTTGCGTTCTGCTTCTTTCTGCTGCTTGGACTTTGCCTTATATCGGTCAAGCTTTGCTTTTACCGACGGCTTTCTCTGTCTGTCGCTTACAGTACCCTTATCAGTTTGCATATCTACCGGCTCGGAGTCGTGCCTTGACGGAGGGTTTTTGTCCGTTTTGGCGACTGTGGGGTTTGACTGGGAATACCCCTCTTTCTGAATAGGTTTTCTGACGGCTTCCTCAGTGATGATTTCGTTTTTGGTTTTCGTCGGCTTGTCTTTTTCCAAAGCTTCACGCTTTTCGACAGCCTTCTGAGACTCGGTGACAATCGCAGCCTTATCAACTTTACCGAGTTCAAATCTCTCAACGATTCTCTGAATTTTGGAAGCGTCCTCTGCACGGGCAATAATATCAATCGGTACATTATCGCCCTTTGTGTTTTTATCCCTGAGTACGCAGTATAGAACGCCGTAGCGTTTTGCCTGCTCGGTAAACTTCTTCAAGTCCTTGTTGGGGATAGAAAACACCTTCAGCTCCTTGCCCGACTTAATCATATTGGTAAGTCGAGCCTTGCCTTTTGTTTTCTGTTCCTGTTTGAGAACAGAGACTAAAAGAACGGCAATATTCTTTGCTGCCGCTCCGCTTAATTTTGCGGCTACTTCAAAGCCCTCAAGCGATAGCCTGACGACCTGTTCCGCCGCATCACCTCCGTTTGTCATTACGGTTCTGCTCCTTTCGTTCGTGTTTTTCTTCGTAAACTCTAACCGTTTCAAGGTTGGCTTCAATGACCTTTGACCTTTCGGCTATGTCATCACAAAGACCGACCTCTTTGCGGAGAGTCCACAGCTTGCTCGTGATTGCCGCAATCTGTTCTTTGACATTTGATAGCTCATCGTCACTCAAATTTCTTCTTAACTGTTTTCGCAGGTGCGTTCTATCGTCAGTCAGGGATTTGATTTGCGACAACACGGACTCTTTATATGAGAAAAGCTGCTCGTCGGTAGAAATGTTCTCCCGTCCAAGCAGCCTTGTCTCCTGAGTGATTTTGTCGAGCTTCAGCAAATCTTCTTTCAAAAGATAGTGAAGCCTTGCGGTATTCTGTTTTTTGTATTTCGGCAGATAACCCAGCTTATAGCAGTAATGCAGATACAGCCCATACAGTCCGCCGACCTTTTTGATTTTGTGTTCTCTTGTGGGCATTCGGTACTGCCTGACTCTTACCGTTTCTTTGGCAAAAGGAACGATGAGAACCTTTTGATTTTCCGTCAGCCTACGCTTGATTGCTTCCTCGGTATAATTCTCTCCGAGGGATTTAAGTCGTATCGGCTTCTTGTATCCTTTCGGAACAATCGTCCAATACTTTCGGCTGTCGCTGAGACAATGCTCATAGCCCATCTGCGTGAGAATATAATCAAAGGTCTTTAGGTTGGTGCTGTGTGCAATCGCTTCATCAATGGCGTCACGAGTAATGGAGTATCGGCTCGGCATACCGGCTTGCTCCTGCTTGTAGTAATAAGAGGATTGCTTACTGCGGTTCGGGTTCGGATTATAATACAGTCCGTACTTTTCACAGAGACGGTCGGCAACCAAACGGAACTTGAACCACGCTTTTTCATCTCCCCATAACCGCTTGCCGTCTACAAAGGAAACGGAGTTGATTACATAATGGCAGTGCAGGTGCTTCGTATTCAGATGAGTAGTAACCACCACCTGAAATCTTTTGCCCCACACCTCGTTTGCAAATTCCATTCCGATTTTCTGTGCCAGCTCCGGGGATATGTCCTGTTCCTTAAAACTCAGGTATCCGTGATAGGCTTGAATGCCATCGTCTTTGCCGTATGCTTTTTTCACAGATACAAACTGGTCTCTTGCGGTCGCAGGGTTGCAGTTGATACCCTCAACGAAAAATTCACGCTCGGTTTTTTCTTCGTCCTTTGCATAGCTGAGAACATCACGGAGAGCCTGATATTGTTCCTCGGTGTAAATATCTGCCGCCGTCTTTTCGGGATTGGCGGCATAGTCGATTACCTGACCGAGCCTTGATGTGACAGACCACAATTTACTTACTGCCATTTCATATCGCTCTTATCGGGTCTTAAAAAAGTACGCTCCACATCAGCCTGAAACTTGTGCCAACGCTCGGCTTCCTTTTTAAGCTGCGGTGCGTCCACAAATCCGAGGGTGTTTGCTTTTGCCGCAAGCTGATTGATGTTGTTCCCGATAGCAGAAAGCTCACGCATAACATCGTAAAATCTTTCGTCGGGCTTTTCTCTCGGCTCATAGCCTTTGAGAAGTAAACGGATAAGACCTCCTTCGGAAAGACACGCCCGTTTTGCTTTTTTCTGCAAATCCTGAGCTTCTGCCTTGTTCATCAGAATGTGCTTTTCAATGTTTCTCTTGCTCATTTTTATCGCTGTCCTTTCTGTAAATATAGTGCCTGTCCCGATTTATCTGAAACAGGCACATTGTTGTTACTCCGAAAAAACCGCCGATGATTAACCCGGCGGCAACCAATACTATCTCCCGCATTTCTTATGCTCCTTTCTTGTTTGGGGTATTAGGGGCAACCCCTAACGAGTGTACCGTTTTGGACATTCCTGTCCATAAATGGTCTGCTCGCTAAGATTATGCAGACACTCAGGGTTGCCCCATAGATTGACTCTTATCTCTCCATATCCTTTGAGACAGGCTTATACGGCTTTGCTTCAATACCGTCCAAGGACTTATAAAATCTCTCCGGGTATTTGAACTTTTCCTCGTACTTACGAGCCAGTTCTTTCGGCATACTGAGAAACTTTTCCGACTCAATCGGTGCGTATGCAATGAAAAACTTGCCGGCAATAATGTCAAGCATTTCACGGTTGCTGTCATCTTTCACATAACATTTTTCAATCTTCCAACCGTCTTTGCCGCCGTGTTCATCAACCATATATGCTTCCAGTCGCACACATTTATCCGAGCCGTCAAGGGAAGAAGCATAGATAGAATATCCGCCCATACCCTCAATGAAAGCCTTATTGTTACTGCTGACAACATAGGTTCTTTGTTCTTCTGTGTAAGGCTTGTCAAAGCTGTCAGCCGTAAAAACAATATATCCGGTCGTGTGGTTTCTTTCTTTTTCTGCCTGCCGGAAATGAGCTTTCAACTGCGGATAACTCATCTCAACATTTTCAGGCTCGGAATAAACAGCCCTGTTCAGAGGCATACCGTTCATCTTTCCTTCCTCGTTGCAGATGATGGCAACCTCGTCCTCAAAGGGCATATATTCTTCAATATCTCCCTCCACAAGAGACTGCATTGCTTCAAGGGTATCCTCGATTTCAATAAGTTTCGGATACCTGCCCGGCTCAACAAGAATGACGGAAATCTTCTCCGGTGCTTCGACCTTTTCAAAGGTATCCTCGTGAATATTCAAAGCAAGAGAGCTGCCGTTTTCCCAACTCATATGAATCTGTCCGGCGTCGTCAACGAACTTAACTGTTCCTTTTAGCCCATAGGGCATTTGACTTTCGCCAGCCATTTCAGTGAGTACAATCTGCGTACCCTCCGGGTACATTTCTCTGATTTCTTTTAGTTTCATCGTGCAAAACTCCTTTCGGTTTTATCCTTTATCCCTAAGCGTTTACAAAGAAAATCGTTGACATCTTTCCCGTATTGGGGAGGGTCGTCAACGACTTCATACTTATCTGAGAGAATAGTCTGCAACGCTTTGGTAGCTTTTCTTCCGGCAATATCATTGTCCAAATGAAGAACAATTCGCCTGATTGTTTTGTCCTTTTCAAGCAGCCTGCCGAGTGTAACAGGCACTTTCGAGTCCTCAATTTTCTGCTTTGGGGAATACACTCCCGCAAGAGAAACAAGGTTAAACTGTCGCCAGTCTTTGCCCTCCAGCTTCATCAAAGTTGCATAGGAAAGCAGGTCAATGGCACACTCAAAAAGATGAACCTCTCCGGTGTTTTCGGCAGTCAGGCGGAAAGAATATTGCTTTTTACTGCCGGTGCAGTCGCCCATAATCCTTGATTGGTTTGTTGCTCTGTAAGCGGCGTATTTAGGTTCTTTGTTCTCGTCATAGCCGATAAAAACAGCATTGTGATATGGGAGCGACTCAATGATTAGCTCCTGTTCCAAACAGTGGTTGATGATTTCATAATCAATCCCACGCCCGAAAAGGTAATCAAATACCACCTCGGTAGTGGGGCTTTTTTGGGGCAGAAGCAAAGGCTGTTCCTCATAGCTTTTGATATTTTTGCAAGTCGGAAAGCTGACTGAACCGTTTCCCATAATGGTCTGAACCGCCTGCACAAAATCCATTCCACGGACTTTGATAAGATAATCGAGGGCGGATTTGCCCCCGATACCTCTCGACCACCACATCCATTTTCCGTTGGAAATCTTCAAGCTGTCGTGGGTTCTTGTGGTGTAGGTGTTGCTTGAAAACTTGACAAGCTCGCCCGGTTCATACTCTCTGAGATAGGTTAATAAGTCCATTCGCTTGGCTTCTGTTATGACTTCCGGTGCTATATACGGCATAGGTATCACCGCCGTTCTACATCAGCAAATCGGCAACAGCTTTCTGTATCGGTTCGTTGATACTGAGCTTTGCAATGATGATAAGTATCTTGTCAACAGGGCAGCCGATGTCATTCCAAACAGTCCAAGCACCTCCCGCAAGGTCGTCGTTTTCATACAAAGCAATGATTTCTTCCGGCGAAAACACCGTTTCAATGCTCTGTCGAACCAACTCTCCGTAGAAAGAAAGCTTTGCATTTCTAAGAGCAAATTCTGCTTCCTTTGCGGGTGGTTTGCTTCTTTTCAATTCGAGATATGCTTTATCAAGTCTCCTGACCACAACCATCATCATTGCGTCAAAAGGGTTGATGATTGATTTCCTGCAAGGGCAGTTTTCTCTTTCCTTATCGGGTGTCATTTTATCGTTCATAGGTTTTCTCCTTTCGTGTCTTCGGCACTTCGCCCTCATCGGGTTCGCCGCCGACAATTTCGTTTTCTCGCTTATCCATATTGAGCAAGATATTCAGCTCGTCCAGTCGGGCAAGCTTTGTTTTCAATTCTTCCTCTTGGATAAATGGTTTTTGGACTTCTTTCTTTGCGGTTTCCAATTGATTTTTGGTGTTCTCAAGGTCATTTTCCGCAAGCGATAAGCTCTCGGCAAATCTCTCAATTCCGTTATCAAGACGGATAATATTGCCGTGTGCGTCATCGCCGAGAGGAACATTTCTGCTTGTCGCACCCTTCAGTCGAACCTCATAATTTCGCTCTGCGGTATTAAAAAGCAGCTCCGTTTCAAACCCTCGGTACTTGCCGAGAGGAATAGGGTCGGGGCTGTTCATCTGCTTACAGACTTCAATGATTGCTTTACCGGCGTCGGCTTTTTCGGAATAAAAAACACCCTTAACCTCCATACCGACAAAGCGGTCGTCCGTTGGTTTCGGGTGCTGTTTCGCAGTTTCTACATCTTGCTTCAAGCCTTCAATACGGTTTTCCAAAGCTGTAATTCTCTGCGGATAATATTTGATTATCTTATCCTCCAAAGCGTATTTTTCTGATAGAAAGTTGGATTTTAAGAGCTTCAGCTTTTGGACTTGAATATCCAAATCCATCTTTTCCTTAATATACGGATTGCCGGTGGCAAGCATTTTAATCTCTGCATAGGACAGGGCGGTTTCATCAATATCCTCGGCAGAACGCACCGGAGATTTGCTCGTCATAATCTGACTGGCGAATTTTTGCTTTCCCTCTACAAGCTGATAGAGATATGCGTCAAAGGTCTGCTCCGTTACATAGCGGTAAATATCTACATCAGGGTTTGAGTTGCCCTGACGGATAATTCGACCGGAACGCTGCTCCAAGTCTGACGGTCTCCACGGGCAATCGACATCGTGAAGTGCGATAAGTCTGTCCTGAACATTCGTGCCGGCTCCCATCTTCTGCGTAGAACCGAGAAGCACTCTGACCTCGCCTTTACGGGTCTTTTGGAACAGTTCTTTTTTCTTCACATCGGTATCTGCTTCGTGGATAAAGCGGACTTCGCTTTCGGGGACACCACGCTCTATGAGCTTCTTTCTGATGTCGTTATATACCGAGAATGTGCCGTCGTTTTTTGGCGTTGAGAGGTCGCAGAACACAAGCTGTGCTGATTTTTTATCGGCTGTTTCCTCCCAAATACGGTAGATGTTATCGACGCAGGCGTTGATTTTACTGCCCTCAAAATCAGGCAGCATATCGTTGAGCATACGCTGGTCAAGAGCCAACTTTCTACCGTCGTTTGTGATTTTGAGCATATTATCTACACTCGAATCCACACCGCCACCACGGACTTTCTCGGCTCGCTCCGCAAGGGAAGCAACCATTTCTTTCTGCATTTCAGACGGCTTGACTGCAACATTGTGGAAGTGTGCATCCGGCACAGGCAATTCCAACATATCCGCCGTCTTAATGTCGGCGACCTCCTTAAACATCGCCATAAGCTCCGGAAGGTTATAGAATTTTGCAAAGCGGGTTTTCGCTCTGTAACCCGTTCCCTCCGGGGTAAGCTCTACGGCTGTTACAGTCTCTCCAAAGGTACTTGCCCACGAGTCGAAGTGCTGTAAATTGTTTTTCACAAGCGTGTTGTACTGCAAGTATCGCTGAATGGTATAGAGTTCCACCATACTGTTTGAGATAGGAGTACCGGTTGCAAATACCGTTCCTCGACCGCCTGTAAGCTCGTCAAGGTATCGGCACTTCATAAACAGGTCGGAGGATTTCTGTGCTTCCGTCTGAGCGATACCGCCCACATTACGCATTTTGGTGTAAAGGTAGAGGTTCTTGTAATAATGACTCTCGTCAATAAAGAGCCTGTCCACACCGAGTTCTTCAAAGGTAACAACATCGTCCTTGCGGCTTTGGTCGTTGAGCTTTTCCAGCTTTTGCTTCACGGACTTTTTAGACTTTTCAAGCTGTTTAATGGAGAAGTTTTCTCCACGATTTCGCTTCAAATCCATAATACCGTCTGTCAGTTCTTCAAGCTGTTGCTCAAGAATTGCCCTCTGTCTTTCAATGGACATCGGGATTTTCTCAAACTGAGAATGACCGATAATTACTGCGTCGTAATCTCCCGTAGCAATTCGACCGCAGAACTTTTTGCGGTTCTTGGTCTCAAAATCTCGCTTTGTCGCCACAAGAATATTCGCCGCCGGATAGAGCTGCAAGAACTCCGCCGCCCATTGCTCGGTTAAGTGATTCGGGACTACGAACAGAGACTTATTGCAAAGTCCGAGTCGTTTGGACTCCATAGCAGCCGCCACCATCTCAAAAGTTTTACCTGCACCGACTGCGTGTGCCAACAGCGTATTGCCGCCGTACAGAATGTGTGCAACCGCATTTTTCTGATGTTCACGGAGTTCGATTTCCGGGTTCATACCGTTGAAAACAATGTGGCTTCCGTCGTACTCACGAGGACGAATACTATTGAATTTCTCGTTATACATTTTCGTAAGTTTTTCTCGGCGGGCAGGGTCATCCCATATCCAGTCCTGAAAGCCCTGCTTTATGAGTTCCTGCTTTGCCTGTGCGATTGCCGTTTCCTTTTTATTGAGAACTGCTTTCTTTTTGCCCTCGTCATCTTCGATATAGTCAAAGATACGGACATCTTTCAGGTTCAGAGTTTCCTCGATTATCTTATATGCGTTGATACGGGAAGTGCCGTATGTGCTGTACGCTTTAACATTGGAACGGTCATAGCTCTTTCCCTCAATGTTCCATTCTCCGGTAAACTGAGAGTAGTGAACCTTGATATTCCACTGTGCATAGCGTGGCGTATCGAGAAACTCAAACATAAACTGTTGGAATATTTCGGGCGGTATCCAAGTCGCACCGAGCCTTACGGAAATCTCGCTTGCCGTCAAATCCTTTGGCTGCACCTTTTCAAGTGCCTGCACATTGACGGTGTAATCTTCGGGATACAGAGTCGCAGACCTTTTGGCTGTTGCCAGCTTCTCACGAACATTGCCCGACAGATATTCGTCTGCCATCAGATACTTCGGCTCATAAGAATTGCCGTACTCATAAAGGGGATTTAAGAAGATAACACCCTTTAAGTCAGAAAATAATTCTTCTTCACTTTTGCCGGACAACTCCATCATATATGCCATATCAATGGCTGCTTTTTCGCCCATAGAGACAGCGAGAGCTTCGTCTGCGGTGTCAACCTCCGTTACAGGCTTGTGCGGTTTAATCGTTCTCTTGAAGAACATATCCGCCTTGCGTTCCAGTTCGCCATTTTCGTCCAAGACCTCAAGAGCAGAGAGCAGAGCATAGGAGCTGTCATCGGAAAAGGCGGAAGTATTGGCACGGCTGTTAATCAGTCCGTACTTCTTTGTAAAGCTGTCATACAGAGTGTTCAGCTTTTCCTGTGCCTGTTTGATTTCGCTGTCGGGGTAATCCTCGGTTTGCAGTTCAATCAGGTTGCGAACGCAATCTCTTATCCCAATCATACCCTTGATACGGTTCTCGGCGGTTGCCGATACCTCCACCGGGGACATACGGGAGTTCTCACGGAAATAGATTTTATCGTCCAAAATTGTGTAAGAGAAGTTCCTTACCGTAGGGTCTGCCGGGATAGAATTATCTTCTTCCTCCAGCTCGTCGGCAACCTCGTATTCGGAGATTTCTCCGTGAATGTTTGAGACTGCTTCGTTCAAAAGCTCCGAAAGGTCGGCATTTTCAAACGGTTCACAGGTTGCTTCCGGTCCGAAACGACCGCTTACCATTTTCATTTCGCCGAGTATCATTTCCGGGTGCTGAACAAAATATGAGTTCATCCTTATACCGTTTTCGTCGGTGTCAAGATGAACCCAATCCGGTTCAATATCTATGAGCCTGTCTCGCTTTTGCAAAAACAGAATATCGGATACAACCTCTGTTCCGGCATTGCCTTTGAAGGTGTCATTCGGAAGTCTGATTGCTCCGAGAAGCTCCGCCCTCTGTGCGATATATTTTCGGACATTGGAGTTTTCCTTGTCCATAGTTCCTTTGCTTGTCACAAGAGCCATCACACCGCCGGGTCGTAATTTATCAAGCGATTTTGCAAAGAAATAATCGTGGATTAAGAAGTTGTACTTGTCATATCGTTTATCGGAGACTTTGAAATCTCCGAAAGGCACGTTGCCGATAACACCGTCAAAGAAGCTGTCGGGGACATTTACTTCCTCAAAGCCCTGTGCCGCAATGGAAGATTTCTGATAAAGCTGCTGAGCGATACCGGCTGAAATGGTATCAAGCTCAACACCGTAAACCTTTGCGTTTTCCATTGACTTAGGCAGCATACCGATGAAGTTACCGATACCGCAGGACGGCTCAAGCAGGTTGCCCTCCTGAAATCCCATCTGTTCCAACACCTTGTAAATGGCGGTAGATACTTCGGGCGGAGTGTAAAAGGCGGTCAAGGTGCTTTCTCTTGCCGACGCATATTCCTCCGGCGTTAGGATATTTTTCAGCATTGCATACTCTGTATGCCAAGCTCCGGCTCGTTCGTCAAAGGCTTCGGGAATACCGCCCCAACCGACATATCTCGACAAGATTTTCTGCTCGTCAGGTGTTGCAAAACGGTTTTCGTTTTGACAATCCTTCAAGACCTTAATCGCTGCATAGTTTCTGTGAAAACGCTCTTTTTTGTTCACTTCTTCAACCTGATTATTGGCAAGGTCAAAGTTGTGTCGCTCCGACATCGGAATATCCGGGTGGAGGTCAAAGCTCTTTACCTTTGACTTTTTCTTTTGCTCCCAAGTGGGAACTATCGGTTCAGGCTCTTTCTCTCGGTTGTCCTTAACTTCAACGCCGTTGTGTTCGGATAAAGCCTTAAAGTCATCAAGCAAGTCAGGTCTGATACCAAGCACAGAGCCGTCATCTTCAAATACAAAGGCTTCATCAACAAGGAAATGATAAAACTCTGCACCGTGCCATTCGTTATCGCCGTCCCTTGCAACAAGACCGTTTTCATCATAACCGAGTTCAATGTCGTCAATCTTTAGTCTGCCAAGCACGGAATAAAGAATTTCTGTTTCTCGGTCATATACCGGGACTTCAGAAACAGCAGCCACAAGGCTCTGCATTGTCGCTTTGGTACAGTCTGTGAAATCAGGCTGTTGTGAAAACTGATTTTCTGCGTCCTCAAACCATTCCGAACCTACATCGGCAAGCTCCTGATTTGCAATACTGCCGAGGTAATCAAAGAAATCCTCTGCCAAGTCATACTCCCGTGCGGCTTGCTGTATCTCGTCAAAAGAAAGCGTATTTGTAACATACTGACCTCCGGCATTGCTGTCGGGATTATAATACATCCAAGTTACGCTTTCATTGTCCCGGTCGATAAAGAATGCGTCGTCATAACCGGTTTTCGGATTGAAATCCTGTACGGTTTCGGTATCATTTTGAGCTTCATTTTCGCCTGTAACGGTTTTTTCTTCCGCCGGTAATACACTGACCTTCAAGTGGTCGTTCATTGGATTTTCACGCACTTTGCGGTCAAATTCTTCCCTTGAAAGCTCCTTGTTGAAAAGCGGCATATCAAAGTCATAGAGCATTACACGGTTTTCATCAAAGGATAAAATCTCATACTGAGAAGCTCCGATATACACGCTGTCGCCGAGATGATATTCATAATGTGCTTCCGTTTCGTCCTCTTTGTTTTCAGGCTCAGGCGGTGCGGTAGAGAGTATCTCACGGTTTTTTCTCTGCTCTGCAAGCTCGGCTCGCCTTTCTTCCTGCTTTTCAAGCCATTCCGGGTACTTTTCTTTTTCCTTTGGGTTTAGGTATCTGTCCATACGGATAAGGTCTCCGATACGCTTTTCAACCTGAGACCAAGAAAGCGTAATGTGCGGCTTGTCGCTTCCGATACCTTTTGAAATTACGATACCTTTTCCGTCGTGCTGTTCGTCAATGCCTGCACCGATGATGACCGGATAAGAGCCGCCCCAACCGTATTCGTTTTTCAAGAAGTCGGCGTTCTCTTTTGCGGAAAGGCTTTTTTCAAACTGCTCATAGATACGCATTTTGCCCTCGGAAACTCCGCTTCCACGGGTCAGTACAGCGTCTATGATTTCCTGAGAAAAAGTAAAGGCAGAGGTTTTTTGTTCCTCTGCCTGATTTCCCATAATGAGAGTCAACTGACCGTCCATAGACGGAAGCGGCTTCATTGTATCGGTCAATTCTCCCAAAAGTCTCATTGCTTCAAAATGCTGTGCGATAACGCCCCAGTCATAGAAGCTCTGAGCGGTTCTGTTTTCGTATTTGCCCTCCCACAAGTGGAGAACATTCTGAAATGTTTTGTAGCCCACAAGTCTGCCGTCGTTTATGGTAAGCTGGGTGTAATCGTTGTTGAAAATACCCTTGATATATTCGGTACGGGTCGCATTATCCGTATTTCTCTCATAGAAGTCTTTGATTTCTTCCTTTGAAGCGGACAAATGCGGGGTAGTGCCGAGTATTTCTCGGATAGTATCGTCACCACCGAAAAACGGCAGGCTCTTGTCCTCGTGGTTTCTGTCATAATACTCTAAGCGAATATTACCTGATTCTTCACGATTTCCTGTGCCGAGTTCCTGATGTTGTTCATCAGGCGAACCCATTTCATCATATCTTCCGCTTTCATCTGCTCCGTCAGTCCGGCTTTCTGTGCCATCTGCTTCACGAGAGTTTCCTCCAGTTCGCTCGCTCTCTGCTGAACCTCCGCCAAGTGACTGTTCAGAATCCCTTTCGTCAGAAGATTGTAGTACAGGATTTTGTGATGTTCCTTCAGATAAGTTCTCCTCATCTGCGACCATCTGCCGAGAGTCACTTCCGTCTGCTCCGGCAGCTTCAGGTTCGGAAGATTGTAGTCTCCCACCATCGTGTATGTGATTTCGCTCATCGCTTTGACTCCTTTCGTCTTTGATGTCTTTATTGTATTCGGATTGCTCCTGTTCATCAATTATGCGATTTTCCTTGCTGAGCGTGCTGATTGTTCTGCTGACAGGGAGCAATGCCATTTCTGCAATGTCGCTTGTAGCAATACCCACCGCATTGAGAACTTCCTGTGAATTGAAGCTTGAAATACCGGCAAAGTCATCGGGAGAATAAACCTTGTCTGCGTCCAGTCCCAATCGTGCCATAACCATATATGACACGCTGTTTCTGACAAGCTCCAAATACAAGGCGTTTGCTTCGTCGGCAGACAAATACTCAATATCGCTTCCTGCACCCAAACTCATAAAGTCGGAGATATAGTCTGCGATGTTGTCCTCGACGGCATTGGCAATGCACTCTTTGACGACATTTTCAATACTCGTTGTATCGTTTACCGCCCCGAAAGTGTTTTCAAGCGTTTCGATAACCTCTGCTTCATAATCGGGTCTCATCTCCCAAATAGGAACAGGGCGGGAATATCGGCTCTCGTGGGTGTCCGATATATCAAAGTAATGAATCAGCCTTTGACGGCTTCTGTCTGCGTCCTCAAATACGGCAATACCTTTTGCTCCTCGGTTTACCCAGCGACCGAAAGTACCGTTCCATCGTTCGATTTCAAGCACGGCTGTTGCGTCGGGTCTTTGGGCATAAATGAGAAGCTGTTCATCAAATCGGAGCCTGAAATTCCTGCCTGCGGTTTTCAGAAACGATTGCCAGTTTACCGGATTGTCTGTAACTGCAAAACAGGTTCTTTCATATAGCTCCGAAATCAGGTCAAATTTCCTTGCCACCTCGTCTGCACCTCCTTATCGTGATTTTTCCTTGTCCTTTGCAGGTTTTGTGTTTTCTTTTGCGGCTGGTTCTACGGTATGACCGTTTCTCTCGCAAAGCTCGGCAAATTCGCAGATATGGTAGAGATTTGTACCGACCTCCAAATGGTAGTCGTCAATATATCTGCAAGTCCTCTCCATTGTTTTGCCGTCGCCGAGCTTGATTGAGATTTTTTCTCCGTCCGCAATGCGAAACTGCTCCTGATAGTGCGGGTCAATAAATCGGATACCACACTCGGCATTTTTCAAGTGGTTGTTCAGCCACTCTTTCTGATAGCAATAGCAGTAAAGATTGTACTCGCCCCTGTTGGGGTTAAACCTCATAAGATAGCTGTACTTTTCCGTATCAAGACGGATGCCGTAGTGGTTGCGGTCATCATCAAAGGAACTGTCGGGAGTGAAATAACAGTAAGAGGACATAGCATTTCTGCCGGACAAAACATCGCCGTCACGCAATCCGTTTATCACATCATCAAATTCAGCCTCAAATTCATCGGTTTTCAAGTCTTTTCTGAAATCGTTCCAAGTCGTCCAAAACTCGTTCCCGTTAGAACCGAAGTCGGCTCTCAAATATCCGATAAGTCCGGTCTGCATAGAGAGCTGCTGACTTTGGCTGAATGTGTATTTACGCTCTGCTTCGGTCAATACTCTGTAATCCATTTTCATCACCTCGCTTGTTCATTTGTTTGTCTTTGCTTTGGAATAGGAAAGCCATAAACTCCGGCAATGTCATCGCCGAGCCTTTTGGTAACTCGTGTGATGTCGGCTCTTGTGGCTTTTCCGTTATAGATTTTATCTTGCAGATTTTCAATCTGCGTATCGGTAACACCGTCTTTGAATACACGGTAAAGATAATGGTTTGTACCGTCGTGATGAACGGCGTCGGCTCGAAGATCTCCGTACTTATCCACATACCATTCGGTGTAATCGGTATCGGAGTAAAGGCAGTCCTTAATGTTGCCGGAATCAATCATCTTGTAGCCCGACACTCTGCCGTTCCATCTGCCGAGGTCGCCGATTACGATAATCGGCTGTGAAAGCTGAATGTTGAGATTTACTCGTTCATCATAAAGATTTTCGGCATTGGATTTTACCATAATGTCGTAAAGCTCATCATCGGAATATCCGGGATACAGTTCCTCCAAAGACTCTCGCCAATCATCAAGGTCAAGGCTAATGTCGCTCCAAATGATATGACGGTCATTCTGTTCCTGCCTGCTCATCAGTGCCACCTCCCAAATAAGAGAACAGCTTATTGGCTTTGGTCTGCTTCTGAAGCTCGATAATCAGGCTCATATCCGGAATAGTGATACCCGGAATTTTCAAAATGCTCTCCATATCAAGCTGCTGCAATTTCTTTTCGGTATTGCAGCCTGCGTCAAACAGTTTCGTCAGAAGCTTTGTTTTCTGCTGAAAAGTGAATTTTTCCTTCATTGCATTGTCCTCCTTATCGTTCTTTGTCTTTGTTTCGCTTCTTGTGTAAAAGCTCTTGTGCCTTTTCCTTTGCCCACTCAGGCAGACGCTCAGGCTTTACTTCGCCCATAACATCCATTCTTTCATATCGGGTTGATTTGCCGGTGTGAAGATTGGTACAGAACACGGCGCTTCCACGGCTGTTTGCCGACGCACCGAAACCGCCCGTAACATAGTAGAGCTGTCTGTCGGTTCTCTGAAATTCGGGCTTTAATACTTTGGGGTCAATGGCAATGATTTTGCCGTTGATGTCTTTGGAATAGTGGTCGGGGTTACAGTCGGCTTCGGTTATGAGCGTGATTGGAATATCCAGCTTTTCTACCTGTTTCTTGAAAAGCTCCGCTTCATTTGCCACACGGCTTCCGAAAAGGTGTACGATTTCGATATAGTCATCGCTCACCATACATTCCGAACACAGTTCAAACAGGTCGTTTCGCTCTGCAAAGCCGCACAAAAATTTATCGCCGTTCGTGCTTTGCTCATTGGAAGCCAAGATAATTTCCTTTTCGCCCACATTGACCGAGCAAAGAACTGTGTATTCACCGATTTTTCTTTTTTCCTCGTTCATATCCACACCTCAGCTTACTTCAATCACAATTCTGATGTTTCCGCAGTCGCAGCCACTGCACTGCCTTGACAGTTCGGGAAACAGGGATTGCACTCTCTGTCTTGCTCTGCGGATAGTGTCAAAGCACGGCAAGCCGTAGCCTTTATAGTTGTTGACTATATCTTCAAGCGACAAATCGCCGACTCTCATATAGCTGTATCGGTTGAAATAGCAAAGGATAAGCTGCATATCGTCATACCTCGTTTCGGGGCATTCTCTGAGTATTGCAAGCACCTTGCTGTCAACCGTCTTTAGCTTGTTCATAATGCACCTCCGTAAAAGAACTGTGGGCGGAGTGAAAACTTCGCCCACTTTCGTGTTCCTTATTTCTTTCTGTTCTTAATCTGCAAGAAGATAAAGCCGCCGATAATAAAGGCGACCAATACAACTGCTACGATTGTTTTAGCGTCCATTACTCATTGTCCTCCTTCTTCTTTTTTCTGTACGCAACAACGGCTGTGCCTACAATACCGAGGGCAGAAAGCCCCGCAAGTGCTGTCCACAAACCGACATTGCTGTTATCTCCGGTCTTTGGTGTGTCTCTCAGCTCATTGTGCATTTCCACAACGGTAGTAGAGCCGACCTTTACGGTTGCAATCTTATCCGCAGGAAGCACATAGGAAGCAGAAACAGTATCCTGAACCTCGGAAATGGTGTAATCTCCGATACGAAGTCCCTCGATAATGATTTCACCGTTCTTATCGGTCGTGAAGCTGCGGTCATAACCGTTTACTCCCGTAACTCTGAAAGTGAAACCTTCAACTTTACCGTCAGAGGAAGTCTTAACGATTTTCAGGTTTCCTTTCATTGCCGTGTTAATAAAGCCGACGCCGGCTTTGTTTTCTACCTCGTAGGTGGTTTCATCCTTTTCAATGAAAACAGAGTACACGCCCTTATCAAGCTCAAAGCCATCCGGTGCTTTGGTTTCTCTTACAAGGTATTTTCCGTAGAGAAGCTCCTTCTTCTCGTAAATACCGGTAGAGGTTTCGGAGAGCGTTCCGATAAGCTCGTCGCCGTCGTCCAATTTGCCGTCTCCGTTTACATCTTTGTAAACCTCAAAGGTTGCACCCGTCAGTTTGTTGTCCGGGTAATCTTCATCGACCTTAGTCAACTTGATATTGCCGTGAACATACTCGTTGACAATTTCAACCTCGATAACCTGACCGTCCTCGGACACGATAACCTCATAGGAAGTATCGTCAAGCACGAAACCGGCAGGCTGTTCGATTTCTTTTACAATCCAGTTTCCATACGGTACTTTGTCAAAAGAAAAGCTACCGTCATTTTCAGAGGTAGCAGTCATCAAAGCATTTTCTTTTGTAAATACGATTTCATCAGCCTTAAACAGACCGATTACAGCACCTCCCAGTGCTTCGCCGTTTTCGGTAATCTTCTTACCGGAGACAGAACCGTAAATGAGCTTGTTTTCAATCGGCTTGCCGCCATTGACCGCAATCTCAACAGTTTCGGTATCCTGTCCCGCATAGCTGAAAGTAAACGGATACTTGGCGTCGGAGAGAATATAATGCTCATCGGTGGCAAGTTCCTTTACATAGTAGCTTCCGAAAGGAAGGTCGGTTTTCAGCGTTGCCTTGCCGTTTTCAGAAAGTGAGATAATTTCAATCAGACCGTCTGCTGGGATAGAAGTACCGCTTGCAGAAACAAGTTCCTCTGCGGCGAAAAGTCCGAAGCTGATATTCTTCATTTCATCGCCGTTACCGATGTTGAAGATGTCGTTCTTTTCAATAGTCTTTTCAAGACTTACCGTTACTTTCTGCCTGTCGTTTACAAAGCTTGTGGCGGTTTCGGTTACAGACACTTCCTGACCGGCATAAGTCAGCTCAACATCGTGAGCTTCTTTGTTGATGACCATACCCTCCGGTGCGGTAATTTCAACCACCGTATATTTTCCGAGATAAAGCTCCTTACTCTTGGCAAGTCCGTTTTCATCTGTGGTAACAGTATCTACGACCTCGCCCTTTGCATAACGGAGTGTACCGTCGGGAGTGATAATATCTTCTGCTGCGGTAATCTCATAAACCGCACCTGCAAGTCCTTTCATTTCATAGACAGGCTGGTAAATCAAATCGGCATTTTCCTCTCCGGAGATATTTACCCCTGAGAATACCTCGCCGGTCTTTTCAATGCTGACAGTACCTTTCTGTGCCATATTGGGCTTATCGACCTTAATCACGGTAATACCACCCTCATCGGAAGAATGTTCCTCTGCCACATCAAAGTACACCGGTGTGCTATCAAGCACATATCCGTAAGGAGCCTGAACCTCAACAAGAGAATATCCCTTGCCGTATTCCAGTTTCTCCGGTGTAACAAGCTGTCCGTTTGCATCGGTGTAGAAAATATCTATCGTTGTCGGAGTAGGATAAGTGAAGGTCATTGTTACCTGATTGCCGTCCGGGTCAAAGATTTTGAACCCAGCACCGGCATAAGGAATGTTTTTACCGCTTTCTGCGTCCACCTTAACCACCTTTATATAGCTTTCAAAGTTTGCGTTGTTGATGAGATAGCGGTAGGTCTGTCCGTTCTGAGAAATGAACACATCGAAGTCGTCCATTAACTCACGCCCCTCCCAACCGGAGGTCTGATGAACGGTATATACGCCGTAAGGCATATCCTTTGTCTGACCGAAGCCGTTTTCATCACAAACAATCACATCTCTTTCATCTTCTTCTGCTGAATCAAAGCTGCCGGAAGATTTCAGATAGATTTCAAAGGTTGCACCGTTTTCCGGTGTTTCAATCTTTGTTTCGCCGTCATCGGTGTGCTTGATAATGGCGATATTGCCTTTCATAACCTGTTCGGTAACATCATTTGCTGTCTGATTGTGTTCCACCGTATAAAGCTGCGGTTCAGCACCGACCTTATGGATTGCGGTATCAAGCAGATAGCCCTCGGACGGAGTGATTTCACGGATTGTCCAGTCATTATCACAGACATATTCCTTTGTGGTAAACTGCCCGTTCTTATCCGTAACATACTTATCCACAAGGGTTTCGCCTTTATAGATACCGTAAACTGCTCCTGCAAGGGTAGCGTCGCCCTGCGGTGTGCCTTCCTCTCGGTCGCTCTTTGTTACGGTTACGCTGAACTTTTTGAGAATGTTCGTGAAGTTTCTTGTGGTTACTTCTTTCCAGTTAATCGGTGCGGTCTGATTTGCAGGCACAACATAACGGATTGCGGTATCCACTTCCTCAATGGTGTATGGGGTAGTGCCGCTGATAAGCACATCATCAAAAGAAGCAACACCGTTTTTGTCTGTTACGGCATACTCATCGACCTCAATACCGGCAAGCGAAGTTCCGTAAAGGTGGAAAGTTACACCCTCGACCAGATTATCCTCCGAAGATTTGATAACCTGAAGATTACCTCTTTTGAGAACATTATTGAAGTTGACCTTTGCCACCTGACCGGCAACAACAGTTACTCTGTGAACCTCCTGCGGAACATATTTGTCGATAGACTGCTCTGTGACCGTGTAAACACCGGGCATAAGGTTATCCAGTTGGAATTTACCGCCGTTTGCGGTTGTTACAGTCTGATTGACACCGTTACCGCTGACAGTAAACTGAATGCCGTCAACCTTTCCGTCCTCACTTGTCTTTACAATCTGACAAGAGCCGTAGCTTACCTTCATTTTGACAAAGCCGCTGACAGGGTCGCTGACCTCCTGAGCATAAGTAACCACATCCTGAATGCCGTTGCCGTTCTGGTGGATACCGTCAGTCCATACAACTACACCTCTGCGGACGCCGTTCTTTTTTGCGGCAGTGATGGTAAATTCCTTGCTCGGAGCTTTATCCATCGAAACAGTCAATTTGTTTCCGCTGGTAGAGAAAGAAACTCCGTCAATATTTGCCGAGAAGGTATAATTGCCAAGCACTCCGTTTGAGTCGGTAAGGGTAGCAACATACTTGCTTCCGTTCCATTCAAGCTCGTTCACCTTGGCAGAACCGCTTGACCTTGTGCAGAAGCTTGGAACTTTCGTATGGTTCTGAACGCTTGTTACCATACTGTTGTAGTACGACAAGATTTTACTGCGGAGTGGATGTGCAGAGCTTACACATTCAAGCACCGCATTGTACCCGCCGGTAGAAACGTGATTAAAGCCTGCGTCTCTTTCACCGACAATCGTTTCCCAAATCAAAATCTGAGTTGCATAAGCGTGTGCGATACAGTTTGCGTCGCTTTCATTCTGCGACTTCCAGCTTGTCGAAATACCTCCACGGTAGCCGTACTGCAAGATACGACCGATAAGCAGGCGAATATCATCGCCGGAAATCGTACCGTTCGGACTGATGTTGTTGAAGAAGTTCTCTCCCTTTTCGGTCAGAGTATCTCCAGTCCGCTGACTTGTACCCGGCTCGATACAGTAGGCGATATTGCCCGAATACGAACCCATTGCACGAAGTCCTGTGTATTTCGTGGACAAGCCTTTCCAACCGTTCATATAGTTGAGATTGCCGTGTCCCCATTCGCCGTTGTTATTGGTATCTCCGCTTCGGGGATAATCGACGAGGTACACATCGGCTTTTTCTCCTACGGCTGCAAAGGCTGTCGTTGCCCCAATGCCCATAAAAGCAGTAAGGCTCATAACCGTCGCCAACATAAGCGAAACGGCTTTCTTGAATTTTGTTTTAACCATTGCGTTTTCCTCCTTGAAATGCAAAAACGCACCGATTTTACTCAGTGCGTCCTCTTAGAATTAATTTTGTTTTAACAGTAGCCGATATAGATGCTGTACTCCGTATCGGATAGCTTTTCTGTCCATATCCACACAGCGGTAAAACCTTCGCTGTTCTTGTATCGGTTAAGCCTGCTTTCAATATCAGCCTTGATACCGCTTCGGTTTGGATTTGCGGATATGGGATTGTCCCAACATTCTGTCGCCGTGCTGTCAAGAGAAAGCCCTATGCTTACCGCATACTCTTGTGCGTAACTTACATAAGGGCTGACATCGAATGTCTGCTTGGGCGGCTCTGTCGGTTTCGGTTCTGCCGGCTTTTCAGTCGGCTTTTCAACCGGCTTTTGTTCGGCAGTTGTCTGTTCTTTTGGCTGCTCCGGTTGTTTTTCGGGTACAGTCGGTGTCTGCTGCGGTGTTTCTGCCTTGGGCTTTTCGGTTACGGGATTATCGGCACTTTTTTCTTCCGCCGGTTTTGTCTGAACAGTTGCGACTGTCTGACTCTCAGCGGTTGATTGGCTTTCTTCAGCCGTAATCGGTGCTGTTTCCTCCACTGCCGGGTTTTCCGGTTCTTCAGCCGTTTCTTCCTGAGATTGCGTTTCGGTATTACCAGCCGGAAAAGAAGTCTCTGTTTTCGTAATCTCCTGTGCAGCTTCTTTGGCTGTGTTACCGGTACAACCTACGAGGAAAATCATCAGGCAGGCAAGAACACAAGGTATCAGCCTGTTTTTCATATCCATCGCTCCTTTCTGCCTTAATCGTAATCAAAACCATTCAAAACATCAAAGGTGCGATTGGCTGAACTTTTTATCGTAGCAGACGTTTCGCTTTTGCTCCAAATGTGCGAACCCTTATATAGACAGCTATAAGTTATTAGAGATAGATATACTCAAGGGAGATAGGGTATATTTTTTCAGCAGGTTAATAGCTGGTATATAGGGGTTAGAGTGTGAGAAAGGGGGAAGGCTATCGGCTGTCACGGTCGGCTCTGCTTCGCAGGAACTTGTTGTAATGCTCCAACGCCTTGCACACAAAATCCTCCGTTTGGCTTATGGGAATGTTCTTCGGGATAAGCTGTCGAACCCTGTCGCCCCTCAAAACGATTTTCTCCCTTTGGTTTGGTTTTTCCTCCGACATAATCGCTTGGATTGCTTCAGTTGTGAGTTTACCCTCCTCAAAGAATTTTCGCATACGGATTGTTTGGTCGTGGGACGGGGTTGCGTCGTTCAGGTCGATTTCATCAACCACATCACGCTGACTGTCCTCATCGAGAAAAGATAGTTCAACCGCCGGTCGCATTTTTATTCGTCCCTCATCAACATAGTCCAAAAGTTCAGGAACAAGGTTTGTAAGGCGAATATACCTTTGAATTTGTGTTTTGCTGTCATCTGATTTATCGGCTAACAGCATAACAGATTTTGTTCCTGCCAACTTGTCCCCCAGTGGGTCACAAGTTAAATCATTTCTTTCCCCTTGCCTTTTCATTGCGTCCAAACGCATTTTATAAGCGAAGGCTTTTTCTGAGGGAAGTATCTGCGACCTTTGATAATTGCTCTCTACCATTAAAATCGTGGCTTCGTCTCGGTTCAGGTCAACGACCTCACATCTGAGTGTTTCAAAACCTGCAAGCTCACAGGCTCGCTTTCGTCTGTGTCCGGAAATGAGTTCGTATCTGCCGTCCTCTTTCTGCCTTACCGTCGCCGGAGTGATTACCCCTCGTTCTTTAATACTCTCAATGAGCTGCGCCATATCCTCGTCATCACGAACTTTAAAAGGGTGGTCGGGGAAATCGTCAATTTCAGTCAAAGGAATATCTCGAATTTTGGAAAGCTTTTCTTCATCTCTCTGTTCCTGCGTTGAAAATAAGTCATCGAGCTTCGTGAGAGTGAAGTCGCTCTTTCTTCCTGCCATCGGCTAACACC
>OLXE01000397.1_pt1 | contig 29258 bp, 17 predicted proteins | sample 1644571 | NCBI WGS metagenome assembly OLXE01 (sample SAMEA103958161, study PRJEB25191) | human gut metagenome | biome: human-associated habitat [ENVO:00009003]; feature: intestine environment [ENVO:2100002]; material: feces | place: Germany | collected 2013/2015
GGCCGATTGACGATTTGGGACGTGTAGTGATTCCGAAGGAATTACGCGATTCGCTGCATTGGCCGGCAAGAGAGCGTATCGAGATCCTGACCACTGAGATTGACGGCGAGAATGTCGTTGTTCTGAGAAAGTCGGTATCCGATCGGTGCGCACTCTGCGGCCGGCAGAAGGGATTACTTGCAATGCCGGGATCTGATAGAAAAATCTGTACTGCATGTGCGAAAAGCATAGCATCGGAGTTTGCAGCAGCAGAAGCATAAAACAAAACAAGATGAGTGCACCTTGAAAAACACGGGGAGATGCCCGTCATAGTCGGCGTGCCGCTGGACGAGCCTTACCCACCAGCGGCAATAAAAAGACCACGGCAGAGGCCGTGGTTGGCTTGACAAATCAGTCATGGCTGGTATAATGAAGATAGAAAAAGGGCGCAGCCGGTTGACGGTTACTCCCTCATAGATTTGTCAAGAAAATGACTGCTATCTTTTGGGATGATGGGCGGTCATTTTCTTTTGCTTGAAATCTGATAGATCAGAGCAGCAAAGGCGACGAGAAACGTAAAGAGTTGAAACAGCTCCGAATAAGTAACCATCGCACCACCTCCCCTCGATGGGATCGGTGGGAATAACCGCCAACCGCTGGCACGGCTGCGCCTGCATCCAGAATAGCATAAGTGGTCGAAAAACTCAATATGTAAGACGGCAGCGCCGACATGAAACAATATCATGTCGGCGCTTTTTTGTTTTTAGCAACGGCACGCCGAATGTGACGGAAAACCGTGTTTACAGCCGAAGGGGGGCTGAAAATGGGAGATTGGAGCCTGCAAGAGTGCATTGCACTTGCCGCCTCTTTCCTAATCGTATGTTGGATGCTTTATATGTTCCGCAAGGCGAAACGTGAAAGTGCTGTAACAGCAGAAGAAACGAATGCAAAATACCGATATCTGGTGACAGTCCACCTTAAAGACAAGTCACAGATTCAGGTAGAATGCTATTCATCTGCTTTATATACGAGCATTGACACCTTTTTTGCAGTTACAGGGAATACGATCCGATTTTCTAAAAACGCTGTGATTCTGCGGAACAAGAATGCGAGCACATGGGTTGAGCGGCACGATATTTCCTACATAGAAATGCAATGGTGCTCATTGGGATCGCAGGCAGACAAGGAGAAAATCAAATGAGCGTAGATGAGATCATGCAGAATATTAACGAGGTTATGAATAGCCTCGATGAAAAGGCAAAAAAGGACTTCGCGATATCCCAAGTAGAGATGCTGCGTCGCAAGTACGCAGACTATGATGAAAATGATGTGGTGCTCTGGTTGGTAATGGATGTGTTCCTCCCAGAATGGAGAAACATGGACATACGTTCAGAACTGGCATTGTTTGATAACGAGGGGAATGAGATTCCATTGGACGGAAAAGCAGTGATACGATTTCCCTATCCAAACAAAGCAATTTATCACTTGGGATTCCAGAATGGCGTTAGAAAAGGATATGGATTTCCTATACGATTTACAGATGTGAATGCGCTGCGGAAGATATCCAGTATCAACGTAGCATGGTATGAATCATCACTTGATGATATGCAGGTATTTAAGGCGCGGTTTTATATCAATGGTGTTAAAGAGCCATCTGCAAGCCTGCCGAGGTATACGCTGTATCGATATTTTTCGGCTGAGGCAGAAGAAACGGACGTGACCGAACTGGTGACGCTGATGCCGGAAAACTGGTTTAGGTTCATGCCCGCCCGGGAATTTGGATTCAAGCGAAGCAGGTGAAATCAAAGTATGGAAGAAAACTATCTGCTGCGGACTGCTGCGTTCTTCATATTCTTCGGAATTACTATTGTGTTTGTCTACTTAGCTCTTATGCTATTTCTCTGTGGGAACGAGGAGAGACTTACAGAAGGTGAAGTTTATGACAAGAACTTTACTGCTGCACATTCCCAAGTGCTCATGCTGCCGATGGTACATACGAACGGAGAATCAACATATACGACCATGATGCCGTATACCAGATATTATCCAGATACATATTCCGTTTCTATCCGAGACTTTCAGGATGGAGAATGGGTTAAGGATACGTACTATGTTCCTGAAGAAGTATATGATGCTGTACAGATCGGAGACATGTTCCAGTATGACGCAGACAGGGATTTAGAAGAAGCCCCATATACGCAAGAAAGACAAGACCGGGAGTGAACGAGGCGTGGGATTGACGGTCAAATCTAAGCAGGTGAGGTAGTTGAACAGGCAAAATGGCATACAGATCTCGCAGAAATTGATAGATTCTTTTTTAGAGCACTGCAGCACACATCATAAAAAGGAAACCCTCTCGCAGTACCGAACCAATATTCAAAACTTTTTTGATGCTTTACCTGCAGGAAAAATGGTGAATAGGGATACGGTAAAAAAATGGGGGCAGTATTTGACCGAAAAAGGCTATTCACCGCAATCGGTAAATGTGCGAATTTCGTCTATCAATTCTTTTCTGATATTTCTCGATCATAAAGAACTGACATGTGGCCATGTCAAACTTAACGAGAATGTTATTCAGCCAGAACTTACGCGGTCGGAATACATACGATTGTTGCAAACCGCAAGGGAGAAGGGGCAGCATAGGGCATACCTGCTGATAAAGACACTGGCATCTATGGATATTTCACTTGATATGCTGCAACGCATTACATACGACGATGTGTGTAGCGGCCGGCTGACTGAGCCAGAGAAAGTCATCTATTTCCCCAAATGTCTGCAAGAGGAACTGCTTGCCTATGCCGATGAACAGTGCATAAGCGGCAGCACACCGATTTTCGTTACCAGATCAGGAACACCTATTGGGCGAGCCTATCTTCATTCGATCATCAGGTCGGTCGGAGCTGAGGCAAAGATACCGGAAGAAAAATGCAATGCCCGTTGTCTACGGCGGCTGTGTCAGAAAACACAAGGTCAAATCAGGCGGGATCTGTCTGTGCTTTGTGATCGGGCATATGACCGACTTTTGGAAGATGAACAACTGGCGGTCGGTTGGACAGGCTGATTATAGGTCGAGTTTGAGGATGTAGAGGACGTGGAAAAATGATAAAGGTATGCCTCGTGATTGTAATACTTGATTTGGCAATTTTATTTCGTTCTAAGAAAGATAAGTCGATGAAAACTTCTTTATTCCTCATTATACTTTCCCTTTTGTTCGTTATTGGTGCTTTGTAGTAGAAAAGCCGCTGCCGGAGATACGCGGAAAAAAGCCCCGACCGGAGCCGGGGCATGGGATCAAAAAAGATCGCTGTGTGAGCCTGTACGAGTAGGATATAAGATTAAGCCATCATCATCAATCTCATAGATAAACAGCCAATCAGGAGCGATGTGACATTCTCGACACCCGCTGTAATTTCCGGAAAGCTGATGATCGCGGTTCTTGTCTGGCAGGGATTCACCGGCGGCGAGAGTTTTGATGATGTCGGTTAATAGAGAGAGGTCACAGCCTCGTTTTTGCATTCGCTTTAGGTCTTTTTGAAACCGAGAAGTTGGCCTGACGCGATATTTCATGCCAAAAGATCCTCCATCATCTTATCTACATCCTCGTAAGTCGTGCCAAGTGTCGGATCAGCTTTCATGCGCTGAACCTCGTTGATAGCTTCTCTGGTTTCGGCGTTGGGTTCAAGAGAAAGTTCAAAAGGAATACGATGTTCCCGACCAATCTTTGTTAGATAGATATTGACCGCAACGGACATGGGTAGTCCGAGTTGCTTCAAAACCTTTTCAGCGTTTGCCTTTACCTCGTCATCAACACGAACATTGATCTGTGCCATACATTTTCCTCCTTCATTTAATAGCAGGCATCCCCATGCGGGTATTCCGTCATTACATGCTTGGTGTTACCATGCTTATCCTTATATACCGCCTCCGTGCTGTTATCGGCCCAGTGGATTTTCTCGACAAGATGCCAATCACAAGCCTCCTCAGCAGCCTCGGCCTCAGCTCTGGCCTGCTGCTGCAGCTCTTTCAGGCGGTTGTACTCAGAAAAGGTCATGCTATAAAGCGGCTCGTTGAGAGCGTAGTCCCCGAGGTAGTATGTTGTGAACGTCCGATGCCATCCGGCATTCTGCCAGCAGCTTGTTACTTTCTCGGCAAAGGCAATTAGTTCAGCATCGTCGGTAATAGGCCCGCGCTTCCGATGAGCGTAGACAAATTCATCTCTGCTGAACGTCGGTTTCCCATCTACATATCCATACACATTGGGATCATAAGTCATGGTATCACTCCTTCCATGTTTATAGTATAGTAAATGTATAGCAAAATGTCAATATTGTATAGCGAAATTTATAAAATTGCTATTAGCGTGCGAGGTGAAGAAATGTATAAAGTAACAGAAATGAACAATGATGAAATCATGTGGCAACTGATAAGAAGTGAGCTGGGATTTATCCTTTTAGGAGAAGATGGGGCAGACGCATTCAGTGTGCTCGCAAAAAAATGGAATATGGAGAGACAGACCACTTATAAGTGGCAGCAGATATCAGATAACGTGCTCCTTTTTCCAATCCTGTATAAGCAAGATCCGCAGCCACACGATTTCAGCGATCTGATCGAAACAAGAGCTATTGCAATCAAAACTGTTTTCGCAAGATGGACAGCAGCAGGCTATAATACGAGACACGCCAAAAGTCCATTTAACAGCAAGGCATTTAGCAAATATTTGGACGATATCGGATACAGAGAGGCAGATTATTTGCTGCTATTGGTTACAGGGAGCTAAAACTATGTTCTGGTTTATGAGAAAAAAGAGGAAAAAACCCACTTATGACGATGATAAGAATCACAAGAATCATCTTGCGCCGATTGTTGGTGGAGCTGGTTATGGACACGGTTACACTTGCTGTTTTATACCCCAAACGGATACCAGCGGATCCGATTCTGATATTCCTTTTAAGGATGGAAGCATCAGCTCACAAAGCCAAAAGACAATGAATAAGCATCAAAAGTGAGATGGAAAAGGTAAAGGCTCCGGACGGAGCCGGAGCCAAAGACATAACTATTCATTAACAGTGGATTGTTGTTCTCTCGGTTGCATACCGAGCGGCACCTTATTGTCGGTGTGATGTGTGTCAGTTATGAGGCTAATAAAAACAGCAGAGGTTAGCAATACGCCGAGAAGTGCAATAACGTCTACAGGGTTGTAATGTTCAATGATATTAAATATGATGTCACTCTCACGCGCAACCGTGAAGCGAAAAATGAAAGCAAGAGATAGGCTCAGAACGATGCACAGCTTAGCGCAATGGTATGCTAATGAATCAAATAGTCCACAGTATTCGGGCAACTTAAGCACACCGTCACTGAATATGCCGGAAAGTACAAGGAATGCAAAAACTGCAAGAAAAAGTTGTTCCATTGCTGGCAAAATAATATCTGCATGTTCACCGATCCAGTTGAGAGGAGCAATGAGATTGCCGAGTTCCACAGGATCAATACGTTCTACGGGCGAACAGGGAATATAAACCAGCAACAGCATAACTATAGAAATTGCAGAAAAAGACTGAATATTTTTATTGTTGCAAGCTAAATTCTTAATCTTTTTGCAAATTCTCATAAAAGTGTCTACCATTTTGTTCTCTCCTTCCAGTTGGTACTATGTGGAATTATTATAGCATATGGAAATCAGGAAAGCAAACATTTGTTCGATATTAACAGATAGTTTACATTCTCACCCTGATATCGAGATGACACCAAGAGGAACAACTTCTTGTTGATATAGAACACACTTGCCAACATCTTTCAGAGATTGCATATATTCGATGTACCTTGAAAAACACGGGGACAAGCCCGTCATAGCGGCCGGCCGCTGGGTAATGACTTCATCCCGGCGGCAAAAAACCTTAAAGTTATAGCGTTGTGACGTTTGAACATCTAAACGTCTTAATGTTGTGCATATTGTATCTTGAAACCAATTTGCAAGAATGGTATTATATGTATGAAAATAAAAGTCCTGTTTATCGGACTCTTAACATGTTACTATAAAGTCACAAAAGCAGAAGACGGGAGATGATCGCATGGAAAAGGTGATTTTTTCGACGTATCTTTTGTTGACGCATGAGGGGAGCGTGATGTAATGGGACAGGTGCCACTCTATAAACTGATTCGGGACTCGAACAAAGAGGAAAAAATCAGGCAGCGCAAAACCAACTACCTATTTTGGTTCGCTGATTTGAGACCACGGCTCATATGGACTGGGATTGCAAAAGTGATTTTTACAATCATCTTCACAATTATCTGCATCACAAAGCTAAGTGTGAATCCGGAGGACAATATAGATTTGGTCATTCTGATCGGCATGATATACACGCTGGCCAGCTTGCTCATTACGGCACTGAGCTTCGTGATAAAATGTCCCTTGTTCATGGGGATCGGCAGCTTAGTAGTCATGATAATTCTGATTGCTCTCGCTATCGCTTTAATGGCAAGCATTTCAGAGTCAAGGATTGCGATGATGGCAATATTCAACGCGATGCTTATTTTCGATATTATACGGATCATTGGTGTGTCGATAGGTATTAAGTATCTAAATAAATGGTTTGAAGATGAGGGAGCCGAGGGTTACCCCGGCATAAGTAAAATTACGTTAAATGTAAAGGAGGACGCAAAATGAAAAAGGCTATACTTTCAACGGGTCTTGCGCTGGCGCTGATCGCAACGGCGGGAGCGGCATCGGCCACGGCAAAACCGTCCACCCATCAAATTTATGTAGACGGCGTAAAAGCCAATGTAGCGGCATACGAGATCAACGATAACAACTACTTCAAACTGCGTGATGTGGCCGCGATCCTCAGCGGCACGGATGCACAGTTCGAGGTAGAGTGGCATGAGGCCACTTCCACGATTACCCTGACCAGCGGCAAGGCATATACGACGGTCGGCGGCGAGCTGGGCGCGATCCCGGCGGGCAACCAAACGGCAGAAGACTCTACCGCAAGGATCTGGCGTGATGGCAAGGCAGCACATTATACCGGCTACAATATCAACGACAACAATTTTTACAAATTGCGTGATATTGCCGAAGATTTCGATTTCAATGTAACGTGGGACGGCACGAACCAGCGCGTCGATATCATCACCACTGAAAGCTATGTGCCGGAGGATGAGACCGAGACCCCGACGACCCCGGAGGAGCCGGAGCAGCCCGAGGAGGAGATCCCGCCGAGATACAACAGCGAGTTTGAGGAAGCATACGATACGCTGGACTACGACGAGGTAAACCCGGACTATCAGGCGCAGGTAGACGCATTTCCGGGTACGCCGGTAACTGTTTCGGTAGAACTCGAGTTCTATGACATCTTGAACAACCGCTACATCTATCCTGCAGATTATGAACTGTGGGTTGTGGCAAACCGCGCAAACCAAAGCAACGATTTTGATAACTCTTTTCCGGAAACCACTGCAGTAAAGAAAATCAAGACCGATTCCACCGGACATGCAACTGTAACATTCGATATCCCTCAAACGGTATACGAAAAAATGAGGGACAACAAGGCAGGATTTTACTCGATCCATAGCCCGACTGACCAATATTTCGCCTATGATGGAGAAATGTACTCTTTCGGAAGCGGATTATCCTATTACCAGTGTGAAGCTGGATCGATTCGACTTATTGCCACTAAGCGATAACTGAACTGGCGCTGGCACAGCAAATAAGTGAATAGAAAAAACGCCATCTGGCCTCTTTCAAAGGAAGTCAGATGGCGTTTTTTTGTTTAAGGAGCGTGTTCAAAATGACTATGGAAAATCGATATTGGATCGCAAAGATCCGAACAAACCTCCCCCGTGGGCCGACCAGAGCAGGCCCATATTGTAAAACGGGCGGGAAATAAGAGATCAACCAGAGGATTCAAAGACGGAGGTGGTTCGATTGATTGCAAAATAGAAGGGCATGACAAACCCAAAGAAAACAAAGAAAGGAGTGTTTTGCTTGTCAAAGCTCAAGAAAAGCAGCGTTTTCAGACGGTTCACGGCGTTTCTCTTGGCATTCTGCTGCCTGTTTTCCATGCTGCCTACGGCTATGGCCGCAGACGGTGACGAGAATCTGCAGTACAGATATGTATGGCTTGTCAGCCAGCCGGGCATGTATCTGCGATTTGAGCCGGACGGCAGCGTTTGGATCAAAGACCAAGATCCGGCCATGAATGGCAAGGAATACAGATTGTCACGCACGACTTATGAGGGCGAAGACGTCTACATGCTGTTGGACGGACAAGGGCATCCGAGCTATACTGATCCAGAAGAAGGGATCGGCTACATCGGCATGGAAACGCTGTTCAACAAGGCGACGCAGCCATTCGTCCCTAACTGGCCGGATGCAGAATTTGAATATGTTGACGGTTCTGCGCAGCCACTCGATAAAAATGCTGTAACTGAGGAGAATCAAGGCTACACTTACTGGGCCGGTAATATCCAAGGAACATCTAACAGATGTTATGTATATGAAGGACCGGGCGCATGGGATCAGTGTACAGAAGATCAGCCCTCAACGATAAAGGTTATAACATTTAATCAAGAGGATTTCAGCACTGACCCGAATGGTGTTTCCATCTATTACGCGCAGGTTCGTTTTCTTGCCTCGGATCTACAACCCTACGTCGATCAAGCAGTAGAGTCAGGCCAGGCAATTTCAACCGGTAATGGCATTGACTTTAACTTCGGCAATAATTCCATGTTCCTTTATCAGTCGACGGAGCCGCTCCCTGATCCGGAGCTGGACGATCAGGGTACGGTAATCTTTGACTTTAACCTGCCGGGCTATCCCGCGTCGGTTGATTACATGGAAGAAGCCGGTACGATGGTTTCCGTTCCGGGCATCAGCACTCAGGAAGTGCAGGGTGTTACGTTCATCTTCAAGGGCTGGTATGACAGGCCGGAGGGAGGAACGCAGCTAACCGCATCACAAGTAGAAGTCCCACGGGCGGACTACGATATCTATTACGCCCAGTGGGAACTCTATGTGCCTGATCCAGACATACCTACGGTTGGTGAAGGGGATATGTACGTCGGTTACTTCGACTACAACCTCGAAGGAACGGGCGTGACATCGGTCTACTGCGCAGCAGGCGAGTTTACATGGACGGTAACGGTAGATGGCGAGTCGGAGACTTATACCGCCACGCTGCCGTTCCAGTTCCCGGAAGACCCGTACCGCACAGGCTATCGCTTCTTGGGCTGGGCGACCACACCGGACGCGACCGCGCCGAACGTCACAAATTCTTGGCTGCCGACCCGCGATGATAACACGGTCTATGGTGTATGGGAAGCAATCGACTATACCCTGACGTGGAATGCGAATGGCGGTCAGACAACGACTACCACGCAGCAGAAGTACAATGAAATGATCGTCCCGCCTGTTACGGAGCCAACCCGTGAGGGCTATACGTTCGGCGGCTGGTATCTCGATTCCAACTGTACTGTACCGCTGGCATCGGGTACACAGGTAAAGGGCGACCAGACATTCTTTGCATCGTGGCTGTCTGAGAAGGTTGTTGTCAACTACTATGACACGCGGCAGGGTACATCCCTTGTATCCACGCAGGAATATAACTACGGCGATGTGCTCACACCCCTCGACCCGATGGAGGACACCGACGGCCAGTATTTTATCCGCTGGGAAACCGAGGACGGCCGAGAGGCGAATGCCATCGGCAACCTGACCAGCGCGGTGCTGACCTACCATAAGGGCGGCAACGGCGACAATGTCTCGTCGGATGCTGGATACTGGGAACTGAACCTGTATGCAGTTTGGGAGGAGCAGACCACGGATTATATCACCACGATCCGCTGGAACGACCTTTCCAACAACGACGGTTGCCGGCCGCAGAGCATCAAGCTCGGTCTGCTGTCGTCTGTGACTGACCGCGTGGTAGCAGAGCAGACCGTCGATGTGACCGGCGCAGACGAGCAGACGGTCACCTTTACGGATCTGCCGATCACCACGGCGGACAGCTCGGTTGAGAAGATCACCTATAAGGTGTTTATGATCGGTTACACCGATTCGGACGGCACCTACAGGGAGATCAAAGACACGGCCGCAACCAGTGGCGAGCTGATCGGTTCTTCGGCGTCGGATTATGACGACACCACCAGCACGGTGTACCGCTACGCGATCAATACCTATACGACCGGTGCAACGGCGTCGGAATATTCCGGTACGATCAGCCTTGACCATGACCTGATTACCACCGGCGATGACGTGCAGTTTTCGATCCAGTGGGATGACCAGTCGAATAACGACGGCGTGCGCCCGAGCGCGGTAACACTGGTACTGTACGCAAACGGCCTCAAAGTCGCAGATCACCCGCTGCATAACAGCGGCACCGGCATCGTCAGTGTCTCTCCGTCCAACTGCGACGTGAGTGAAGACGGCAACGTCTGGACGTATACCTTCAAGGACTATCAGAAATATACGGACGGACAGGCCATTGACTATACTGTTGCAGTGACGAATGACGATCAGGCAACGGCGTATAACGAAAACGGATACTCGACCAAGTATCTCAACAGCACCAATCCGGCTATTGGCGACGCCACCGGCGCAATCATTTCCCGTGACATTGAGCTGACCAACAAGACGGTCACTGTGCAGTGGGACGATGAGAGCAACCGCGATAACCTGCGGCCGGAAACCATCACCGTAACGCTCACTGCGTACCAGTGGAACAACCAGACCTACCGCTGGGAGGAAGTTCTGGTCGGAACCGCTGATATTTCGGGCGGCGCAGACAACGATACTTGGACGCACGAGTTCACGGATCTGCCGGTGTTCCACGGCGGGCAGCGGATCATCTACCGCGCCGCGATCACGAGCGATCTGAACGCGCATATCCCGGAGGGCGCGAACGGCTATACGGCGACCAGCAATGAGCTGAACATTGTGGTATCGCATAACCGCAATGTAAAGAGCGTAACCGGCACGATCGAATGGGCGGACAATCAGAACAATGATAACATCCGACCCAGCACGATCATTGTGCAGCTCTATGCAGACGGCGTGAAGCTGGATGGCGCGCAGTATGCGCAGCTCCTCAGCGGCGATATGACTGTAAACACATGGGAGTATACTTTCCACAACCTGCCCGTATACCGCGACGGTGAGCAGGGCGAGGAGATCGTCTACACTATTTCTGCAGAAGAAGCTGTTGAAGGATCGCTGTATGGCACTTATATCTCCACCGCCAACGGCGAGGAGGAAGAAATCGTCCGCTATACTGCCAGCTACCAGACTGCAGCCGGCGAAACCACGGACGACCTGCAGCAGTCCGCTTATCCCTATGTGAAGCTGACACACGGCACGGATCAAGGCACGGTAAATATCTACGCGAGCTGGCATGACGATCAGAACCGCGACGGTAAGAGGCCGAGCAGCATCCAAGTCGATCTGTATAAGCAGGTCGGCAGCGAGAAGACCTTTATCCAGACCTATACTGTCACAGCCGGCAGGGATAACTCGTGGACATATAGTGTTACCGGCCTGCCGCTGAATGAAAACGGTCAGGAGATCACCTATCTGGTCGATGTCAACGAGGACTTCCGGCAGCAGCTTGAGCAGAGCGGCTATACCTGCACAATGGAGGGCAGCACTGTCCATCTGTACTACACACCGGCAGTCGGTTACGTTACCGGCCATATCAACTGGAATGACAATGGCGATAATGATAACCTGCGGCCGGATAGCGTGACGGCTACCCTGTATGCGAACGGCAAATCCACCGGGCGGACGCTTGAACTGAACGAGGATAACGGCTGGACACAGACATGGCAGGATGTTGACAGCTACTATAACGACAACGGCACGACCGGCACACCGGTAGTCTACACGATCGTTGTCGACGTCCCGGACGGCTATACCGTAAGCTACATCCCGGAGAGCACTACGACGATCAATCCGCAGACCATCAATATCGGCCTGACGCATGAGACTGACCAGCAGGCGCTCGATGCAACGATCTACTGGAATGATAACAGCGATCAGGACGGCAGACGGCCGGACAGCGTGAATATCCAGCTTTATGCCAACGGTGAAAAGGTCGTCGGCCAGACCGCAGATGTAACCGGTGATGGTGATATCTGGACGGCCAGCTTTTCCGGCCTCGACAAGTATGCGGACGGGGAGCTGATCGATTACACAATCCGTTTGAACGACAACACCGGACGCACGTATGAGGCACTGACGGCGGGCATGAACCTGTACCTGTCGTACAATGCAGTGGTGGCAGATATGAGCGTGTCATTCCGTTTCGACGACCGCAATGATGCGGACGGCGTGCGGCCCGATGCCCTCTACCTCAATCTCACTGCAGACGGTGTGCCGATCGACGAAGCAGACTATAAGAGAACCGTTAATTTCGACACGGATGGCGTGACTTGGAATTTCAGTGACCTGCCGGTTTACTCGACCAATGGCACGAAGATCCACTACAATGCAACGGTTGAACTATCTGCGGACTACGGCGCGACGGATTACACGGTATCGACCTCCCGTGACGTAGAGCTGTCGGAGACGAACAGCAATAACAACCAGATCATTGTTACCCTTTCCCGCAGCAGCGATACCGGCACCGAGACCGGCCATATCTATTGGTTTGACGCCAACAATCAGCGCGGCAATAGGCCGGACAGCCTGACAATCGTTGTCCGCAGCGACGCCAGCACTGCGGTTGTCGGCACCTACACGATCAATAGCGAGACCGGCAAGGTGACGGACTCCAAGGGAAATGAAGTCGGCAGCGTAACGGTATCGGAATGGGGTTCGGACGGCTCCTCTTGCTGGACGTACACCATTGAGGGATTGACGCAGAACGCAGTCTATGACGGCGTATCGAACGAGATCTTCTATACCGCAACAGCCAATACCACCGGCGTTACCTCGTGGTACACCGTTTCCGACGGCATCAGCCTTGATATTGCGCTGACGCACAAAAATTATCTGGATGACGTTGGTTCCAGCACGCAGGATTTCACTGTGAACCTGAGCTGGCTGGATAACAGCAATGCGTGGGGTTATCGTCCGGATACGACCGGCGTAGACGTTGCATTGCTCGCCAATGGCGTCGAATACGACACCATCCACCTGACGCAGACCAATGCGGTCAGCGGCAATGGTGCCTCGTGGTCTTATGTTTTCAGTGATCTGCCGACATATCTCGATGGAAATGCGGTAGTATGGACAGCAGAGATCGAAGACATTGCCAAGTACACCGAGACCACAGCAAACCATGATGATTACGCGACGATCACCATGACGCAGAGCATCGGCTTTGACTTCACGATCAACTGGAACGATGCTGACGATGACGATGCCGCGCGGCCGGATGCAGTCACCGTGGAGATCTACGGTGACGGCAATAGCTGGACAGGCTCCATCACAGATCTCCCAGTATGGCGTACTGTCGGCACAACGATCCCTGTTGCTTATTCGTTCCGCTGGTCGGATGCGACGGGCAATGAGCTGATTGACAACTACTACACCGCTACCCCAACGCACGATGGCGCACTGGTAGATGCGGATTCGTTCTACTGGATCAGCGCGACCGAGTGGGGCGCGATCGACGGCGGTCTGAATGATCTCACCGGACAGTACCAGTGGGAAACCACGCTGACCCGCAATCAGGAGACACGCGATGTATACGCTGATATCCTGTGGGATGACGACGGCAACCGTGATGGCCTGCGTCCGGAGAGCATCGCCGTGCAGCTTCTTGCAAATGGCGAGCCGTCTGGCGATCCTGTCACCCTGACCGGCGGCAGCACGGATAGTAGCTGGCCGGTGAAGTGGGAAGCACAGAACGTGTATGACGGCGGCAAACCGATCGTGTATACGGTCGAAGTGGTCACTGTCCCGGACGGCTATGCAGCCACTTCCGACAGCACCGGGCTGAATATCACCCTGACGCATACCCCGGAGACAACTGATGTCACCGGCACGGTAAATTGGGATGATATGAGCGAAGCGCACTATGAGTATAACTCGCTGGGCGAGTTGATCCGGAGCTGGTACGGAATTGAGCGCGTAGACGTGTTTATGCAACTGCTCATTAACGGCAAACCCTACGGTGATCCCATTGAGATCCCGGCTTCCGGCTATGAACAGGAAGATGGAACGCTTGCGGCCTATGCTTCCTACACTTGGAATGATGTCTTTGTCCATGAGACCGAGGGCGAAACCAATGTGTACACGATCTCCGTGTATTCGCCGGAGCTGGATGCACTGCTGGCAGACGGCTATACGCAAACCTACAACTTCGAGGAGGCGTATAAGCCGGCAACCACGATCCAGCACACCTACTATGATGTACGCGGTACTGTCTGGTATCTGTACAATTCGAGCGATGAGTTCCGGCTGGCCGATGTACCGGTGACCGCTTACCTCTACGACGAGGAAGCCGACACTTATACGTCTGTTGGCTCGGCTGTGACCGATGAAAATGGTGAATACGAGATCCGCAATATCCCGCAGGGCCTCATCACCGTGCGTGCAACCTATGAGTACGGCGATTATACCTATGCCGGCAGCGTAGGCGTACAGCTCAACCTCTGCGATCAGGATAATGTTGACCTGATCGTCAACCGTGACGCACAGACGGACAGCGACCTGTACCGGTATTCCGCATCCGGCCACGCATATTACCAGACTGACCGGACGGACGACAGCACCCGCACGGTAGTACCTGCAGGCAGCGTAGTCCTGCTGTACAAGATCACGGATACTGCTGCAAATGCGCAGTATATCGGGATGACCACGACGGATGAATCGGGCGCATACAGCTTCGATTCCCTCGAAAGTGGTACTTATCTGGTAAATGTCGTCTTCAATTATGCGGACGGCACTTATACCTATGATAACAGCGACGCGCAGGCAGATGGCTTGACCTTCCGCATCAGCGGAGCAGATACCACTTGGCCGGATATCGTCAAACAGGTCAATGCACAGATCGAACCCGGCCCTGAACCCGATCCGGGCGAGGAGCCTGATCCGGAGCCTGACCTGCCCGAGCCGTGTGTAGTAGATGGCATGGTCTACTTCTCCGATAACGGGCAACATACTACCGACCCAGTAGAGGGCGTGGATGTCTACATCTATGCAGCCGACAATAATGCTCTGGTCGGACAGGCTGTGACCGGCGCTGACGGCCATTGGAGCACCGAGGGCATCGGCGCAGGCAATTACATCGCCGTGTTCAGCTATGCGGGCAGCACTTCGCGTGTCCTGCATTTCACAATCACGGATGATGACTTTGCAGCCGGCACATACACGGCAGCTACCCAGTATTTCGACCGTCAGAGCGATGTCAGCACCGCCACGATCCGAGGCGTAGTGCTGGATGAGACCGGCGGCCAGACAAGCGCACTTGTCCAGATCCTTTCGGAGAGCGGTGACATCGTAGATGTGGCCTATACGGATAAGGACGGCTTCTATTCGTTCACAGTCCAGAGCGGCCAGACCTATCGTGTCAAGATTGTTTCCGTAGACCGTGAAACCGAGTATCTGACGGCTGGTGATCCGGACGATGAGTACACGACGCTTGACTACTACACGGTCAGCGGCAATTTCTCGATCGACGGCGCAGCGCAGAGCGGTGCAACCGTAGTGCTCTACAAGGTAGACGGCGATAATGCGGCAGGTTCGCCTGTCACTGCTACCCTGACCGATGGCAGCGGCAATTACACCCTGCAGGTCATGGAGGCAGGCAATTATCGCATCACCATGTACCGCGATGGTCAGGTCTACGCAAACCACATGGTATCCGTAGGATATCAGGAGTACGAGCCGATCGTGACCGGCAGCGATGGATCTTACACCATCAGCGGCAGCGAGCCGGATGGTTACGACAGCGGTATCCTGTACGATATCAGCACAAAGGTTGTCAAGAAGGTTTCTGAGTTCGGTGCTGGCACCGGCTATCGCTTCGATTCCCTCCCGGCCGGCACCTATATGCTGGAACTCGTTCAGGGCGGCGCGATGACCCGTTACTACATCGATGCACCTGACACGGTTATTGATGTAAACCACTATATCACAGTATCCGGCAGCGTAACCGGCAGCGATGGCAACCCGGTACTGGGTGCAGTTGTCACATTGCTGAACAGCGACGGCGCGCAGGTTGGCGAGCAGACCGTAATTACGAACGGCAACTACGAATATTCCGGCCTCCCTGCAGGCGAGTATACCGTGCAGATCGATAAGCCGGTAGCTGGTACGGAGCTGGTCAGCAAGACCACGGAGGATCCGGACAGCTACGGCGCATCTTATCCGGGCGGTATGCCGGATGGCTCTGTGTGGAGCTGGAACATGAATGCAGTGACCGTTTCTGGTATTGTGACCGACCAGAAGGGCGAGCCTGTTCAGGGCGCGACCGTAGTCCTCAAGCTGGACAGCGATCCGGATAAGGCGTATGGCGTCACGACCAATGAAAACGGCCAGTGGAGCATGGGCGTCATGGATGGCAGCTATACGGCATCCGCCATGTTTGAAGCTGACGCAGAGCATATTTACCACTCTGTAAACGACGTACCGGTGACTGTATCCGGAACTGATGTATCCGGAGTAGAACTGACAATCAACCGATATACCGTATCCGGCAGTGTTGTACGCGATGGTGACGACCAGCCGATCGCAGGCGCAGACGTGAAGATCTCTTATCCGGATGGCACCGAAGTCTGGACTGGTAAGAGCGGCGACGATGGCACTTTCACCGCACCGCTGTTCCCGGATGACTATAAGGTATCCGTCTCTTACGAGGATCAGGCCGCGAATGCGGACATTACTGTAGATGATGACATGGATCTGACGCTGCGCGTCGGTATCCCGATCACCATTTCCGGTACAGTGTACGATACGGATGGCCAGCCTGTTTCGGACGGTATTGTCTACTATGACGGCCCGGCATCCGGCAGAGTGTATACCGGCGAGGACGGCACCTATACAATCAGCCTAACAGCATCCCAGACCGGACGCTATGAGCTGTATGCAACGGCAGCCGGCAACACCAGCGAGACGGTCACGGTTGACGTACAGACCGATACCACGCAGGATCTCACGCTCAAGGCCAACGGCGGTTCGGAACCTGATCCGGGCAGCGAGCATATGATTACCGGTGTTGTCGTGGACAATGACGGGAATCGTCTCGCAAATGCACTCGTCACCGTCGTATACGGCGATGACAAGACCAAGACGGTCGAAACTTCGACCAGCGACAATGGCAGCTTCCGTGTAAATGTTCCGGACGGTACATTCTATCTGTCGGCTGTTTACGAAGCGCCGAACGGCTATTCGTATCAGACCAACGGCGATTCTACCGTACATGTCAACGACGCCGACGTCACCGATATCGTGCTGGCTGTCAGCCTGTCCTATGAGGTGCGGGTCTCTGTTGTTGATACGACCGGCGCACCGGTAGAGGGCGCGACCGTGACCTACTCCGGCGCAAGCACGGGCGAGTCCGCAACCGATGCTGACGGCATTGCAGTCCTGCAACTTGCTGGCGGCAAGTACGATTTTAAGGCCACGATCGGCAACCGTGAGAGCGGTAAGCAGACCGTTGAGATCAATAAGGCAACCGAAGTCAAGCTGACTGTAGGCACAACCGGTATCGAGTATGAGCCTCCCACGGTAGAAAGCCATGACAACACGATCAGCGGCTATGTCGTAGACCCACAGGGCAACGCTGTTGTCGGCGCAGATGTGACGCTGCTCAAGTGGAACGTGGCCACCGAGGATTGGGATGTCATCAATACTACGGTGTCCAATGGCGATGGTTACTACGAGTTCACTGGCCTTGATAACGGCAGATATCGCGTTGATACTTCTTTCACCCAGGCCAACACTGTAAGCACTGAGGCCAGCTCGTATCAGATCACCGGCTATGCACTGGATGAGGGCGATAACCCGTATGTCCATGCGACGGTCAACCTGTACGATGCAACCGGCGAAACTCTCCTGCAGGCGGTTTACACCGGCGAGGATGGGTATTACGAGTTTACCAATCTCGAATATGCAGACTATGTTGTTGAGATCATCCCCGAGGGCGACGAAGGTGCGTACACGACCAAGGAAACGGTTTCCGCACAGCCGGGCGGAGCAGTGATCGAAGGTACGGTAACTGACGTCAACGGCGATGCGGTTGCGGGCGCAACGGTCGTTGTATCCGGCGAGGGCGGCGACTGGTCGATGACCACGACCGAAAACGGTGAATACCGCTTCGAGGTTCCTGCAGCCGGCGATTATACTGTGACGATCACCTATCCGGACAGCACTGTTGTTACCACCGACGGCACCTATCAGCCCGATCCGGACGATCCGACCGCGCCGGCCCTGAACGCAGATAACTTCACCATCAGCGGCTATGTCCATGATACGGATGGCAATATAATCAGCGGTGCAACCGTTATCCTGCAGAATAAGGACGGCGATCAGATCGATCAGACCACCACGGACGGCAACGGGTACTACGAATTTACCAATGTGCGCCCGGGCCAGTACACTGTCATCGTTATTTCCGGCGAAAACCGTCAGGAATACGAAGTTGACACCGGTGATGCCGGCAGCGATCCGGATGAGCCGAATCCCCCGGAACCGGAGACGTCCATCACCGTGACAGGCACAGTCGTAACCGATCATAAAATGCCGCTGGCAGGTGCATCGATTACGGTACGCAATCTGGATACCGGTGCAGAAACCACTCTGACTGCGGATGCAGACGGGCACTTTGACACCGGCAAAATGGATCTCGGCCGCTATGAAATCATCGCAAGCTATACGCATCAGTACGGTACAAATAGCTCTGACCCGCTGCATACCACGACTTCGCAGGAAGATGCCGTACTGGTCATTATCCTGAGCTATGTGGCCGATGTCAACGGAGACAGCAGCGATGAAACCATATTTGCGGGTAAGGACGATACGTTCGATACCGAGGATGACTTCTATCAGGCTGATACCAACGATGATGGCATCAAGGAAGATATCTATGCCGGCAACGATAAGACGCCCGGTACAGAAGATGACTTCTATCTGAGCGATCCGGATAAGGACGGAGAAGACGAAAAGGTATTCGTCGATGGCGATCGGCTCCCCGGCACAGAGGACGACTATTATCTGAGTGATCCGGATAAGGATGGCGAGGATGAAAAGGTCACGGCCGGCGAGGACGAAACGATCGGCACCAAGGATGACTATTATCCTTCCGATCCCGATGGTGACGGGGATGATGAGCAGGTGTTCGTTGGCGACGATACCAAGCCCGGAACCGAAGATGACTGGTATCTGGGCGACGACGGCAATCCGATTTATCTCGGTGTTACCGTGACCTTCAACGCAAATGGCGGTACTGTAAATGGCAAATCCACCATTTCTGTTGCACAGGATAGCATCACCGCATTGCCCACGGCGTCGCGTGACAACTATACCTTTGACGGCTGGTACACTGCGGCAAGCGGCGGCGATAAGCTCTCCCTGAGTGATATTGTAGCACTTGAAGCCAACACGACCGTATTCGCGCACTGGACGGAATCTACCGGCGGCAATCAGGGCGGCGGCTCTGGCGGCGGTGGTGGTTCCACCGGTGGTGGAGGCGGCGGAGGCAGCATTGGTGGCGGCGGTACAGAAACGCCCACCGATCCGGCTGAACCCACTGATCCGACAACGCCTCCTGAAACGATCCTGACCGATGACCATATCGCTTATGTCAGCGGTTATGAAGACGGCACTGTCCGTCCGGAGGCGAATATCACTCGTGCAGAAGTCGCCATGATTTTCTACCGGCTGCTCTCGGATGAGGCACACGGTCAGTACGAGACTACGGTCGAAAACTACTCTGACGTAGCTTCGGGCGCATGGTATGCAACTGCTGTGGCCACGTTGTCCAACGCCGGTATCCTTTCCGGCTATGAGGACGGCACTTTCCGCCCGGATGCCAGCATCACCCGTGCGGAGTTCGCTACGATCGCAGCGCGCTTCGACACCAACGATACTGCCGGCAGCGGCAGCTTTACCGATATTGCCGGCCACTGGGCCGAGCAGTATATCAAGCGTGCATACACGCTTGGCTGGGTCAATGGCTATTCTGACGGCTCGTTCCACCCGGATGCGGATATCACCCGCGCAGAAGCGGTAACGCTTATTAACCGCGTGCTCGGCCGTGATAGCCTGACGGCGGACAGCCTGCTGAATGGTATGACGGAATGGCCGGATAATCCGCCGTCCGCATGGTACTATCTGGCGATGCAGGAAGCAACCAATGGCCATGACTGCGAAATGGTAAACAATGTGGAAGTATGGACAGCTCTCAAGTGATGTTGAGGCTGTGAAAAGAGGAAAGGATGTGATGCCCAAATAAAAAATGGGGAACCGCCTGCTGGAACAAGCGATTCCCCAAAGAAAAAAGGTTTCGGAAGGTCGGAACCCTGACGGATGGCAAATGTTAGGGTTCCGCTTCCACCCTCTTATTGTAGCAAATATGAAAATGCTTGCACAGGGGGAATTTTCCCCCGAAAACAGGAGGACAAAAGATGAAAACAACTTCTTTTAAGCGGATTACCTCTTTGATCCTGACTGTTGCAATGCTGCTGTCATTCTGCCCTGCAGCTCTGGCAGCAGATGACCCCACGGCCGGCGCAGGAGACATGCCGGTCACTGATATCGTGGAGCCGGGCAACGCTGATCTCGGTAATTCCGATGATGGCAGCAACCAGTCATCAGAAAGCACACCAGAAATAATCCCGGAAGTACCTGCAGACTCTGAGGATAACATTCCTTCGGATAGTGAACTGCAGGAAGATCCCGATACTTCTCCGGATGGGGATGCAGACAGCTCTAATTCCGCGAACACCGGCGAGCCTTCCCCTGCATTGCAGCCAATCCCGGATAATGGCGATCTGGCAGATAATGAGACCTCTCCCCTGCCCCTGACCGGCAGCATCACCTATTATGTTGCCAATTCCTCTGCAGGCGGCAGTGATAACAGCGGCGATGGTTCGGAGGGCAACCCTTTCCTGACCATCAGCCACGCGGTCGAACAGGCACAGGTGAATGATGCCGATGATCTGCAAATCATTTTGCTGTCTGATATCAGTTCAACCCTTGAGCTGACGTTCGATGATGCAGATATGCCGATCCGTATCACTTCCGGCCGCGGCACAGCTACGATCCAGTTTACCGGCACCCGGCCGATCGGCACGGAGAGCGGCTTTATCCGCGTAACTTCCGGCGCGCAGCTCTCCTTTGATAATGTGACTTTGGCCGGCTCTACCGGTGCATATGACGGCCGCGTTATTTATGTTGCTGACAGCGCTGAGGTGACGCTGACCGATACCACGGTCACAGAGGGCCTTGTAAACAACGTGCTGACCAATATGGGCGGCGCAGGCGCTCTCGTAGATGATCGCGGTGTGCTGAATATTGGATCTGGCACCGTATTTGAAGGCAATGAAACTGTCGCCGGCGGCGGCGCAGTCTTCGTTGCAGACGGCGGCACTGTTGCAATCAGCGATGATGCTGAGATCCGAAACAATACCGCGCGGCTTGGCGGCGGCATCTATGCCGATATACAGACCAACGATTACGGCGGCCTGACGATCTCGGACAGTGTTGTAATTACTGGCAATGATGCGTCTGAAAACGGCTCCGGTATGTACATCTGCGCGGGTGCAACCGCTTCCGTACAGGGCAACGTACAGATCACCGGTAACGAAAAAGGCCGTGAAGCCAACAATGTCTACCTGCCTGCTGATGCAACACTGGATATTTCCGGTACAACCGTAGGCGCAGATATAGGTATCTCTGCTGATCCCGAGTATGCCTATCGACTGGTTTCCCTGCCGGATAACTATACGATCCAGCCAACGACCAGCGGCGATGAGCAGGGCTGGTCTGACGACTGCGACACATGGGATATCCGCTATATGAATTATCAGGGCCAGCCGGGCCTGTACCTGTATTACAAAACCTTGGATGTATCTTTCGAGGATATCACTACGCTGACCAGCATTACCGGCAAAGATATCAACGGTGAAACCGTGGATTTCCTGCAGGATGCTGACAGCCTGCCGAGCGTATCTATTTCCGACAGCGTGCTGACCGCAGCTGATACCGTCGCGAAGAATACGCCGGAAGATGATGACTTGACCTTCACTTTTGCAGTCGATCCGGACGAGTACCGCATCCCGACCGAAGACGTGATTTCCGTCACCTCCGGCAGCCAGCCGGTCGAGTTCACCTATTCCCCCAATTTTGAAGCTGGTACGGCAACAATTACGGTTGATGATGCTATCGTCGATACCCTGACCGATACGATTCAGGTTAAGATCACCGCAGAAAAGTATTATGACCTGACGCTGCGCATGGAGGGGCCGCTGTACGCAATGCAGTCCAGCATTACGCAGCTTACCCAGTCCGCGCTCGTTATCAGCGAGCAGAGCAAGACCGGCGCGATCGCGCACTATAAAATCACGCTGGACGGTCAACCGTTGAGCGGCGTCACGATCGAGCTGTATGAGGAGGACACCAACGCAATCGGCGGCACGCAGATCACCAATGAAGATGGCGTAGCAAACTTCACCGGGCTGCTGCCGAACAAGTCCTACTATCCGATCCTAAAATATGAGCATACCTTCCGCGTCATCTCGCGAGATCTGGTTTCCCTCGACTTGTCTACCCTCGAAGGGCAGAACCTCGCAGCAACCTATACCGCAGATGAGGGCGCACAGACCGGCTCGATCAGCTATGATGCGTCGACCGGGAAAGCTACAATCACCGGCATCACTGCTGACGCCAAGGTGACGTTCTCCGTCGAACAGGCAGCCGATACGATCACATTTGTCGGCAACGAATGTGACGCCACCACCGCGCCGGCTACGCTCTCCATGAGCAGTAAGCAGATGCCTGCAGGTGCGTCTACCTACGGCGTGCTTGCGACCGCAGAGCTGACCGGTTATACCTTTGCCGGCTGGTATGATGCTGCAGATGGCGGCAATCTGATTGAATCCGACACTCCGTATCAGACCGGCGTTTCTGCCCGAGTTCTGTATGCGCACTGGACTGCCAATACCGATACTGCGTATCAGATCCAGCACTGGGTAGAGTACGCTGAGGGCGGCGCAAATGCCGGCTATGAAGACGGCGTGACGCAGACCAAGCAAGATGGTGGTGTAACCTACTATCTGTACGATACTACGGACTATGCTGACGGCGTATCTGACCAGATCAAGGACATCACTGGGCTGGATCTTGATACCATGAGCGACCCGACCCTGACATGGTGGACGCGCGATGGCTTCTCCGCACGTTTCCAGCAGGATTGCAAGGTGTTGGCGGATGGATCGTCTGTTTTCAGCGTCTACTATGACCGAAACAGCTATGAGATCACCTTTGACAGTGCCGGCGCTGGCACTGCAGAGTCTCCGGATGAGTTCGACCCGCAGAGCGTCAAATTCGGTGCGTTGGTCGGAACTCTGCCGACCCCCACTCTGCCCGGCTATCGCTTCGGCGGCTGGTATGAGGGCGACGTCCTGTATACCGCTACATCGGTATATACCAAGACGGATGACACCGCGCTGACCGCGCACTGGAACTCGGCTGATGATGCGCCGTGGGCGATCAAGGTCGCAGTGCAGGATCTCGCGCAGAACGATAACGGCGAATACTATGGTGCAGACACCTACACCGAGTACAAAACCGTTTATAAGGCAAACGATGGAAGCCTGCTCACCGGCACGGTAGATACCGAAGTAACTTTTAACATTGCTGACATTGATGAGCTGACTTTCGCCGGCTTTAAGGCGGTCGGCTACTCGGATTCCTACGATCGAAATGCTGCCGGCATGACTGCAAGCTCCGATAAGGCTGTAGTCTATGTTGACCCGACCGATATGTCGACCGATCTTGACGGTAAATATAACGAGGGGTTTGACGGTGGCATTGTCTGGATCTATTATGACCGTAAAACCGCGCATGTGACACCTGACCCGGATCAGCCGGGCGGTGATACCGACGGCGGCGATGTGATCTTTGGCGGCGATTTCACTGGCCAACTTCCGCCCGAGCCGACACGCCCCGGTTATGATTTTGACGGCTGGGAAGATCCGGACGGCAATCCGGTCGATGAAAATACGCCTGCAGATGACTATGTAGAGGACGACGGCACGATCATTGTTATCCCCACATGGGAGCCGCGCGACTACCGGTTGACCTATGTACCGGGCGATAAGGCCACATTCGTTGCAAGCGACGGCAGTGCTGGCGTCGCTGATCCTGATGTCGCCGGCGGCTATAAGGACAGCCACGATGTTACCTACGATCAGGCAATGGGCCAGATGCCCTCTGCCTCCAAGCCGGGCTATGTAATGGATGGCTGGTTCCTCGAAAATAATACGCAAATCACATCTGATACGGTCGTCACGATTGATAACGTTGTTATCAAGAATGATGCCAATAGCTATGAGGATACGCGCCCGCTGTATGCACATTATACGCCCCACCAGTACACTCTCGTCCTGCAGCCGGGCAGCAGCACAACCGGTAATCCCGGCACCGTATCGCCCGATCGCGTAAACGTTACCTTCGATCAGGCCATTTCCGGCCTCCCTGTGCCGACTCTGACCGGTTACACATTCGTAGGCTGGGTTCTGGATCTGTCCAATCCTGCAGGTACGCGGATCGAAAATGGCGACATCTGGGATACCGTATATACCAACGGCGCAGAGATCCCCGTATATGCAACGTGGGTACCTAATACCTACAAATACACCTTTGACCTGAACGATGACATCGGCTCGACCAAGGGTTCGCTGATCGACACCACGATCGACCATGTGGACGAGGTTTTCGATTCTGTCTACGATGGTATTTTTGCGGTTGAAGCCGTCCGCCCGGGCTATGTATTTGAAGGCTGGTCTCTCACCGAGGACGGCGATGTGCTGACCGCCGACGACCTTGTATCGCTGGCGCAGGATACCACGGTATACGCGCAGTGGACGCCCAAGGAATACGACGTCCGGTTCGTGATGAAGGGTTCCTCCATGCCGTCGGATTTCGAGACCAATAATCCCGGTGCAGTCTATGATGCTGCAGCTGATACATGGACAATCAAGGTGAAATTTGATTCCATTTATGGTACACTCCCTGTCCCGACCAAGGCTGACAGCGAGTATCACGGCTGGATGGCAGATGCACCGCATTGGGATGCAATCCACGATGAAATCATCCTTGAGTTGCCGGCATACACGGATTATCAGGACGAAAACGGCATTACCCTGACCGCGGTCATGGAGCCGTGGATCACCTTCGATCCGGACGGCAACACTTTCGATGACGGCACGACCGAACCGAAGAAAGAGCTGCAGTCGGATATCGACGAGCTGCCGAATGTCAATAAGCCCGATCACACTTTTGAGGGTTGGACGACCGAAGACGATCCCGATACCGTTCTCGATCTTGATGATGTAAAGAATCTGGACGAACCCACCGTGCTTATCCCGAAGTTCTCTGCAAACATCACTTTCGTAGGTAATGGCGGTACTGTAAACGGCCAGTCACAGCAAGTTATCGCCCTGTCTGATCTGACTGCCCTGCCCTCTGCATCGCGTTCCGGCTACACCCTTGATGGCTGGTTCACTGCAGCGGATGGCGGCACACAGGTAACTCTTGCCGAGCTGCAGGCAGCCGGCACGCCCGCAACCGTTTATGCTCACTGGACTGTACGCTCCACCGGCGGCGGTGGCGGCGGCGGTGGCGGCGGAAATCCTGATCCGGAAGAGCCCGACGAACCGGAAGAGCCCGTAGAACCCGATGAACCAGACGAACCGGATGAGCCTGTAGAACCCGGCGACCCTGACGAGCCTGACCAGCCCGACGAACCGGATCAGCCGGATGAGCCCGATGAACCGAGCACACCCGATGAACCGGACGAACCCGGCGTTCCGGATGGACCGGATACACCGGATCAGCCCGGCAAACCCGGCCTGCCGCAGACCGGACAGCTCTGGTGGCCTGTCCTGCTGCTCGCAGCAGTGGGTGCAGTCATGAGGTATCGTGGCAAGCATGGCAAAAACAAAGTATAAGGTCATGCTCGGTGCGGGGCTGCTGCTTATCGCAGCCGCCCTTGCACTGGCTGCCTACAACGTGATTGATGCGCAGCGCGCGGCACGGAGTGCGGCGCAGGCGCTCGAAGCGCTTTCGCAGACTACGGCTGTCAGCGCCGCGGAGCCGGAAGAGGCGTCTGCAGACGACGCACCCGCGTATCTCGCGGATCCGGAGATGCCGATGCCGACGGTTTCGTTCGACGGCAACGACTATATCGGACGCGTGGATATCCCTTCGCTCGGGCTTTCGCTGCCCGTGATCAGCGAGTGGAGCTATCCGCGGCTGAAAATCGCGCCCTGCCGTTATACGGGTTCGGCCTATCTGGATAACCTGATCATTGCCGCGCATAATTACAGCAGCCATTTTGGGAACCTGAACCGGCTGAACACCGGGGACACGGTCACGTTTACCGATGTAGACGGCAACCAGTTTACCTATGCCGTTTCGCTGATCGAGGATTTGCCCGGCACGGCTATTGAAGAAATGCAGGCGGGGGAATGGGATCTGACCCTGTTCACCTGCACGCTGGGCGGCCGCAGCCGCGTCACCGTGCGCTGTGAGCGGACGGGAGACAGCTGAACACAACGCCCCGTAAAGGGACCGGCAGCGGATGAACACTCAAAATGCCGTGTGTCCAAGCCATATCAGGTGTACCAAAGATGAAAAATCCGAACGTTGTTCCACGCAGGGACGCGTTCGGATTTTTGCTTTTCCCCTGAATAGGAGTACAGAAAATGGCATCCGCCGACAATCCGACAAATAAAAGGATATCCTGCCTGTTACAATGTTTGAATTTTTGTGATATAATAAAGGCAAAACCAGATGAATATGGCGAAAAATGCTAACATAAGAACCGCATCCACTTTGCACCCATGCACATGGTTAGGCTCTGCTTGCCGCAGGCGTGCGCACACTGGAAGGCATGGTCAAGCTGAAAAGCTATACGGGGCAGGTAGCCTGCGTCCTCAAGTAGGGTGAACAGCGGGAAAAAGATAGCCATGGGCGGCAGCATGACGGATATGACAGTTGCCAGCACGCGCCACAGGCCGTCTGTGAGCAGGGAGATGGCGACCGGCGGCAGACCGAGCGCGGACAGGGCGGCAGCGAGCGGTTCTGTCAGGCCGAGCAGATGCTCGCTTAGCCATGCGCTTGGCACATTTGCACCGGACAGGGTGATGTAAAATACCACGGCAAGTAGCAGCAGCATGAGCGGCACGCCCCAGCGGCGGCTGAGCAGGATGCGGTCGAGCTGGCGGTCGCGTGCATAGGCAGATCCGGGAGTCTGCACGCAGCGAAGCGCGATTTCCTCGGCGCGCAGGGCTGCTGCAGCGGTGATCTGATCATCCAGCAGTTCGGCAGTCAGGCCGGACGGCGGGTTTTGCACCAGTGCGTCCAGCGCTGCAGCCCGCGGCAGGCCCGAACGCTGGATGGCATTTTCAATCGCATCAGGATAGCGGATGGCAGCAGCATGGGGAACCGCGCCCTGATTCAGAACACGGTCTACGGCCTGCGTCAGCTCGGTCAGGCCACGTCCTTGCCGCGCAGCGCAGGGTACGACCGGGATGCCGAGCGCGTGCTCAAGTTCCCGTGTATCAATATGGATATGCTTGCGGCGCGCCTCGTCCATCAGGTTGAGGCAGAGCACTGCGCGGGAGGTGATCTCGAGCACCTGCAGAACCAGGATCAGGTTGCGTTCGAGACAGGTCGCATCTGCGACCAGAATGGTCACATCCGCCTCGCCCGAGGCGAGAAAGTCGCGCGCCGCGCGCGGCCGAGCGGGCGCGCAGGGAATAGGTACCCGGCAGGTCGACCAGCGTCATCGGCGTGCTGCCGCAGCGCATGGCACCGTAGGCGTTCGCGACCGTCTTGCCGCTCCAGTTGCCGGTGTGCTGGCGGCTGCCGGTGAGGGCGTTGAACACGGTCGACTTGCCGACATTGGGATTGCCCGCAAGGGCGATGACCGGCGTGCTGGACGCGGCCCTCAAGGCGCGCCCCCGACTTCGATGCGCGCCGCGTCCGCCTGCCGCAGCGCAATCACCGCACCGCGGATCAGATAGGCGGTCGGGTCGCCCGCCGCGGCGCGCTGGATACAGGTCACCCGCGTGCCTGCCACCAGCCCGAGGTCCTGCACGCGGCGGCGCATGCCGCCGGTCAGGCGCAGGGCGCGCACGCGCGCGCTTTTCCCCTCGGGCAGGGCGGAGAGCGGGAAAACATCGAGAAATTCCATGCGATCAGTCCTGTCAGATCGATTTGGCCGCACCCGCAGCGGGGCGGCTGGTTCATGCTATGCGGACGGGGCGGGGCGGGTGAATCCGCCAAAGGGGCATGAAAAAACTGTTGACATATTGTTGATTTTGCCCATACCTCTGTGCTATACTGGAAAAAAGGGCGGCATGAGCCGCACGAGGAGGGAACAATATGAAAAAAAGACTGGTCAGCCTGCTGCTGGCTGTGCTGATGCTGGCGGCGATGGTGCCGGCGGCGTTTGCGGCGGGCATCCCCAGTGATGCACTGTATTTCAGAGGTCACTATTATTACGCATATTCCGACGTGATGACTTGGACGAATGCAAAAGCTGCCTGCGAGCGAGTGGGCGGCCATCTGGCAACCATCACTTCTGCGGCGGAACAAGCAGCAGTGCTCGACTATTTACGCGGATACAGCGGCTGCTCCGGCTACTGGCTTGGCGGCACGGATGCAGCAAGCGAGGGAGACTGGCGCTGGATAACGGGTGAGACATGGTCGTATGAGAACTGGGATGAGGAACAGCCGGACAATTATTACAGTCTGGACAATATTTCTCCGAACGGTGAGCATGACGAGGATTATCTGGGGCTGGCCGTCAACGACCGCAACTGGGCAAACAATGGCTATTGGAACGACTTTTCGGACAACCATGCAGGTTCGGACACCGCGCTGGGCTATCTCTGTGAGTGGGATTATGCTTCCGCATGGGCTGGCGAGGAGATCGAGAAAGCAGAGGACTATGGACTAATACCGGATGTGCTCGAAAATGCAGATTTGACCAAGCCGATCACCCGTCTGGAGTTTGCGGCGGTCGCGGTCAAGACCTATGAGAACATGGCAGGCACAAAGGCGCTGCCCGCGGTCGTCAATCCGTTTACCGACTGCAGCGATACCGAGG
>OLXE01000406.1_pt1 | contig 28622 bp, 19 predicted proteins | sample 1644571 | NCBI WGS metagenome assembly OLXE01 (sample SAMEA103958161, study PRJEB25191) | human gut metagenome | biome: human-associated habitat [ENVO:00009003]; feature: intestine environment [ENVO:2100002]; material: feces | place: Germany | collected 2013/2015
TGGAAGATTAACGGCAGGCGGCGCAAGGTTGCGGGCCGGGCATGCCCGGCCCCTACGGGGAGGTGAACGGGAGATTGTAGGGCGGCCTGCCCTCAGGCCGCCGCGGGCGTGTATAGGTGTAGGGTGGTTTCGGGCCATCTTTGTAGGGGGCGGCGTCCTCGACGTGCCGCGGAGGGGTCAAGACCCCTCCCTACGGTGTGGGGTGAGACGGGGTGGCAAAGCAGTAACGGGTGGTTATGGAAAGCGTGCGGGCCGGGCATGCCCGGCCCCTACGGGGTGGAAGGCGGAGAGGTAACGGGACATTGCTGCGCTTATTGCCGCATACGCAGTAAAATCTCCTTGCGTATCCTCTGCAAAAGCCGTATACTACTATTATAATAGTATATTAGGTGGAATAGCCATGATGAAGATTTACCGCACACAGGATAAGCAGCTGACGCGCGTTGACGATATGAACGAGGGGGCCTGGATCTGCCTGACCAACCCCACCGACGACGAGGTCCGCCGGGTAGCGGCAACGCTGGACATCGAGCCCGCGGACATCGTGGCCGCGACGGACCCCGAGGAATCGGCGCGTATCAGTCTGGAGGACGGCTATACGGTCATCATCGTGGACATCCCTATCAAGGTGGACGGTGCCGGCGAGGGCATCTATACGACTATCCCCCTGGGCATCCTGCTGACGCAGGAGCTGATCGTCACGGTCTGCTCCACCGATACCGCCGTTATCGGGGATTTTGCCGCCTGCCGGGTCAAGGGGTTCTCGACCCGCAAGAAAATGCGGTTCGTCTACCAGCTGCTCTACCGCGCGGCCACGATGTACCAGCAGGAGCTGCGCCTGATCGACCGCCGCCGCCAGGCCATTGAGAAAAATCTGGCCGGTGAGCTGAAGGACAGCGACCTGATGGAGCTGCACGGCCTGGAATCGACGCTGGTCTACTTTGCCACGAGTCTGCGCGCCAACGCTACGGTGCTGGACCGCCTGACCCGCTATAAGCGGCTGGAGCAGTACCCCGATGACCGCGAGCTGCTCGACGACGTCATCGTTGAGATCCGTCAGGCCATCGAGATGACCAGCATCTACCGCGACGATATAAAGGGCACGCGGGAGCTGTTCAGCTCGATTCTGGACAACCGCCTGAACAACGCCATGAAGTACCTGACCAGCATCACCCTGCTGATGGCCGTGCCCACCGTCATCAGCGGTCTGTACGGCATGAACGTGCAGTCCGACGGCATGCCCTTTGCCAACACCACCGCCGGGTTCGCCATTGTGCTGGGCCTGACGCTGGCGCTCTGTGTGTTTGCGGCGTGGGTGCTGCACAAGAAGCACATGTTGTGAGCTATACCGGGCGGACAATGCCTGCCCCTACATGAAGTCTGCCCCGTCGGCAGACTTTTTCTGTAACATCCGCAAAAAAATTCCTACCTTATATAATAAAGGAGGCTGAAACCATGGAGGACGCCGCAATCGTGGCCCTGTACTGGGCGCGGGACGAGCAGGCGCTGGCTGAGACGGCGGCGAAATTCGGCGCGTACTGCCGCAAGATCGCCGACAACATTCTGCACAGCGCCCACGACGCCGAGGAATGCGAGAACGACACCTGGCTGGCCGCTTGGAACAGCATGCCCACCAACCGACCTGCGCGGCTGGCTCCATATCTGGGGCGCATCACACGGAATCTCGCGCTGGACCGCTTTGACCGGGCGGCGGCCCAGAAGCGCGGCAGCGGGCAGACCTGTGCCCCGCTCGACGAGCTGGCCGAATGTGTCGCCGCGCCGGGCAGCGTGGAGGACAGCTTTGACGCTGCCGAGACCGGGCGGCTCATCAGCGCGTTTCTGCGCACGCTGCCGGAGGAAACGCGCAGCATATTTTTGCGCCGGTACTGGTACTGCGACGCGACGGCGGACATTGCCGCGCGGTACGGCCTGACCGAGAGCAAGGTGCGGGTGACGCTGCACCGCACGCGCGGCAAGCTGGCCGCCTACTTACAGGAAAGGGGTGCTGCACTGTGACAGAACGCGAATTATTTGAGGCCATCGGCCATGTGGACGACGACATGATCCTGGCCGCCGACGCCCCGGTGAAAAAGCGCCGCCGGATGGTGCATCTGCACTGGCAGCAGGTCGTGTCTGTGGCCGCGTGCGCCTGTATAGTTTTGGGCGGCGCAGCCGTGTGGCGGAGCGGCACGCTGCGCAAGAGCAGCATAGCCAATGAAGCCGCCATGGCCGCCGACGTCCCGGAGGCCGCTGCCGAGACCGCCCCCGCGCCGGACATGCCGATGCTGGATGCCGCCGCGCCCCAGGCAGCGGACGCCGACGAGGGAGCTGCTGTCGAAAAGGACAGCGCCGCTTCCGGCATTGCTCTGGGCTTGGCGCAGTGCGTACAGATCGACGGCGTGCTGTATTTTGATACGGGCAGCGCAGTGGACTGCCCCCCGGACCGCGGGGCTGACGGGGTCATTGAGACAAGCGTTGACCGGGACGCCTTCCCGGAGACGGACGGGTGCTCGAACTTTGGTACCGGGTATTCGTACTGGGTGACCGGGGACGGCGTTGTCATCGTGGAGATGGACGGCGTATATTATGAGTTCGCAGCAAATTAAACGGCGGAGGGGTCAAGACCCCTCCCTACAAGGCAGGATAAAAAGGGATTTGTAGGGGAGGGTCTTGACCCTCCCGGGAGCCTTACGGGCAGATGCGCTTTTGCGGGAAGGCCAAGGGCCGGGCATGCCCGGCCCCTACCGTGCGGCGATAGTATATAAGCTGCAATAAGGCTCCCTCCCCCGCAGCTTTCCATAAAACAGCAACGACCCATGAACGGTGCATCCCACCGCTCATGGGTCATTTTTTGTCTTTTTCCCGTTCCTTCGCCGCGCTCAACGCCTCGGGCTTGCGGGTGTCGGGGCTTAACAGCGTTGCCCGTGTCACCGCCGCGCCGCCGAATTTACGGCGCAGGGCATCGGCGGCGCGGTCCAGCTTTTCCTGCTTGTCGATGCGGGCGGCATCGGTGAAAAGGTCCATCTGTTCAAAGTTGTCCTCGCCGGTCTTTTCGGCGCTGACACCCACCAGCCGCACGGGGCGCTGCGGCCACATCTGGCGCATCAGCTCGATTGCCACATGGTAGAGGCGGTCCGTGGAGTTTGTCGGGTTGGGCAGCGTCGTCTGGTGGCTCGTGCGGCGGAAGGCGTTGTCCACCAGCTGTACCGTGACGACACGGGCCGTCTTGCCGTCGGCGCGCAGACGCCGCCCGACGGAATCGCAGAGTGCCAGCATCGTGGCGTCGGCGTCCTCGGGGCGGGCCAGGTCCCTGGGCATCGTTACGCTGTTGCCGTAGCTGTTGTCGCGGGTGCGCTGCTTGGTCACAGGGTCGGCCTCACGGCCATTGGCGTAGTTCCACAGCGTATCACCGCGGCTGCCGAACAGCTTGACCGCCGTATCCCGCTCAAGCCGGGCCAAATCCCCTATGGTGTAGATGCCGCAGCTGTTCAGGCGCTTGGCCGCGCTGGGGCCGACGCCGAACAGGTCGCCCACCGGCAGCGGCCACATCTTGGTCTCGACCTCGTATTTATATAAGGTATGCACCCTGTCGGGCTTTTCAAAGTCGGAGGCCATCTTGGCCAGCAGGCGGTTGGGCGCAATGCCGACGTTGACCGTGAAGCCCAGCTCCCGGCGCACGCGGCGGCGGATCGTGTGCGCGGCGGTCAGCGGCGGGCCGAACAGTGCCTCGGTGCCGGTCATGTCGAGAAACGCCTCGTCGATGCTGTATTGTTCAACATCCGGGGTATAATCGTTCAAAATTTGAATCAGTGCCTTGCTGTTTTTTACATAAAAATCAAAGTCCGGCGGCACGACGGTCAGCCCCGGGCACTTGACGCGGGCGGCAAAGAGGCTCTCCCCCGTCTGGATGCCGAATTTTTTCGCCGGGGTGCTTTTTGCCAGCACAACGCCGTGGCGCTTGGCCTCATCGCCGCCGACGACGGCGGGGATCGTGCGCAGATCGACCGTGCTGCCGCCTTGCAGCGCCTTGAGCGCCGACCAGGACAAAAACGCCGAGTTGACGTCCACATGGAAGTAGATTTTGGGCATGGGGACCTCCTTTCCGCCCTTGCCTTCCCCCTCGGGGGAAGGTGGCCCCGCAGGGCCGGATGAGGGCAAAGCCCGCCATAGATGCCCGGCCGGGGATTTCCGCCCTGTAGGGGCCGGACATGTCCGGCCCGCGGCTTTTCCATGGACTACCGCCCGCCCTGCACCTCCGGGCCGGGCATGCCCGGCCCCTACAAAGCCGTTCAACGGCAAATGGGCAATCGCGGCAAGCCCCCGTTTTTTTAATTATACCACAAAAACCCGCACTTGCATATCATCCCCAAACATGCTATAATGTATGTATATTTATACAAATAAACCGTATATTTAAAAAGGAGCTTTACTATGGACCTCGTAGGGCATGATTTTTTGACGCTGTTGGACTTTACCCCCGCGGAAATCGGTTATCTGCTGGATCTGGCAGCCGAGCTGAAGGCCAAGAAACGGGCGGGCATTCCGCACGACACGCTGCGCGGCAAGAATGTGGCGCTGATCTTTGAGAAAACCTCCACCCGCACCCGCTGCTCGTTCGAGGTCGCCGCGCACGACCTTGGCATGGGCACGACCTATCTGGACCCCACGGGCAGCCAGATCGGCAAGAAAGAGTCCATCGCGGACACCGCGCAGGTGCTGTCCGGCATGTTTGAGGGCATCGAGTACCGCGGCTACGGCCAGGCCATCGTTGAGGAGCTGGCCAAATACGCCAGCGTGCCCGTCTGGAACGGCCTGACGAACGAGTACCATCCCACCCAGATCCTGGCCGATTTTTTAACGCTGCGTGAGCATTTCGGCAAGCTGCAGGGGCTGAAATTCGCCTACATGGGCGACGCCCGCTACAACATGGGCAACAGCCTGATGATCGGCTGCGCCAAGATGGGCCTGCATTTTGTGGCCTGTGCCCCCAAAGCCTACTGGCCGGACCCCGCGCTGGTGGAAAAGTGCAAAGAGTTCGCCCGCGTCAGCGGCGGCAGCATCACGCTGAGCGAGGACACCGACGCCGTGGCCGGTGCGGATGTCGTCTACACCGACGTCTGGGTCAGCATGGGTGAGCCTGTCGAGGTCTGGGAGGAGCGCATCAACGCCCTGTCCCCCTATCAGGTCAACGCCGAGCTGATGGCGAAGGCCAAAGGCACCGCCGTGTTCATGCACTGCCTGCCCGCCTACCACGACCACAAGACCGCCGTCGGCAGGGAGATGGGCGAAAAGTTTGACCGCGACGCCATGGAAGTGACCGACGAGGTCTTTAACGGCCCGCAGTCCATCGTGTTCCAGGAGGCCGAGAACCGCATGCACACGATCAAGGCGGTCATGGCGGCAACGCTGGGGGCGTGAGTCCCAAGCCTTCCCCCAAGGGGGAAGCCAGACACAGAAAAAGGCACGTCCAACGCAGGACGTGCCTTTTCATTTATAAAGGAAATTACTCCTCAATATACCCATACTGCAGGTACCAGTAGCCGTAGGGGCTGTGCCAGGTGCCCTTCAGAGAGGGGCTCTGCAGCCAGAAGTCGTTGTAATACGCAACGGGGATGCAGGCGGCATCCTCCATCAGGATGTCCTCGGCCTCGTGCAGCTTCTGGAAGTGGACGCTCTTATCGGCGACCTTGGAGGCTTCGATGGCGGCATCGAACTCGGGGTTGCTGTACTTACCATCGTTGTTGCCGTTGGTGGTGGTGAACAGCTCGATCATGTTGGAAGGATCGTTGTAGTCCATGACCCAGCCGTTACGGCTGACGTCGTAGTCGCCGGCGCGGCGCAACGGGGTGAAGCTGGCCCACTCGACCTTGTTGATGTTGACGGTGATGCCCAGCTCGCCCCAGGCCTGCTGGACGTACTCAGCAACGGGGGTGTGGTAACCGGCGTCGTTGGTGCTGTACTCGATGGTGGGGAAGCCCTCGCCGTTCGGGTAACCGGCATCGGCCAGCAGCTTCTTGGCCTCCTCGAGGTTGGCGTCGTAGTCGTCGCTGATGTAGGTCTTGCCGCCGTTGGCGTTGTCGTAGAACATGCCGTTCTCATCGACGATGCCGGGGCCGACCAGGTTGTAAGCGGGGGTGTAGGTGCCCTGCATGATGGTGTTGGCAACGTAGTCACGGTCAATGGCCAGAGACAGAGCCTTGCGGACATTGGGGTCGGTGAACGGCTCCTTCTGATCGTTCAGGGAGATGTAGTAGGTGCCCATGATCTCATCGAGATAGAAGTCGCCGCCGTCCTCGGCCCTGGTCAGGCTGGGGATCTCATCGGTGGGGACGTCCTTGACGAGCTGTGCCTCACCGCTGTTGTAGGCGGCGTAGGCAGCGCTGGAATCCTCGAGCAGAAGCAGGGTGATGGTGTCGGAAACGATCTTGGAGGTATCCCAGCCGCCGACGTAGTTCGGGTTCTTGGACAGAACAATACGCTCGGAGGGGATCCAATCGGTGATCATGTAGGGGCCGTTGCAGACGTAGGTGTCGGGCTCGGTGCACCAGGCGTCGCCGTTGGCCTCCACGGTGGCCTGCTGCACGGGTGAAGTGGCGACGAAAGCGGCCAGCTTGTCAAAGTAGGAGCAGGGATAGCTCAGGGTGATGGTCAGGTCCTTACCGTCCTCGCTGGCAACGACGTTCAGGGCGTCCCAGTCGGGATCGGTGGTGGTGTTGCCGTCTGCATCGGGGTTGCCGATGGCATCCTGATAGCCGTCAATCATGCCGACAACCGTCTCGGCGTAGGGGGCGGCGGTGTCGGGGCAGGCCAGACGCTTGAAGGAGTACTCAAAGTCCTTCGCAGTCAGGTCGGAACCGTCGCTCCACTTCAGGCCGTCGCGCAGATGGAAGGTCCAGACCAAGCCGCCATCGCTGACTTCGTAGCTCTCGGCCTGACCGGGCTGGATTTCGTTGTTCTCGTCGATGATGAGCAGGGGCTCCTCGATGGTGATGAGGGTGTTGCCGCCGTCGACGGCAGCGTTCAGGGCCGGGTCCAGGGTCTCGGGGTTGGGGCCGAGCTGGACGGTGAAGCCGGTGCCCTCGCCGGTGGCGGCGTCAGCAGCCTCGGTGGTGGCAGCATCGGCAGTACCGGTGGTGTCGGTCGTGCTTGCGGAACCGCCGCAGGCAGCCAGAGAAACTGCCATACCGGTAGCCATCGCCGCGGCGATGATTCTCTTGTTCTTCATGTTGCTTGTATCCTCCTGATGGATCTTTCTTACACTCGTTGCCTGTCCGCGACAGGCGAACATCGAATATTATAGTACGCGCAACACAGGATTGCAAGTTCGGCAACGATATGTTACCGTTTTGTAACGATTTTGCAATCGCATTGAATATGTAGGGGCGACCATTGGTCGCCCGCCAACTTGGCGCAGCAACGCCTTTTCCGGGCAAGTTTTTTCCCAGACAAACGGGCAAGGGCGAGCAATGCTCGCCCCTACAGAAGTTTTTGGGCAGCAGACGGCCCGGGAGGGATAAATCCCTCCCCTGCAAATTTTCCTGTCAGCGTCTGCCAGCCGCCAGGCTGCAGGCCGGGCATGCCCGGCCCCTACAGTGCATTTTTGTTTTCGCCCTGCGGGCGAAAACGCCACCATATAAAAAGGCATGACCCATTTTCACAGGTCATGCCTTTTATTATGCGGTTTTGCGGTTTATGTGGGGATTACTCCTCAACATAACCGTACTGCAGGTACCAGTAGCCGTAGGGGCTGTGCCAGGTGCCCTTCAGAGAGGGGCTCTGCAGCCAGAAGTCGTTGTAATACGCAACGGGGATGCAGGCGGCATCCTCCATCAGGATGTCCTCGGCCTCGTGCAGCTTCTGGAAGTGGACGCTCTTATCGGCGACCTTGGAGGCTTCGATGGCGGCATCGAACTCGGGGTTGCTGTACTTACCATCGTTGTTGCCGTTGGTGGTGGTGAACAGCTCGATCATGTTGGAAGGATCGTTGTAGTCCATGACCCAGCCGTTACGGCTGACGTCGTAGTCGCCGGCGCGGCGCAACGGGGTGAAGCTGGCCCACTCGACCTTGTTGATGTTGACGGTGATGCCCAGCTCGCCCCAGGCCTGCTGGACGTACTCAGCAACGGGGGTGTGGTAACCGGCGTCGTTGGTGCTGTACTCGATGGTGGGGAAGCCCTCGCCGTTCGGGTAACCGGCATCGGCCAGCAGCTTCTTGGCCTCCTCGAGGTTGGCGTCGTAGTCGTCGCTGATGTAGGTCTTGCCGCCGTTGGCGTTGTCGTAGAACATGCCGTTCTCATCGACGATGCCGGGGCCGACCAGGTTGTAAGCGGGGGTGTAGGTGCCCTGCATGATGGTGTTGGCAACGTAGTCACGGTCAATGGCCAGAGACAGAGCCTTGCGGACATTGGGGTCGGTGAACGGCTCCTTCTGATCGTTCAGGGAGATGTAGTAGGTGCCCATGATCTCATCGAGATAGAAGTCGCCGCCGTCCTCGGCCCTGGTCAGGCTGGGGATCTCATCGGTGGGGACGTCCTTGACGAGCTGTGCCTCACCGCTGTTGTAGGCGGCGTAGGCAGCGCTGGAATCCTCGAGCAGAAGCAGGGTGATGGTGTCGGAAACGATCTTGGAGGTATCCCAGCCGCCGACGTAGTTCGGGTTCTTGGACAGAACAATACGCTCGGAGGGGATCCAATCGGTGATCATGTAGGGGCCGTTGCAGACGTAGGTGTCGGGCTCGGTGCACCAGGCGTCGCCGTTGGCCTCCACGGTGGCCTGCTGCACGGGTGAAGTGGCGACGAAAGCGGCCAGCTTGTCAAAGTAGGAGCAGGGATAGCTCAGGGTGATGGTCAGGTCCTTACCGTCCTCGCTGGCAACGACGTTCAGGGCGTCCCAGTCGGGATCGGTGGTGGTGTTGCCGTCTGCATCGGGGTTGCCGATGGCATCCTGATAGCCGTCGATCATGCCGACAACGGTCTCGCCGTAGGGGGCTGCGGTGTCGGGGCAGGCCAGACGCTTGAAGCTGTACTCAAAGTCCTTCGCAGTCAGGTCGGAGCCGTCGCTCCACTTCAGGCCGTCCTTCATGGTGAAGGTCCAGGTCAGGCCGTCCTCAGAGACCTCGGGCAGATCTGCCTGGCCGGGGATGACCTCGTTGTTCTCATCGATGAGCAGCAGCGGCTCAAAGACAGTGATCAACGTGTTGGAAGCGTCGATTGCGCTGTTCAGCGCGGGGTCCAGGGTCTCGGGGTTGGAACCGAGCTGGACGGTGAAACCGTTGGCGGAAGTGCCGGTAGCCTCGGTGGCTTCGCTGGTCGCAGCCTCAGTGGATGCAGCGCTGCTGGTATCGGTGGCAGCGGAGCTTGCAGAGCCGCCGCACGCAGCCAGAGAAGCAGCCATGCAGCCGGCCATAGCCACGGCAGCAATGTTCTTCATCTTCATGAATATACCCTCCAAATATAATGTACTTTATACCCAATCCCCCCGGGAGACAAGCCCCCAACGGAATGAATATTTATACTTTACCACTCTGAATCCGCAATTTCAAGTGGTCTGTAACTTTTGTAACTGTTTTGATAGAAAGTCCTTTTGTATTTCTACCGCGTACAGTTCTATGTCCTGCGGATGGATGTTCGCCCCACGCGCACATTTTGGGGTCAAGCACAAGGCGGCTGCGGTGAGCCGCCCTGTATAAGTATGAGTTTTTATGTCGGGTGGAGTCGAGGGGCGGACAAACAGCGTCCGTCACGCCCGGCTGCGCCCCCTGCATTACTTTACTTTGTCCAGATGGTGGCACGCTGCCCAGTGGCCGCTGCTCACTTCCTTGAACTCCGGCACCTCGGCGGCGCAGCGCTCGTCGGCGTAGGGGCAGCGGGTGCGGAAACGGCAGCCGCTCGGCGGATTCAGCGGGCTGGGCACATCGCCCTGCAGCACGATACGGTGGCTCTGGCGGGCCGTGACGGGGTCCGCCACGGGAATGGCCGAGATCAGGCTGCGGGTGTAGGGGTGGACGCTGTGGGCGATCAGCTCAAAGCTGTCGGCCAGCTCCACCATCTTGCCCAGGTACATAACGCCGATGCGGTTGGAAATGTGCTTGACAACGCTCAGGTCGTGGGCGATGAACAGGTAGGTCAGCCCCATCTCCTGTTGCAGGTCCTCAAACATGTTGACGACCTGCGCCTGGATCGAAACGTCCAGCGCGGAGACCGGCTCGTCGCAGACGATGAACTCGGGGTCCACAGCCAGGGCGCGGGCGATGCCGACGCGCTGGCGCTGACCGCCGGAGAACTCGTGCGGGTAGCGGTTGGCGTGCTCACTGTTCAGGCCGACGCGCTCGAGCAGGGAGATGATCTTGTCATGGCGCTCCTTGGCGTTGGCGCACAGGTGGTGGATGTCGATGCCCTCGCCGACGATGTCGCCGATGGTCATACGGGGGTCCAGGCTCGCGTAGGGGTCCTGGAACACGATCTGCATACGGCGGCGGTAGGGCAGCATATCAACGGCGATCTTTTCCTTTTTGTCAAACAGGACCTTGCCGTCGTAGATGATGGTGCCGTCGGTAGGCTCATACAGGCGCAGCAGGGTGCGGCCCGTCGTGGTCTTGCCGCAGCCGGACTCACCGACCAGGCCCAGCGTCTCGCCCTTGCGGATGGCAAAGCTCACGTCGTCCACGGCCTGAACGTACTGCTTGTTCTTGCCCATGCCGCCGGCGGGGAAATACTGCTGCAGATGCTTTACTTCAACGAGATTCTCGCTCATCAGGCTTTGCCCCCCTTCTCAAATTCTTCCTTCTGGCGCAGCCAGCAATAGGTGTAGTGGGTGTCGCTCAATTCGGTTCTGGGCGGCATCTTGTTCAGGCAGACCTTCATGCAGCTCTTGCAGCGCGGCGCAAACGGGCAGCCTGCGGGCGGGTTCAGCAGGTCAACGGGCTGACCCTCGATGGGCACCAGACGCTCCTTCTCCTCGGCGTTCAGCTTCGGGATGGAGTTGATAAGGCCCTTCGTGTACTCATGCTGGGGGTTGTAGAAAATTTCGTCCGTCGTGCCGTACTCGACGATGTGACCGGCGTACATGACGGCGATCTTCTCGCACATCTGGGCCACAACGCCCAGGTCGTGGGTAATCATGATGATGGACATGCCCAGCTTGTGGCGCAGGTCGTTCATCAGCTCCAGGATCTGTGCCTGGATCGTCACGTCCAGCGCGGTGGTCGGCTCGTCGGCGATCAGCAGCTTCGGCTCACAGGCCAGCGCAATGGCGATCATGACGCGCTGGCGCATACCGCCGGACAGCTCGTGCGGGTACTGCTTCAGGCGGCGGTCCGGCTCGTTGATGCCGACCAGCTCCAGCAGCTCCCTAGCGCGGGCCCAGGCTTCCTGCTTGGTCTTTTTGGTGTGCAGCAGGATGACCTCGACGATCTGGTTGCCGATGGTGTACACCGGGTTCAGGCTCGTCATAGGGTCCTGGAAGATGATGGAGACCTCGTTGCCGCGAATTTTGCGGAACTCCTTCTCGGTCATTTTGTCGATCTGGTGGCCGTTGAACCACACCGTGCCGCCGACCAGACGTCCGGGGTAGGCGGTCAGGCCCATGATGGAGTAGGCCGTGACAGACTTGCCGGAGCCGGACTCGCCGACGATGCCCAGCACGTCGCCCTGGTTCATGCTGAAGGACACGCCGTTCAGCGCCTTGACCTCGCCCGCGGGGGTGAAGAAGGACAGGCGTTCGTCCTTGATTTCAAGAATTTTTTCGCTCATGTTGCTCCTCCTTCCCTCTTTAGCTCTTGAGCTTCGGGTCAAACGCATCGCGCAGACCGTCGCCGAACAGGTTGAAAACCAGGATCATGATGCTGATCATCAGCGCGGGGGCGATCAGCAGCACCGGGTAGGTGTTCATGCCCTTGACAGCGTCAGTCGCCAGCGAGCCGAGGGACGGCATGGGGGCTGCAACGCCGAGGCCGAGGAAGCTCAGATAGCTCTCGGTGAAGATGGAGGACGGGATCTGCAGGGTGGTGGTAACGATCAGGGTGCCCATGCAGTTCGTCAGCAGGTGCTTCTTGATGATGCGCCCGCCGGAGGCACCCAGCGCGCGGGCAGCGGTGACGTACTCGCTCTCCTTCAGCGTCAGGACCTGGGAGCGGACGATACGCGCCATGCCGACCCAGTACAGCAGGGCGAAGATGATGAAGATGGACACCATGTTGGGGCCGAGCTTCTGCATCCAGCCGAAGCCGGGCTTGGTGGCCAGGCTCTCCAGCGGTTCCTTGATGGCCATGGCCAGCAGGATGATGAGCAGGATGTCGGGGATGGTGTATAGAATATCAGTAATACGCATCATGATGTTATCGATCCAGCCGCCCGCAAATGCGGAGATGGCGCCGTAGGTCGCGCCGATGAGCAGGACCAGCACAGAGGCCAGCAGGCCGACGGACAGGGAGACGCGGGTGCCCATCATGACACGCACGGCAAAGTCACGGCCCATACGGTCGGTGCCCAGAATGTGGGGGAATACGTTCTCGCCCTGGTCGATGAGCTTCTGCTCGGCGGCAGAATATTCAAACGGGGCCAGGTTGTTGCTGCCCTTGATCTGCTGCTCATAGCTGTAGGGCCAGAGGCTGGGCAGAACATAGGCCATGAAGGCGATCAGCAGGATGACGACCAGGCTGACCATGGCGATCTTGTTTTTGCGCAGACGGCGCATGCCGTCCTTCCAGAAGTTGACGCTCTCGCGCATGACGACAAGGCTTTTCTTCTCGTCGTTGGACGCGGGGGCAAAGTCCTCAACGTTGAGTTGCAGGCTCAACGGATTCTTTTTCAGATTTTCCATGTGTCTGCTCCTCCTTACTTCAGCTTGATGCGCGGGTCGATGATCTTATACAGGATGTCAACAACGACGTTCGCAACGATGACGAGGGTCGCCAGCAGGATCGTAGTGCCCATGATCATCATGTAGTCACGGTTCGTGATGGCGGACACGAAGTCGCGGCCCAGACCCGGGATGGAGAAGATCTTCTCCACGACGAAGGAACCGGTCATCAGGCCTGCCAGCATGGGGCCGACATACGTGATGACAGGCAGGATCGCGTTGCGCAGCGCGTGCTTGAAGAGGATCTTCACACTGGAAACACCCTTGGCGCGGGCGGTGCGCATGTAGTCCTGACCCATGACGTCCAGCAGGCTGGAGCGCATCAGGCGGGTGATGTAGGCGGTGGGATAAATGGCCAGCGCCGTCACGGGCATGATGTAGGCCGCCGGTTCATTCAGGCCGACGGTGGGCAGGAGCTTCAGGTTCATGCCGAAGGTGTACAAAAGCACGACGCTTGAGATAAAGCTCGGGATGGCGATGCCGCAGGTGGCAAACACGATGATCAGATTATCGGCCCACTTCCCTCGGTTATACGCGGACAGACAGCCCAGCGGAATGCCGACGCAGAGCGCGACGACCACAGCCAGACCGGCGGTGCGGGCCGAGACCGGCAGCTTGGAGAAGATGATCTGGTTGACGGTACGGCCGCGCTGTTTCAGGCTCAGGCCCATATCGCCATGGATCAGGCTGTTCATATAATTAAGGTACTGCACGCCGAGGGGCTTATCGAGGCCGTATTTTTCGGCCAGGGCCTGCTGGGCTGCTTTGCTGATGGACTTTTCCGCCACGAACGGGCCGCCGGGGACCAGGTTCATGATGAAAAAGGTAAGGGTCGCGACGATGAACACGCTGAAAATGCCCATTGCCACGCGCTTGACGATGTACTTCGCCATGGTTTTGTGCCACTCCGTTTCTTAATGGAATACAAATTAGGGTCGATTTCGGTTTATTCGTTTAACGCTCTGTACCGTGCGTACACGCTTGTACGCAATAGGCGGACAGACAGGAGAATAAAAAAGCCGATGGCGGCTGCGATTGCAAACGCCATCGTTCGTAATCCGAAATCTACTTTATATTATAAAATGTTGCAAAGTATTTGTCAATTCGATGTTCGTTTTCAGACAACGGCAAAGAGCTGAAAACCCGCCCCGCAGGCTGCAGATTTTCGTGAAAGATGCCCATTTGCAGAATTTTTTGAGTTTTTTGAAAAAAACGCTTGACTTTCCGGGCGGTGGGCGCTATAATAAAACACGTTCTCCGGCGAGAACGTCAAGAGAATATGCGCCGGTAGCTCAGCTGGATAGAGTGTCTGACTACGAATCAGAAGGTCGGGGGTTCGAGTCCCTTCCGGCGCACCAAGGTCACTTGCGATTGCAAGTGACCTTTTTTGTTTATATGTTGCAGTCTTATGATACTGTTATGCAACATGCATTTGCCATATTAACAAACGCCGTCTTCATTCGGGAGAATTCCGAATGAAGACGGCGTTGTTTCTGATATGTTATTTTACCCCTTCTCAAACTCCTTCGCCACATCCTGCAGCAGCTGTCTGATGGGCAGGTGCTGGGGGCAGACGCGCTCGCACTGGCCGCAGCGGATGCAGTCCGAGGCGCGGGAGCCGGGCCCGGTGTGGACATCCTCATAGTAGTAGTCCGCGTTCCAGTCGTGGTGGGTGTGCTTCGTGTTCATGATGGCAAACAGGTCGGGGATGGAGATATGCTTCGGGCAGCCGTCGGTGCAGTAGCGGCAGGACGTGCAGGGGATCAGATCCTGCTTGCGGAAGATCTCCACCACCTTGGAAACGGCGGTACGCTCGGCATCGTTCAGCGGCGTAAAGTCCTTCATGTAGCTCAGGTTGTCCTGCATCTGCTCCATGCTGCTCATGCCGGACAGCACCATCAGCATACCGGGGAAGCCCGCGGCAAACCGGATGGCATAGCTGGCGGGGCTGCCGCCGTGCAGGGCGTCCAGCACGGCTTTTGCGTCGTCGGGCAGGTTGACAAGGCTGCCGCCCTTGACCGGCTCCATGACCAGCACGGGCTTGCCATGCCTGCGGCAGACCTCATAGCACTTGCGGCTCTGGACGGCCACGTCGTCATAGTCCAGATAATTGAACTGGATCTGCACGACCTCGATGGCCGGATAGTCGGTCAGAATCTGCTCCAGCACGGCGGCGCGGTCATGGAACGAGATGCCCACATGGCGGACCTTGCCCTCGGCCTTGAGGGCGAAGGCCGTCTCATAGGCGCGGCAGTCCCTGTAGTGCTGGTAGTTTGTCGTGCTCTGGGAGTGCATTAAATAAAAGTCAAAGTAGTCCACGCCGCAGGCTGCAAGCTGGCTCTCAAAGAACGGGCGGATGTCCTCTTCCTTTTCAAAATAGGACCCGCTCAGCTTGTCGGTCAGGACATAGTCCTCCCGCGGGTAACGGCTGGTCAGGCACTCCTTCAGAGCCAGCTCGCTCTTGCCCTGAAGGTAGCCGTGGGCCGTGTCGAAATAATTGAAGCCCTGCTCCAAAAAGCAGTCCACCATCTGTTTCGTCTGCTCCATATCGACGTCCTCGCCGATCATGGGCAGGCGCATACAGCCGAAGCCGAAATTTTTCCTGATCTTTTCCATTTGTAAATGCTCCTTTCGCAAGGTTTACCTTTCACGGATCTCTCCGGGGGAGGTGTTCTTCTCTTGGCCCCCTCTGCGAGGGGGCTCCGCCCGCAGGCGGTGGGGGAGAGAACCTTGCGGCAATCCGAAATATTTCGGGCTATGGCAAGGTTCTCTCCCTCCGCCCCTACGGGGCACCTCCCTCGCAGAGGGAGGCAAGAACGCTTACGCCAGCTCAAACATCCCGTGATACAGCTGGTAATACTCGCCCTTTTTGGCCAGCAGCTCGTCGTGAGTGCCGCGCTCGATGATATGGCCATGCTCCAGCACGATGATGGCGTCCGCGTTGCGCACCGTGGAAAGCCGGTGCGCGATGACAAACACCGTGCGGCCCTCCATCAGGCCGTCCATGCCCTTCTGGATCAGCGCCTCGGTGCGGGTGTCGATGCTCGACGTGGCCTCGTCCAGAATCAGCACCGGCGGGTCGGCGACGGCGGCGCGGGCGATGGCCAGCAGCTGGCGCTGTCCCTGGCTCAGGTTTGCGCCGTCGCTCGTCACCATCGTGTTGTAGCCCTGCGGCAGGCGGCGGATGAAGGAGTCGGCGTTCGCAATTTTGGCCGCCTTTTCAATTTCCGCCTGCGTCGCGTCCAGCTTGCCGAAGCGGATGTTGTCCGCCACCGTGCCGGTGAACAGGTGGGTGTCCTGCAAGACAACGCCCAGCGAGCGGCGCAGGTCGTTTTTCTTGATGAGCCGCACATCCATGCCGTCGTAGGTGATGGACCCGCCCGACACCTCATAAAAGCGGTTGATGAGGTTGGTAATCGTGGTCTTGCCCGCGCCCGTGGAGCCGACAAAGGCAATTTTTTGCCCCGGCTTGGCGTAGAGCGAGAGGTTCTGCAGAATCATCCGGTCCAGCGTATAGCCAAAGCTGACGTCGTGGAACCGCACGTCGCCGTGCAGCGGCTCGAGCGGGACGTTGGGGCGGCGGCGGTCACACCAGGCCCAGCGGCCCGTGCTCCCGGCGCACTCGGTCAGCGTACCGTCGCTGTTTTCCCGCACGCTGACCAGCTCCACCGTGCCCTCGTCGATCTCCGGCTTTTCCTCCATGACCGTGAAGATACGCTCCGCGCCCGCCAGCGCCGCCAGCAGGAAGTTGCCCTGCTGGGTCAGCTGGTTGATGGGCAGCGTCGTCTGGCGCACAAAGACCAGATAGCTGGCCAGGCTGCCGAGGTCGGACCAGCCCCACATGACCATGAGGCCGCCGACCACCGCAATGACCGCGTAGTTCAGGTAGCCGATGCTGACGACGGCGGGAATCATCGTGGCGGCGTAGCTCTGCGCGCCGGTGCCGGCCTCGCGCAGCTTCTCATTGCGGGCGGCAAAGGCGGCCATGTCGGCCTGCTGGTGGTTGAACACCTTGACGACCTTCTGCCCGGCGATCATCTCCTCCATGTAGGCGTCCAGCTCACCGAGGCTGGCCTGCTGGCGCGCATAAAAGGCGCGGCTGCGCTGTGTCGAGTAGTTGATATACCAGAACATGGCAATATAGCCAACGACCACCAGCAGCGAGAGCCGCCAGTTGAGGATGAACAGCAAAAGCAGCGTGCCTGCGACCTGAATAAAGGTCTGGATGACCACCGCAAAGCTGTTGTTCAGCGCGTCCGAGATCGTGTCCACGTCGTTCGTGAACAGGCTCATCAGATCGCCCTTGCGGTTCGTGTCAAAGTAGTGCAGCGGCAGCGTCTGCAGATGTGCGAACAGGTCGCGGCGGATGTCCTGCAAAATCTTCTGCGCGGCACGGACCATGAGCTGGGTGTAGCCCAAGGTAGACAGTGCGCCGACGATGTAGATGCCCGCGGTCAGCGCCACAACACCGGCCAGATAGGCGGCGCTGCCGTTTTCCAGCACGCCGTTGACGATGGGGCGGATCATGTAGGTGCCCAGCAGTGCGGCCAGCGCACTGACCGCCGCCAGCAGGCCGACGACGCCGAGCATGATTTTGTGGCGGCCCAGATAGTCCATGAAGCGGCGCAGCGTGTGCCGCAGGTCCTGCGGGCGCTTACCGCCGAATGGCTTCGCCATCTGCGTCGCCCCCTTTCATCTGGGAATGGTAAATTTCCTGATAAATCGTATCTTTTGCCAGCAGCTCGTCATGCGTGCCCACGGCATGCAGCCGCCCGTCGTCCAGAATGACGATGAGGTCGGCGCTCTGCACCGACGTGATGCGTTGGGCAATGATGAGCTTGGTCACGCTGCCCAGTCCGGCCAGCGCATGGCGGATGCCCGACTCCGTCGCCGTGTCCACGGCGCTGGTGGAGTCGTCAAAAATCAGCACCTTCGGGTGCTTGAGCAGCGTCCGCGCGATGCAGAGGCGCTGCTTCTGCCCGCCCGAGACGTTGCACCCGCCCTGGCCCAGGTCGGTGTCAAGGCCGTCGGGCATCCGGGACAAAAATTCGTCCACACGGGCGGCGCGGCAGGCGGCCCAGAGGTCGTCGTCCGTCGCGTCGGGATCGCCCCATTTCAGGTTGTCGCGGATCGTGCCGGAGAACAGCAGGTTCTTTTGCAGCACGATGCCGACGGCGTCCCGCAGGGCGTTCACGTCGTAGCCGCGGACGTCGCGCCCGCCGACCCGGACCGTGCCCTCGGTGGCGTCGTACAGGCGCGGAATGAGCTGGACGAGCGTCGTTTTGGCCGCGCCCGTGCCGCCGATGATGCCCACCGTCGCACCTGCCGGGATGTGGAGCGTGATGTCGGAGAGGGCATTTTTCTCCGCCTTGGCGTTGTATTTGAAGCTGACGTGGTCGAAGTCGATTTGGCCGTCGGGGATGGTGTCCACCGGCGCGGCGGCATTCGCAAGGTCGGGCGTCTCGGTCAGGACCTCACGGATGCGGCGGGCGCTGGCCAGCGAGCGGGACATCTGCAGAAAGACGCCGGAGAACATCATGACCGAGTTGAGCACCTGCAAAACATAGCTCAAAAACGCCGTCAGCTGGCCGACGGACATCGTGCCGACGAGGATATAATTGCCGCCGAACCAAAGGATGCAGACGATGGCCGTATACATGACGGTCTGGAACGCAGGCAGGTTGAGGACGGCATAGCGGAAGGTTTCCGTCGAAGCATCGCTCAATTCCGTGTTGACGGTGTCGAACTGGGCGTTCTCGTAGTCGCCGCGGACGAACGCCTTGATGGCGCGGATGGCGGTCAGGGACTCTTGGATGCGGCCATTCAGGTGATCCACGGCGCTCTGCTGGCGGCCATAGAGCGGGCCGACCTTTGTGACGATCCAGGCGAGAACGGCGGCCAGGATTGGCGTTGTGACGAGGAATACAATCGTCAGCCGCGGGCTGAGCACGCAGGCCATCGCCAGCCCCATGCAGAGCATGACCGGGCTGCGCACCAGCGGACGCAGACCGGCGTTGACGGCGTTGAGCATGACCGTGACGTCGGTGGTCATGCGGGTGACGAGGGACGCATCGGAGAAGCGGTCGAGGTTGGCGAAGTCGAATTTCTGCACGGCGGCATACTCCGCCATGCGCAGCTCCGCCGCGAACCCGTTTGCGAACCGCGCCGCGTACCGCGCATACAGCAGCCCCGTGATAAGCGCGAGCACCGCGCACAAAATCATCAGCCCGCCCTGCCGGAAGATGACGGCCATGTTATGGGCGGGCACGCCGTCATCCACGAGGGTGGACATCAGGACGGGGATGACCATTTCAAAGATACATTCAATAAAGATCAGCCCCACCGCCGCGAACAGATCGCGCCGGTACGGGCGGGCATAACGGAAGATTTTGCGCAGATCCTGCATGGGTGGCTCCTTGAGGTGGGGGTAGGATGGTTGTTAAGGGAGGGCGGCGGTGAATGTTGTAGGGGGCGGCGTCCCCGACGCCCCGCGGAGGGGTCAAGACCCCTCCCTACGATGCAAACCGGTAAAGGGGATACAATGGCAAGGCTGCGGGCCGGGCATGCCCGGCCCCTACGGACTGCTGTTTCCGGGTCAAATTACAACATTTTTCACAAAAAGGAGCTGTTATTATGATTGCACAGCACTATAAAGATATGCTGGGCTCCAAGTCGGTTATCCGTCAGATTTCTGAATGGAGCACCGCCCGCGGCGCGGAGATCGGCTATGAAAACGTGTTCGATTACTCGCTGGGCAACCCGTCTGTCCCCTGCCCGCCGCAGTTCACCGCGGCTTGCGAGGACCTGCTGGCCCACACCGACCCCGTCAAGCTGCATGGCTATACGCCGACGCTGACGCTGCCGTCCGCCCGCAAGGCCGTGGCCGAAAGCCTGAACCGCCGGTTCGGCATGGACTACACCACCGACCATATCTTTATGACGACGGGCGCGGCGGGTGCGCTGGCCCATGCTGTGCGCTGCGTCGGCGTGCCCGGGCAGAACATCGTAACGTTTGCGCCGTTCTTCCCCGAGTACAAGCCGTACATCGAGGGCGCGGGGCTTACCCTGCGCGTGACGCCGCCGCGGTGCGCGGACTTTCAGATCGACTTTGAGGCGTTCGCGCAGCTCGTGGACGAGAACACCGCCGCCGTGCTCATCAACAGCCCCAACAACCCCAGCGGCACCGCCTACAGCGAGGAAACCCTGCAGCAGCTGGCCGACTTTTTGACCGCGACAAGCGCCAAATACGGCCACCACATCTTCCTGATTTCCGACGAGCCGTACCGCGAGATTTCGTTCGGCGGCAGGGTCACGCCCTACCCCGCCAAATTCTACGATGATACGCTCACCTGCTACTCCTTCTCCAAGAGTCTGAGCGTGCCGGGCGAGCGTATCGGCTATGTGGCCGCCAACCCGCGGTGCGAGGACGCCGCGTACATCGTGCCGATGTGCGGCCAGATCTCCCGCGGGACCGGCCACAACTGCCCGTCGTCCCTCATCCAGATGGCCGTCGAGCGCTGCCTTGACGTGACCAGCGACCTGTCCGTCTACGAGACGAACATGAACCTGATCTACGACGAGCTGATCGCGCTGGGCTTCACCGTCGTCAAGCCGGACGGCACGTTCTACATCTTCCCGAAGGCGCTGGAGGACGACGCAAAGGCGTTCTGCCAAAAGGCGCTGAAATATGACCTGGCGCTGGTCCCCGGTGACAGCTTCGGCTGCCCCGGCTACTTCCGCATGGCGTACTGCATCGAGACCGAAAAAGTCCGCCGCAGCTTTGCCGCGCTGGAGAAATTCGTGGCCGAGGAGTACGGCGTCACCAAACACTAAGGAGATTTTATGTCGATTCTACGCCGCATTTTTCCGTTTCTGCTGACAGCTGCGCTGCTGTGTGCCTGCGTGCAGATGCCCAACGCCCCACAGGACGTGCTGCCCGCCCCGACGCCGCAGCCCACGGCGGCCCCCGCCGCCACGCCGGAGACAAGCCCCACGCCGACGCCCGAGCCGACAGTGGCCCCCGCGATGGCAACGGCCACGAGCAACGCCACCAAGGACGCGCCGCAGATCAAGGACCCGACGACCTGGGACGACAACGCCGCCGAGACGCTGGCCGGGCTGAAAACGCAGTTTGCCGCCTACGGCCTGACGCTGGACGCGAAGGAGGGCTGCCCCTACCTGCTGGCGGTCAACAACGCAGGCGGCGTGGTCACGGTCTACGCCGTGGATTCCGCCACAAAAAAGTACGCTGTGCCGTTCATGGCGATGGTGTGCAGCGGCGGCATGGACACCCCCACCGGGTATTTTTCGACCCCGGTGGACTACAGCTGGCGGCTGCTGATGGGCCCGAGCTACGGCCAGTACGCGACCCGCATCTATGACAGCTACCTGTTCCACAGCGTGCCCTACTACAGCCAGCACAAGGACGATGTGGAGTACGACGAGTTCAACCTGCTGGGCACCCGCGCCAGCTTGGGCTGCATCCGGCTGGCCGTGGTGGACGTGAAGTGGATCTATGACAACTGCCCGCTGGGCACGCCGGTCATCATCTACAACGACGCCGACGACCCCGGCCCGATGGGAAAGCCCGGCACGATCTACACCGACCCCGCCGACACCGAGAAGCGCGGCTGGGACCCCACCGACCCCGACCCGGCCAACCCGTGGGACGATGCCTTTGAGAGCGGCACCGCCATCCGCAGCCAGGCAGCCTGGGACCAGTGGGAGACCGAGCGCGAAAATTGGATGAGCAGCCTGACGCCCACCGATTTGCAGGGGTGGAGCACCGATTCCAAGATTGCGGGGACGCGCGGTTGATTTTTGCGCCGTAGGGGCCGGGCATGCCCGGCCCGGAGGTTTTCCGTTAGCAGACGCCACATCAGCGCCCTGTCTACCCGACGGAGGGGTCAAGACCCCTCCCTACAAAGTACACGTGAACGTCAGCCCGTAGGGAGCGGTCTTGACCGCTCCGCGGCACGTTTCGGAAAATGCCTGTCAATCAAAAAGCACCTGCCTTTTTATCGAAGGCAGGTGCTTTTCTATTGCAATATCAGCTGAACATCACCACGTCCTGCGCGGGCTTTTCGCCCGGCTCGACGGAGATGGCGGTCAGGACAGGGCCGGTGGAATCGGGGGTCTGGCCCTTGTAGATGGGGTGGTACTTGACATTGACCTTGGCCGTAATGTTGATCCAGCTGCGCTGCTCCAGCGACTTGTAATCGTCGTACTTGCAGGGCATACCCACAAACTGGATGTCCTGCACGCAGCAGGTCATGGCAAAGCGTCCGGGCACAAACGCGCCCTTGCCGGCCTGGGGGGTCTGGCAGACCTGAGCCAGATATTTGACCGTCTTGCCGTCATATTTCTTCGGGTCGTCCATGCAGTCCATGTACCATATACCGAAGAACTCCTCGGGGATCTCAATGACCGGCGCGTCCACGTCGAAGGGCAGAGGGTCGGGGATGTCGTCATAGGCGACGCTGCCGTCCTTGAACTCGTAGGCGATGTCGCAGCGGCGGCTGGCCTGGCGCACCAACTTGTGGATGAGCTGGCGGCTCTCGTCGTCGTTGACAGCCTCGGCGCGGTTGACGACCAGCAGCTCACTGCCGCGCAGCTTGTCCAGCAGCAGGCTGCGCATGGCGCTGTCGCCCGCGTAGGTCTTGATGGTCGTACCGTCGGCGGTGGCCAGGCACTGGTATACGAGCCAGTTGTCGGGCAGGGCGTCGTACAGGTCCTGAATGAGCCACATACCGTTGTACTCGATGATGACGCGGCCGCAGCCGGACTTCTTTTCGAGCGCGGTCAGGTTCTCGGCGGTCAGCTCGCTCTTATCCTCGATCTGGGCAACGTGCACGCCGCCGAAGGCGAACTTGGACGGGTCATACTCGATCTCGCCCTCCTCGCAGACCAGCAGCAGGGTCTTGTCGCCGGAGTCGAAGTTGGGGTCCTCCATCGTTTCCTGAATGAATTTCGTCTTGCCGCTCTCCAGCTGGCCGACGAAGAGATATACGGGGATTTGTTTAGGCATAGGGGACGTCCTTTCGGTTAGTAGCAGTCAAAGGCTTCTCCCCAGGGGGAGAAGCTGTCCGCGAAGCGGAATGATGAGGGGAAAGCGAATCGCGGCCTGTCATTCGTGGGCTGCTGCGGCAGGCTCGCCCCTCATCCGCCCTCGGTCGGGGCCTCGGGCACCTTCCCCCAAGGGGGGAAGGCATTCTTATCAAACGTGGAACAATTCCGCGATCTCATGCTCCTTCAGCTGGGAGCCGATGACGCAGAGCTTGCCGGTGACGTCGGGGCCGCAGGGGCGGATCTCGTGCTCGCCGGGGACCATGTCGAACTCGTACCAGGTGTCGCCGCCGTCCACAATGCCCTTGGCGCGCAGGATCATGCCGTAAGCGCCCTCGTCCAGCGCGTGCAGGGCCTTGTCCAGATCCTCACGGCTGTATTTGTGGGCCGTCTCCTTGCCCCAGCTCGTGAACACCTCGTCGGCGTCGTGGTCGTGGTGGTGATGATGCCCGCAGGAGCAGACGCCGTGCTCGTCGTAGTGGTGCTCATGGTGATGCTCGTGCTCGTCCTCGTCGTCGTGGTGATGGCAGCAGTCGTGGTCGTGGTCATCGTCATCATGGTCGTGATGGTGATGCTCGTGCTCGTCCTCATCGTCGTCCTCGTCGTGATGATGGTGGCAGCAGCAGTCGTGGTCGTCCTCATCGTGGTCGTGATGGTGATGATGGTGGTGCTCGTGCTCATCCTCGTCGGCATGGGCCACGTTGGCGGCGCGGGCCTCGGTCAGCAGCTCGGCGACGAGGTCGCGCTTGCCGTCCATGACGGAGACGATCTGTGCGCCGGTCAGGACGGTCCAGTCGGTGGTGACGATGGTGGCGGTGGGGTTCTTCTCTGCCAGCAGGGCAACGGCGGCAGCGACCTTCTCCTCACTGGCGTTGCCGGTGCGGCTCAGGATGATGCAGGACGCATGGCTGACCTGGTCATCATAGAACTCCCCGAAGTTCTTCATATACATCTTGACCTTGTTCACGTCGGCGACGGTGACAAAGCTGTTCAGGATGACGGGCAGATCCTCGGCGACGCCCTCGACGGCGCGGGTCACGTCGGACAGCTTGCCGACGCCCGACGGCTCAATGAGGATGCGGTCCGGGTGGTAGGTCTCGACGACCTTCTTCAGTGCCTCGCGGAAATCACCGACCAGGCTGCAGCAGATGCAGCCGGAGTTCAGCTCATTGACCTGAATGCCGGCCTCGCGCATGAAGCCGCCGTCGATGCCGATCTCGCCGAATTCGTTCTCAATCAGGACGATCTGCTCACCGGCGAAGGCCTCCTTGATGAGCTTTTTGATAAGGGTGGTCTTGCCGGCGCCGAGGAAGCCGGAGAAAATGTCGATTTTGGTTTTCTTTTCAGCCATAGTTGGGTACCTCTATTCAAGATGTGTTCAGATGTTCAGTTGGTTGGCAATCTATTACACTAACTGCTAATACTATTATAACAAACACGTCAAGGGGTTTTGCGCCATTTTGCGCGGGAAATTTTGAATTTTTTGCAAAATTTATGGATTTGCAGGGGGTTGGCGCTAATGGGACACTGCCTCGGAGGGGTCAAGACCCCTCCCTACGGGCTATCGTTCACGGGTGCTTTGTAGGGAGCGGTCTTGACCGCTCCGCCGGGTAGGCAGACGTTAGCGGGTTGGCCCGTAGGGGCGGCATACATGCCGCCACGCCCGCCCCCTACGGCGCGCCGTATTTTTGTTTGTGCCCCCGGGCACAAACTCCACAATATTTATTATTTATTATTTCTTATTTATTATTTGCAGCATTCGTGGTATGATATACCTAACCCCAATATCTATCACAAAAAGGAGCGATCCATTTTGACTACCAATGAAAAAATCGCCGCGCTGCGTGCCGCTGCCAAAGCGGCGGGCGCGGACGGCGTGCTCATCATGACCAGCGACCCCCATTGCAGCGAGTACCTGCCCGGCTATTATAACGCTCTGCCGTGGTTCTCTGGCTTCATCGGCGAGAACTCGACCCTCGTTGTGACTCAAGACCGCAGCGCCCTGTGGTGCGATGGCCGCTTCTACGTGCAGGCCGACAAGCAGCTGGCCGGCAGCGAGATCGAGTGCATGCACGCGGGCTCCGCGGGCGTGCCCACCGTGGCCGAGTACCTCGAGAGCCACTTTGCGGACGGCCAGACCCTGCTGCTGGACGGCAGCTGCGTGCCCGCCACGATTGCCAAGGAGTACATCGACGCATTGGCCAAGAAGGGTGCCTCCCTCAAGAGTCAGGACGTGGCCAGCCCGATCTGGGACGCCACCGGCGAGCGCCCGGCCCTGCCCGACACCCCCTGTGAGCTGCTGACCCCGGCCCAGACCGGCGCGACTGCCGCGGACCGCATCGCCATGGTGCGTGCCGAGCTGCAGAAGGCCGGTGCCACCGCACTGGCCGTGACCGGTCTGGACTGCGTGGGCTGGCTGCTGAACCTGCGCGCCCGCGACCTGCCCTGCACCCCGCTGGCCGTCGCCTACGCGCTGGTCACGATGGACGCCTGCACGCTGTTTATCGCGCCGGGTCGCCTGTCCGACGCTGACGCCGCCACGCTGGCCGAGAGCGGCGTGACGCTGCGCGGCTACGAGGAAATTATCGACGCCGTCCACGCCCTGCCCGCCGACGAGGTGTTCCTGGTGGACGAGAAGGCCACCAACTACGCCCTGTACGAGGCCCTGACCGCCCACAAGACCGTGGCCGGTGCCGACCCGATTTTTGCCCTGAAGGGCATCAAGAACGAGACCGAGCTGAAGAACCTCCGCGAGTGCCATATCCGCGACGGCATCGCCGTGGTGCGGTTCCAGATGGATCTGGAAAAGGCGCTGGCCGAGGGTAAGCAGCTGACCGAGATCGACATCGACACGATGCTGCAGAAGCGCCGCGCCGAGATGCCCGGCTACTTTGAGGACAGCTTCTCCACGATTGCGGCCTACGGCGCCAACGCCGCCATGATGCACTACCACGCCGAGGGCGACGTGAACAGCGTCATCGAGCCGCGCGGCTTCCTGCTGGTGGACAACGGCGGCCAGTACGACTGCGGCACCACCGACATCACCCGCACCTACCCCGTCGGCCCGCTGACCGACAACGAGCGCCGCTATTACACCTGGGTGCTGCAGAGCCACATCGACATGGCCCGCGCGGTGTTCCTGGACTACTGCACCGGCTTTGCACTGGATACCTTTGCCCGCGGCCCGGTCTGGGCGCACAAGGTCAACTACCGCTGCGGCACCGGCCACGGCGTCGGCTTTATCTCCGGCGTGCACGAGGGCCCGCAGAGCCTGCGCCCGAACAACCCCGTGATTTTTAAGCCCGGCATGACCATCACCGACGAGCCGGGCATCTACGAGACCGACGAGGTCGGCATCCGCATTGAGAACGAGCTGGAGTGCATCGACCTGGGCGAGAACCAGTACGGCCACTGGCTGGGCTTTGCGCCTTTGACGCTGGTGCCCATCTCCACCGAGCCGGTCCTTGTGGACGAGCTGAGCCGCGACCAGATCAACTGGCTGAACGACTACCACGCCCACGTCTACGAGATGCTCAGCCCCCGCCTGAACGAGGACGAGAAGGTCTGGCTGAAGGAGAAGTGCGCGGCGATTGGCAGATAAACAGCTGACAGGTGTTTATCTTTTATATTCCTGTAGGGGCCGGACATGTCCGGCCCGCAACATAAACCGGAAAGCAAGTGCTTGCCGGTAAGCTGCGGGCCGGGCATGCCCGGCCCCTACGCCTCAACAATGTTTTACCATGCAATAACGGCACACGTCCCCGGAACGGTCAAGACCGTTCCCTACAAAGCACCCGTGGACCCCGATCTGTAGGGAGGGGTCTTGACCCCTCCGCAGCTGCCGTTTGCCATTGTGACGCGGTAGGGGCCGGACATGTCCGGCCCGCAACATAAACCGCAAGCAGGTGCTTGCCGGTAAGCTGCGGGCCGGGCATGCCCGGCCCCTACAGAGCGGCATACTCAATGGCTATTTATTTCTCGCACGCGCCGTCGTTGCCCTACTCTTGCGGTTACCGCATCAAACTTCACCTTTACAGGCTCGTTTTCTGCGACCGCTGCGCTTCCTCCGTCTCGCTGCATCCGCCGCAGGCGGCGCTCGACTCCGTCGCCCCACACCCGTCGCAGTCACTCTCAAACCGGACGGCGTTCTTCGCCAGCTCGGGGTCAAGGCGCTGGGCGACCTGCATCATCAGGGCGCACTCCATCCGCTTGCGGAACACCTTGCAGCCGTACTCATAAGTGCCGTGGATGTCGCCGGTAGCGTGCAGGGCGTTGGCCGCGCAGCCGCCCGCGCAGTACAGGCGTGCCCAGCAATCCTTGCAGTCGGGGCGGGCATAGACGTTGCACAGCTTGAACTCGTCGCGCAGGGCGGTGTTGGTCACGCCGTCCCAGACGTTGCCCAGCTTGTACGCCGGGTCACCGACAAACTGGTGGCAGGGGTACAGGTCGCCCCAGGGGGTCACGGCCATGTACTCGGTGCCGGAGCCGCAGCCCGAAATGCGCTTGTAGATGCAGGGGCCGTGCTTGAGGTCCAAAATATAATGATAGAACGTGATCGGCTTGCCGGCCTTCTGGCGGCGCAGCATGTCGTTGGCCAGCAGCTCATACTGGTCGAACAGCTTGGGCAGGTCCTCCTCGGTCAGGGCCTCGGGGGAGTCCGGCGGGGCGACAACCGGCTCCATGGACAGCTCGGTAAAGCCGAGGTCGTCGGCCATGTGGAACAGGTCCTTCGTAAAATCAACGTTGTGATGCGTAAACGTGCCGCGCATATAGTAGCCCTGGCCGCCGCGCGCCTTGACGAGCTTCTGGAACTTGGGCACGATGCGGTCATAGCTGCCGTTGCCCGCGAGGTCAACGCGGAAGCGGTCATTGACCTCCTTGCGGCCATCCAGCGACAAAACAACGTTGTGGCATTCTTTATTGCACCAGTCGATGACCTCGTCCGTGATGCCGATGCCGTTGGTCGTCATCGTGAAGCGGAAGTTTTTGTTGTACTTTTTCTCGATGCTGCGTGCATAGGCAACCAGCTGCTTGCAGACCTCAAAGTTCATCAGCGGTTCGCCGCCGAAGAAATCGACCTCGAGGTTGCGGCGGGTGCCGGAGTTTTCGATGAGGAAATCCAGCGCACGCTTGCCGGTCTCGAAGCTCATGAGACCGGCCTCGCCGTGGAACTTGCCCTGCGCGGCGAAGCAGTAGCTGCAATTCAGGTTGCAGGTGTGGGCGACGTGCAGGCAGAGCGCCTTGACAACGTTGGAGCGGTTTTTGAAGTCAAAGGCGTGGTCGGCGTAGGCGTCGGGCGCAAACAGCTGGCCCGCGGCGGTCAGCTCGTCGATGTCGTCGAGCACGTCGCTGATGTCGGCGGCGGTCACATCGGCGCGGTCCGCGTACTTTTTGGCGAGGGCTGCAGCAGCCTGCTCCCGGCTGCTGCCTTGGTCGATCAGGGCGATGGCGTCATAGGCGACGTCATCCACCGCATGCACGCTGCCGCTGTAGACATCCAGCACAATGTTGTAACCGCTTAATTTGTATTGATGGATCATGGTTTTCTCCGTTTTGTTATGTCTTGGAAAGGGAGTGGCAATGGCGGGGTTCTCTCCCTCAGTCGCCTGCGGGCGACAGCTCCCTCGCAGAGGGAGCCAAGGCCCCTTGGCCCCCTCTGCGAGGGGGCTCCCGCCGCAGCGGGTGGGGGAGAGAACCTT
>OLXE01000429.1_pt1 | contig 27690 bp, 10 predicted proteins | sample 1644571 | NCBI WGS metagenome assembly OLXE01 (sample SAMEA103958161, study PRJEB25191) | human gut metagenome | biome: human-associated habitat [ENVO:00009003]; feature: intestine environment [ENVO:2100002]; material: feces | place: Germany | collected 2013/2015
AGAACAGCCAAGGAAAACCCGAACGCCGAACTTATCTCAAACGCGCCAATAAAGTACTCGCCACCCCGATGAAATCCGTAAACGACATCAACTCAGACTTGGCAAAGGGGCTGACCAACAAAGTACAGCAAAGCGCAATGCTCACCCGCGAAAGCCGACGCATCATCGACAGCGAAGAAGCCAATACGGATGTGCTGATCCGCGCATACCTGCTCACCAAAGACCGCCGCTATGCCGATGAAGCCGTTAAGCGTGTCAAGGAAATGGCCACTTGGGGAGACAACAAAAACGTAGTGGGCGACTTCAACGAAGCTACCCTGCTTTCACTCTGTTCCATGGCATACGATGCGCTGTACGACGTTCTGGACAACGCCACGCGCAAATTCCTGCTGAACGAGATAAAAGAATTCGGCAGCAGCATGTACAAACACGACATCAACCGCTTGGAAAACCACATCGCCGACAATCACGTATGGCAGATGACATTCCGCATCCTTACCATGGCAGCTTTCACTGTCTACGGCGAACTGCCCGAAGCCGATGCGTGGACGGACTATTGCTATAACCTGTGGCTCGCCCGCTTCCCCGGCCTGAACAAAGACGGCGGATGGCACAACGGCGATTCCTACTTCCACGTCAACCTCCGCACACTTGTGGAAGTTCCCTATTTCTATACGCGCCTCACCGGATACAACTACTTCTCCGACCCCTGGTATCAGGGAAACGCGCTGTATGTCATCTACCAGCAACCGCCTTTCTCCAAATCGGGCGGTAACGGCAGCTCACATCAGAATATACTTACTCCCAACGGCACACGCGTAGGATATGCCGATGCTTTGGCACGCATGACAGGAAACACCTATGCCGCAGACTATGTACGCCACATCAGTGAGCGCCAACCCGATATACTCGAACAAGGAAGCACCTCCAAAGCCGGAGGTCTGGCATGGTTCCGCCTGCAATGCGACAAACCACTCCCCAACGGACCGGGATTGAAAGACCTCCCTATGGGGCACGTATTCCCGCAAAGCGGACTGGCTTCGTTTTCCACCGACTTGGACGATACCCGCAAGAGCGCCATGCTCAGCTTCCGCAGCAGTCCTTACGGCAGCACCTCGCACGCCATAGCCAACCAGAACGCTTTCAATACCTTCTGGAACGGGCAGTCGCTCTTTTACAGCAGCGGACACCACATCAGCTTCACCGACAAGCACAGCGTTTACTGCCACCGGGCCACACGCGCCCACAACACAATTCTGGTAAACGGCATGGGGCAACGCATAGGTACGGAAGGCTACGGATGGATTCCACGCCACTATGTCAGCGACCGGATAAGTTACGTTGCAGGCGACGCATCCAAGGCTTACGGCAAAGTAATCTCCCCGCTTTGGTTGCTGCGCGGCAAACAGAGTAATCTGGAATACTCCCCCGAAAATGGCTGGGACGATACCGGACTGAAAATATTCCGCCGCCACATCGTAACGCTGGGCAAAAGCGGCTACTCTTTCATATACGATGAACTGGAAGCTGACAAGCCCGTAACTTGGAGCTACCTGCTACATACAGTCACCAACCCGATGAATGTAGACAAAACCAAGGAATACGTACACATACAAGCCACAAGCAAGGACGGTGTATCCGATGCCTACCTCTTCTCTGCCGGAACATTGAAAACGGACACAACCGGCAGGTTCTTTGTACCCGCCGTTAATTGGCTGCGTGCAGACGAGAACGGACATTTCAAGCCATACCCCAACCACTGGCATTTCACTGCCACATCCGGCAAGCAGAAAGTCTATCGCTTTGCCACAATTGTGCATACGCACGCTAAAGGCACTGATGCAAACACCGTACAGGCTGCGCCCCAAAGACAGAAAGACGGCAGCATACAGGTGGGCGACTGGAATATCAAAGCGAATATTTCCACCGATGGAAAGCCCTCGTTCGAAGTACGGAATACGCGCAAAGGCTACGATGCAAGCGTAAGCTATAAGGATTATGGCCCAACAGTGATACACGATGGCAAGAAAAAGACAGAATTGAAAGACGAAGTTCCCGAACTGGAAATCTGACAATCTCTCCTAATTATCTATAAAAACAAGTCCAAAACCACGAACATCACGTGGTCTTGGACTTATTTTTTTATGTCATTCTCATTGTCTGAATGCCATTTTACACAGAAATATAAGAAAACTACACAGAACTAAAAGACAAATCAACGTTCCTACAAAATTACAAAACACACTAAAAAGCAATGGAACTAAAGAATCCCTAATTTAGCAAACAGAAAACAAAACGTAATCATACTATTAAACCCCATATGAAAAGCATGCAGAGATTTTTTCTATTAGCAGTCTGTTTACTCTCCACATTGAGTATTCATGCGCAAAGCTTTACCGTCACCGGAAAGGTTATAGACAATACCGGACTGGAAGTAATCGGTGCCAATATTTCTATCAAAGGGAGTGCAGGCGTTGGAACAATTACCAATATTGACGGACAATATACCCTTAATGTAAACAACCCCGCTAAAGATGTGCTTGTCATTTCTTATATAGGAATGAAAACACAGGAAATAGCGGTAAAAGGCCAAAAACAAATCAATGTGACTTTGCAAGAAGACAGTAAGGTGCTGGATGAGGTGGTTGTCATTGGTTACGGAACAGCCAAACGAGGCGATTTGACCGGTTCTGTCGTATCTGTAAAAAACGAAGACCTGATGCAAACGCCCACCTCGGATGTGGCTCAGGCTTTGGCAGGGCGCGTGGCAGGCGTGCAAATCATGCAAAGCGAAGGCGAACCGGGAGCATCTGTCTCTATTCGTGTGCGTGGCGGTATCTCCATTACCCAAAGCAACGAACCGCTTTATATCATTGACGGTTTTCCCAGCGAAGACGGCATGAGCAGCCTGGATCCCGGTGAAATTGAGACTATCGATATTCTAAAAGATGCTTCTTCAACAGCCATTTACGGAGCTCGCGGAGCCAATGGCGTAGTAGTGATTACTACGAAAAAAGGCACGAAGGACGCTTCAAAAATGAACGTCAGCTTCAATAGTTATATAGGAATACGGAAAGTTAATAAAAAGCTTGATGTACTTTCGTCCAAAGAATATGTGCTGCTGGACTATGAACGCAATTTAGCTTTATATGGAGAAAGCGGCATACGACGGTTCCAGAATGCCTACGGCTCTTTCCAAGAAATAGAAGAAAATTACGGAAACAGAAAAGGCGTAGACTGGCAAGAAGAAGCCTTCGGCCGGGTCACCACCTCACAGAATTATCGCGTGAACATTTCCGGTGGAAATAAAGAACTGAAATACAGTCTTTCCTATAATTATGTAAAAGATCTGGGAGCCATGATAAAAAGCGGAATGGACCGCCACAACGTATCTTTCAACATCTCGCATAAAGCATCCAGCCGTTTTCAAGCCAACGCCCGCCTCAGCTATGACGAATCGAAAACATACGGTATGGGAACTTCGGAAGGAAACAACCGTTTCAACAAAATGGAACATATCTTGCAATACCGCCCTGTCAATTCACTGACAGGCAACGATCGTGATTTGATCACCGGAGATGATGACCTGATTGACGATGAGTCCAATCCGATGCAAAGCCCCATTCTCTCTGCACAAGAAGAAACAAAAATCCGCAAAGTGCGTAGCATGCAGGCTAACGGCGGCTTCACCTTCAACTTCACCAAACGGTTCAGCTTCCGCAACAGTACCGGTATGCGCTATCAGACTTCACGCCAAGACATCTTCTATGGCGAAAAATCCGTTGCCGGCAAACGTTCCAGCATCAACGGCAACATAGCTTACAACGAAAATGGCAGTTTCCAGACCTCCAATGTATTCACTTACGATTATAGAGGTAAGACTCATAAACTGAATGTAATGGCCGGTCAAGAATGGATTTCGCGCTGGTCCAAATACTTGGGAGCCTATGCCACCAACTTCCCGAACAACGACATCGGATTGGACGACATGGGGTTGGGAACTCCGAGTGAAATACGTTCCAGTGTCAACGACGACGACCGCCTGCTTTCATTCTTCGCACGTGCCAACTATAATTTCCGGGAGAAATACTTGTTGACTGCCACAGTACGTACTGATGGTTCTTCTAAATTCGCCGCGCACAACAAATGGGGCTTTTTCCCATCTGTCTCCGCAGCATGGCGCCTAAGCGAAGAAGAGTTTATCAAGAAATTAAACCTGTTCTCCGACCTTAAATTCCGGGTGGGTTATGGTTTGGCAGGTAACAACCGAGTAGCAAGCTATACATCGCTTGATTTACTAACGTCCACCCGCTACCCCATCGGTGAAGCGCTCTCACCGGGATATGCCACATCCGGAATTCCGAGCACCGATCTTAAATGGGAATCGAACAAGACATTGAATGTCGGCATAGATATGGGATTTCTGGAACAACGGATCATTGTTTCTCCGGAATTCTACCTCAACAAAAGTTCCAACCTGCTGCTGAATTCACGCGTGCCGACATCTTCCGGACACAAAACCATGATGCGGAACATCGGAAGAACCAGCAACATCGGTTTCGACCTCAGCATTACTTCCGTCAACATACAGAAGAAAAACTTTACGTGGACCACAAATTTCAATGTCTCGCACAACCGTAACAAGATTGAGGCTCTATCAGGAGAACAGTATTTCCTTGAAGAAGCCCGCTTCGGCTACGACCAGAAAACACACAAAATCGAAGTTGGCAAACCGATAGGACAATTCTATGGCTATAAGACATTAGGATTATATCAGGTTGAGGACTTTGACTACAATGCCAAAGACCAGACCTACACCCTGAAAGAAGGAATTCCTTATATGAGCGGCACATTCAACCGTAGCGACATACGTCCCGGTATGTGGAAATTCGATGATCGGAACGGAGACAAAGTCATTGATGACTCGGACATGAGTGTCATCGGCAATGCCAATCCCGACTTCTACGGCGGTCTGAACAACCAGTTCAAATACAAAGGGTGGGATTTCAACTTCTTTTTCACCTTCAGCTATGGCGGTGAAGTGCTGAATGCAACCAAGCTGACCAACACCAAAACAGCTACCACCAATTACAGTGTGCTGAACATTGCCAACAGCAGCAACCGATGGATGACCGTCAACAGTGAGGGACAACTTATAACCGATCCGGAAGAAATGGCGGCCATCAATGCCGGAAGAACCGTTGCATGCATATATGATATGGAAGCAGGCGACAAATACATCCATTCATGGGCAGTGGAGGATGCCTCGTACCTGCGTCTGAGCAACGTGAACCTGGGATACACTTTTGACCGCAAAAAATTACGCAATTTCAACATCCAGAGCCTGCGCCTCTATTTCACAGGCAGCAATCTCTTCGTATGGACACCTTATAGCGGCTTCGATCCGGAAGTATCCACTAAAGGGAATAACCTAACACCGGGTGTGGATTACGGCGCCTACCCCCGCAACCGTTCTTATGTATTCGGACTTAACATCACTTTCTAAACAAGATACAACCATGAAAAGAAATAATCCCCTATATACTATCTGTTTCTTATTGGCAGGAATGTGTATCAATACCTCCTGTGAAGACATTTTAAGCGAGTCTCCCAACTCTTCATATGAACGGAAAGACTTCTTCCTTACCGACAAACAGGCCGATATGGCCGTATTGGGAGTATACAGTATATTGCCCGGCATTTACGGAGACAAAGACGGCATGGCTTTTCCCTGCTCCGATGACACCTACTATGCCAGCGGGACCAACAGCGACAATACCCGTCGTGATATCTGCCATTACACCATCCGCCCTGCTAACACATGGGTAGACGCAGTGTGGGTAGGGAAATACCAGCAAATCAATCGCGCTAACTATGCCATTACGGGAATTGAAAATATGGACGGATACAGCGACAGCAAAGTTCTGCAGGCTTTCGCAGCCGAAGCGAAATTTTTACGTGCACAAGCAGCTTTCGACTTAGTACGCTATTGGGGAGATGTTCCTTTCAGCATAGATTACACGACCGACTATGAAACTTCTTACAAACCACGTACAGAACGTGAAGAGATATACGAACAAATCATTAAAGACCTGGATTTTGCCAAAGAACATTTGGCATGGGCCAATGATAATTCTTCGCCCGAACGTGCCACTCAAGGAAGCGCACGTGCATTGCTGATGCGTGTACTGCTGACACGAGCAGGATACAGTCTGCAATTGGACGGAAAGACAACCCGCCCGAATGAAGCATTACGTACCCGATATTTTAATGCGGTTATCAAAGAGTGGGAAGCTTTCCAATCAGAAGAAGGACAGTATCATGGTTTTTACGAAGGAGGTTACGAGGAGTTGTTCAAAGGCTTCTCGGCCGGAGTCCTGAACAACCGGGAGAGCTTGTTTGAAGTTTCTTTCTATTACCCCGGCACTAAAGGATATTGGGGAACATATATCGGCATAATTGTAGATGCACCGGCCAATTCGGCAGACGCCAACAAAGTTATGGGTCGTGCAGCAGTCTCCTATCGTGCCGTACCCGAATGGTATGATCTCTATGAAGCACAGGATGTGCGCCGCGATGTGGCTATCGGAAGGCACAGCTGGACATGGAATAAGACAACCGGTGTGCACGAAAAGACAGACTTGTCTAAGAAAAAAGGCAACTGGACCCCTGCCAAGTGGAGACGCGAATGGATGCCGGCCGGCTATAAGGAGCCTAACTATACAGATGTCAACTACTGTATGTTGCGCTACGCGGATGTTGTGCTGATGGCTGCCGAGGCCTACAATGAAACCGGCAATACGCCCAAAGCATGGGAGCTACTGAACAGTGTGCGCAAGCGTTCCGGAGCCACAGAAATTACAACCCGTAACTATAAAAGTCTGCTCAAGACCAATGAGCTTATGAAAAAACTCGATTTCATCGATGATAGCGACGATACCGGCAAATTCCGTACTGCCCTCTATTGGGAACGCGGCTTCGAACTGGCTTTCGAAGGACAGCGTAAATTCGACCTTATACGTTGGGGCATACTGAAAGAAGCATTAACTCTGTTTGGAGAAAATACGGCAGTCAACACTTCCACCAATATCGCCTACCCTGCCTATCGGAATTTCAAAAAAGGCAAGCACGAACTTTTCCCGATTCCCGAAGATGAATTGCAAATAAACAGCAAACTGGAAGGAGTGAATAACCCCGGATATTAATGGGACATAGACCTTTACAAAAGTTATTAAACAAATTTGCAAGAAACTCAAACGAAATTGAAAGAAAAATCACCAATATCGAATAATGGAAAAACAGACAGAAAATTCCCGTCATCATAAAAACTATAATTTTGCAAAGAGAGAAAAACAATAAAACAACATATCATGAGAAAGACCTTACTAATAGCACTATCACTCACCTTAACCATAGCAATGGTAAAGGCACAAGCACCGGCCACTATCAGGCTGACCGACGTCACTCTGATGCATGAGATGAGGGAAGCAGCCATTCCGGAAAATAAAGCTGTCATCAGCGACCGGAATGTATCGTTCCAATGGCCGCTCCTTGCCGACCTCAAGACGCAAGACAGCGAGCTAAAGGCACTTGCCGCCCAGGCCGCCTTGAAAAAAGCAGATAAAACTAAACTTCGCTATAAAATACGCTGGTCGCAAGATGCAACCTTCAAAAAAGGAACCATGCAAGCCGAAACCCGCTGGCCTTTTTTCAATCCGGAACAAGCTTTGGCACCGGGCACATGGCATTGGCAATTCGGCTACATAATAAATGGCGCAACCAAATGGGCGCCTGTCCAACAATTTACCGTAAACAAAAACCCGGCAATGTTCTGTCCGCCGGCATTGAAAACGGTACTGACCAAACTACCGAAAGTTCATCCGCGCGTCTATATGGATAAAAGCGACTGGGACAATCTCATCAAACGCAGCCAAGGAAGTGCCGACCGCAAGACCTATATCACTCGCGCAGACAAAACACTTGCCACACCTATGAAATCTGTCAATGACATCAATACCAAATTGGCGGAAAAGCTGACTAATGCAGCCCAGCGAGAAGCAATGATGACCCGCGAAAGCCGTCGTATTATTGATGCGGAAGAAGGTAATATCGATGTACTGGCACGTGCCTACCTATTGACTAAAGACCGTCGCTACGCCGACGAAGCCTTGAAGCGTGTCAAAGAAATCATCACATGGGGAGGAAACAAAAACATAGTCGGCAATTTCAACGAGGCCACAATGCTGTCCCTCTGCTCCACCATTTACGACACACTGTATGATTTACTGGATGACGCCACTCGCCAACTGTTTCTGGAGCATATAAAAAAATACGGAAACAACCTGTTTAAGATGTATAACAACCGTTTGGAGAACTTCATTGCCGACAACCATGTATGGCAAATGAACTTCCGTATCTTCACAATGGCTGCCTTTACCGTTTACGGTGAATTGCCCGAAGCCGACACTTGGGTGGATTATTGCTACAATCTCTGGCTGGCACGCTTCCCCGGTCTGAACAAAGACGGCGGATGGCACAACGGTGACTCCTACTTCATCGTAAACGTCCGTACCCTGGTCGAAGTTCCCTATTTTTATAGTCGCATCACCGGCTACAACTACTTCAACGACCCTTGGTACCAGGGTAATGCCTTATACGTCATTTATCACCAGCCTCCTTTTTCCAAATCCGCCGGAAACGGTAGCGCACACCTGAACGTAACGCGGCCAAGAGGTTCCAGAGTGGGATACGCCGATGCACTGGCACGCATGACGGGAAATACGTATGCTGCCGATTATGTGCGTATTATACAAGCCAGTCGTGCCAACATACTAGAAGAAGACAATGTTGGCAAAGAAGCCGGACTTGGTTGGTTCCGCCTGCAATGCAACAAACCGTTGCCTACCGGCGCCGGACTGAAAGACCTGCCATTTGGATATGTATTCCCCGAAACCGGACTTGCTTCATTCTCCACCAACCTTGAACGTGTGGGCCGCAGTGCCATGTTCAGTTTCCGTAGCAGTCCTTACGGCAGCACCTCCCATGCGCTGGCAAACCAGAATGCGTTCAATACATTTTGGTCGGGACAACCGCTATTTTACAGTAGCGGACACCACATCAGCTTCATCGACAAGCACAGCATGTATTGTCATCGCGCCACCCGCGCCCATAATACCATTCTTGTAAACGGCATCGGACAACGCATCGGCACCGAAGGTTACGGCTGGATTCCACGCTACTATGTGGGCGAAAAGATAGGCTACGTACTGGGTGATGCATCCAATGCCTACGGAAAGGTTATTTCTAAAAGCTGGCTGGCAAGAGCCAAAAAGGAAGAAGTATCGTTCAGCCCCGAAGCCGGTTGGGACGACGTGAAGCTAAAAACCTTCCGCCGTCACATCGTAGAACTGGGAAAAACCGGATTCACATTCATCTATGACGAACTGGAAGCCGAAGAACCTGTCACTTGGAGCTATCTGCTACATACGGTCACCAATCCGATGAATGTCAATATGGTAAACGAGTTTGTGCACGTTCAGGCTACCAGTAAGAACGGCATTTCCGACGCCTACCTACTGGGCAGTGATGAATTGAAGACAGACACTACCAGCCATTTTTTCACTCCTGCCACCAATTGGCTGCGCGCCGACGACAAAGGAAACTTCAAGAAGTATCCGAACCATTGGCATTTCACCGCCACTTCAGGCAAGCACAAAGTGTATCGTTTTGTCACTATTATTCATACCCATATCAACAAAACCACTCCCGACAAACCGTTCTCCATACCGCAACGTCTGAAAGACGGCAGCATCAAGATGGGAAGCTGGATCATCAAGGCCAACGTATCTTCCGAGGGCAAACCTTCGTTCGATGTACGTTTCCCAAGACCCCAGTACGATGCGGCAGTGACCTACGACGGTGACGTGACCGTAGTACGCGAAGACGGTTACGAAACAACTTTAAGAGACAAATTACCCGAACTGGAAATCTAATAATACCGAAAAACATATGAAATCGAATAGATTCATGCAACGGGGCTTTACCCTGACACTCTGCCTGATGGTATCGTTATTGGTGGGAGCGCAAACTCCCAAGAAGCCGCGTATGCAGACTTCCGCTTCCCCAAAAGAAACGATATATAAATCTTGGGAAGATATGCAAGCCGAACTGAAAACAAAGAGTACACCTGCCAAAGCTCCTGCACAGACCGGCAAAAGCAATGCTGCCAAGAATAAAACGGTTAACAAAGCGCCCAAGGAGAAAAAAACGGCAACTCCCACAAAGTCCTACATCGCCCTGAAGACTAACGTGCCTTTTCTGGCAGTAGGCATACAAAATCTGGCAATAGAAATAAAACTACACAAACATATCTCCATTGACTTCCCTGTGATGTGGAGCATCGGAGATATCGAGCGCGAGCATGGACTGCATACCATCGCTTTCCAACCCGAAGGGCGCTGGTGGTTGAAGTCCGCAGGCGAAGGACACTTCTTCGGTCTGCACGCCCATGCCGCCTGGTTCAACCTGAAATGGGAAGATACGCGTTATCAAAGCGAGCAATATCCTTTGTTGGGCGCCGGCATCAGTTATGGTTATAAGTTGCCTTTTTCCGAACACTGGGGAGCCGAATTTACGCTTGGTGCGGGATATGCCAACATGAAATACAATACATATTACAACATAGAGAACGGCGCAAAGCTGGATACCCGTAAACGTAACTATTGGGGTATCACCCGCGTAGGCGCATCCTTGGTTTACCGTTTCTAATACCTACAAGATTATGAAGAAGAACTCATACACACCGCTTTTCAAAAGTATTTGTTGCCTGCTGTTGTCCCTGACAATGATTGCCTGCAGCCTTTACGAACATCCCGAAATGACCGAAAACGGAGAAATAGGAATAGACCCTACGGCAGTAAACGTCAACATCAACCTGTCTCTGCAACTGAAAACAGACGAGGCGGCCAATGACGAGGTTGCTTCCCGCGCCGACGCCGAAACCGGATACCGCCACCGCATTATTGTGGACGCTTATCTGAACCGCATCCTTTCCAAACGACAGGTTGTCTACAAAGAGCTGACCGAAGCGGCAAAGCTGGATATGGAACTCAATCTGAAACTCCATGCACGCGACTATCAACTGGTGATATGGGCAGACTACGTCAGTGAAGACAGTGATGATGATCTTTTCTACAACACCACTACGCTCGCCCCTGTCATCTCGCCCGAAACCTATCTTGGAAACTCGGAGTATAAAGATGTGCTTTATAGCTGTCAGGAGCTGAACTTAAGTAAATATCGCAACCAATGGAATGCCCAAGTAGCATTGAATCCCGAAATGAAACGTCCCACCGCACGTTATGAACTCATAGCCAACGACATAGAGACGTTTATGACAAACGGTGCGAAAGCGGGCAGCAAATATACCATGACCGTACGCTATCTGGGTTTCTACGACACAGGCTTCCACACGTTGGATGGCATCAGCAAACATGGTTTGCAGTACGTCACATACAAACGCACGATTACCGTTCCCCAAGAAGGAACGCAAGAGATGAGCATTGCTTTCGACCACATCTTCGTACCCGAAAATGGTGAAGTGCCCATTGCCGTAGAGTTGAGTAATGATAAAAACGCACTGCTGGCACGCACCTACCTGACCCTGCAATGCAAGACAGGCGATCGCATCGTGAAGCGTTCCAATTTCCTTACCGCCGACCCGTCCGGAGGTATCGGTGTAGATCCCGGCTACGACGGAACGATAGATGAGGATCTGACCGTAGAATAAGAATCAATGAGAATCAATAATAATTATATAACACTTTAATATTTCTAAGATTATGAAAAGAAGTTTACTAAACATCACAATGGCTGCATTTATCAGCTGTTTTGCAGCTTGCAGTGAAGAAGAAATTATCGCCACCCAGGACGGAACTCCCAAGGAAGTAACCGTCATGGCACAAGTTCCTACGAATCCGGCTACACGCAGCGTAGGAGTAGACAATGTAATTGGTGACAACCAACTGCGTTGTATCCTCTCCGTCGTGAACAGTGCAAACAATTCAGAGCTAGCCCGTATAGAAAAACTGGTAGGTGCAGATGATACCAAAATATCATTCACTTTTACAGTAGGCAGTGACGTAGATTACAATTGCTTGTTCTGGGCAGATTATGTAGATAATAATGTAAGTAAATCCGGTGAAAGATATGCCGATAAGTACTACAACACAACCAATCTGCAAGGTATCAGTGTAAAGGTAGATGCCGACACGCCGGCCAACAACGCCAAATTGTTCAACAATGCCGCTGCCGATGCCTTCTATGGTGTACTTCCTAAAGCCTACATTGACGATTCTCAAACACCAAGCATTACTTTGAAGCGTCCGTTTGCCAAACTGAACCTGAAACCTGAGAGTAACGATGGATGGGCAAACCAAATCACAACAATGGATATAGAATTTAATATGCCGGGAGAGTTCAACATGTTGACAGGTAAAGCTGCCGGTTCCAAGACGCCCGTGAAAGCAACCGGAGTATCCAAAGCTGAAAACGCTTATTTCTCAACATTCTTGTTCATTGAAGATCCCGAAACAGCAAAGTTCAATGATGATATCAAAATAAGTTTTGTCAAACCGGGCTCCGAACCTTCCGAAACTGTAACAAGAACTATCAAAGGAGGATTTAATATTAAACCGAATAATGAAATTAATGGCGAAGCCAACCTCTCTAAAGAACAAGATATTACTGTGGATGTAACCGTTGACGGTAAGCCTGAAGATCCAAATGCACCGAAAGTAGGAGATTACTTCTACACTGACGGCACTTGGTCCACAGAGCTAAATGGTGAAAAAACCGTAGCCGGTGTTATTTTTGACTTGGCAGCGGATGACGTTTTAGAAAACTACGAAGGAAGCAACCTGCAAGACAAAGTAAGAGGATGGGTAGTGGCATTGAACGATATTTCCGCTAAATGGTATGACGGATCATCTAATCTCACCGGTAATAATTTAACAAATACGATTGAAGGCGTAGCAGTCCCAACAAGTACAGGTCCAGAGCAGATAGCCAAAGAATTATTAGGATATAAAAATTCAAAAGCTATCACAGCTGTAACAACTGATTCAGAAAAGTTCCCTGCTAATACAGAATGTAGCAATTGGTCCCCAAAAATAACCAGCAATACAACAAGCGGTTGGTATTTTCCCTCAATAGCCCAACTTCAAAGAATATATCAAGCCGAGACAACTATTACCGATAAATTAATAGCAGCAAGCGGTAAAGCTGTTAATACAGGAGTATATCTAAGTAGTACTCTATACAAGACCAAAGAGCTTAGCTATGCTCCTTTAGGGATCAATCTCAAAGAAGCAGACAAAGCTGAGCAGGCAAATTCTTACGGGATTGCTAGAACCCAAAGAGCGAATGGCGGATATTATGTTCGTGCCGTCCTGACTTTCTAACTCCCATTAACGGCCTTATATCAATTCCAAGAAAGGCAAGCCCCTTTCATCCTTGCCTTTCTTCATTAAGTTTTGTCATTCAGAGCGCAGCGAAGAATCTCCTCTCTCACTATTCATAAAAACAAGTAATTCTTCCATTTCGTTCTGAATGACAAAGCTAAATATTAACATTCCCCTAAATTAAAAAAGAGAAAAAGCCTTCTAACAAAAACGACGGCTTCCTTACATGAAAACGCCTAAGAATCGCAAGCTGTTATTTTCAAAGCATTAGCAACTATATAGAATATACCATTATGAAACAAAGTTCCTGCCTACGGTTATTGCCATATCTCTTTGCTGTCCTACTGTTGTTCTGCGCCTGCCATGACGATGCAATGCCCGAACAACCGGCTTCCACCGACACCGAACCCCCCGAAGCACTTGATGCCTATCATGACAAGATACGAGAGAAACCTTATCCCAAAGCAGACAATGAACTTTATCTGAACCCCTCGCCCCTCATCGTTCCACAAACCATGAAGACCGGCGCCAAGCTGCAATTCTCCCTTTCACGCAGCAAAAACTTCGATACACCCGAAACCGTCACCTCACAAGCCGTAGCGTGGTGTATGTTCAACCCCCATAAAAAGCTGGAAAACGGCACATGGTACTGGCGTTTTCGCAACATCTCCGCCGACGGAACCGAAGAAGCATGGAGCGAGATCCATCCATTCGAAGTAAAAGAAACGACTCCCGTTTTCGTTACCCCGCCGTTCGAAACATTCCGACAATATGCACCCCACACTTACCCTCGCCTCTACTGCTTTCTGGACGACCGAATTCAGGAAGCACGACAAGAAGCAAGCTCACATTCCGAATACCAGCGACTGATCCAAAACGCTGCCGATGCCCTCAAAGCAGACCTGACTGCCATCGGCAACCCATACAGCCAAATCAATGTCATCAAAAGATACGTACAAAGCCTTTATCAAGCCTACTATCTGACACAGCAGGAGACCTATGCCAAACGCCTGCACGAACTGCTGCAACTATTGCTCAACACCCCTGTGAGCGATGCCGTCCTGTTTGCCGACAACTTCGGAAGCACCAACATCGCTTACTGCTTCCTCAAGCCCTACGATTTGCTCTACAAACGACTGAGCAGCGAAGAACGCCAAAGTGTAGAAGACTTGTTGATGCGTGTACTGCGCTTTTATTATCCGCAACAACAGGGTACGCAGGAAAACCGCATCTTCGATAATCATTTCTGGCAACAAAACCTGCGTGTACTCTTTCAAGCCACTTTCCTGCTCTACGATAATGAAGCCCTGCAAGATGAAGTGTTGCCCATAATGGAATATTACTATGAACTGTGGACAGCCCGCGCACCGGCTTCCGGCTTCAACCGGGACGGAATGTGGGCCAACGGAACAGGCTATTTCAACAACAATGTGTATACACTGTTTTATATGCCGATGCTCCTCTCGCACATCACACGCAAAGACTTCCTGCTGCATCCCTGGTATCGAAATGCCGGACAGGCGCTCACTTTCACCTGCCCGCCGGAATCCAGGAATATCGGTTTCGGTGATAATAGTGAAAAATATACCACGTCAACCTACCAATATGCGGCTTTCGCCGATTTTCTGGCACGAGAAACGGAAGACGGATATGCAGGCTGGTATGCCCGGCAAGCGGTAACCACTTGCAATACGGAAAAAGCTTTCACCGCCACTACCAGCCTGTTCAGCAACGAACAGATAACCCTGTCGCAAACCGACCGTTTCACCGTACCGCCTACCGAAGCATCCGATACTACCTATCCCAACCAGTGGCACCTGACGGCTTGCATCGACGGAAAAGCAAAGACACGCATACTTGCCGTCATCCAGATAAAACCCGACAACGATACTCCCGTCAAGATACAACGTAACGGAAATATCCTGACCTGCGGTTACTGGACGATAGAGGCCGGGCTGGATGCTTCTTCACCTGCCATGCTGAACGTAACGCACAGCATGAAGAAGTCGTCCTTTCACTATGGCAACGCCTCCCTTGTGCTGGGCGGACAATCCTATGTGCCTGCCGACCGTAGTTCGTCTATACTCTATGATAAGATAAATGGAGAATACCTCGTCATGGAACAGGCAGACCATCGGCCGCTTTCAACTCGCGCCTCAAGCCGCTGAATCCGTAGGTAACGGACGCGAACAAATATAAGCCGCAAAGCTATCATATTGAAAAATAATTCCATATCTTTGCCCAATAACCTTATTCTTCATCGGACATGACAAAATATATATTATTTTTCATCGGGTGCTGCATATTGTTCGCGCCCCTCCGTTCACAAAACGCAGAACCGATCAAGTTCGTCCACATCGGTCTGAATGAAGGGCTTTCGCAAAGTACCATATTCGGCATCACACAGGATAAACAGGGAAACATGTGGTTCGCCACCTATAACGGGCTGAATAAATACAACGGCTACGACTTTACCGTTTATCAACACGATGAACACAACCCGCACAGCATCAGCAACGATATCATCCGCACCTGCACCGCCGACAGGCTGGGCAAGATATGGATAGGAACCGATAGCGGACTTTCATTCTACAATGCCGACAAAGACCGATTTGAGAACTTCTCTTCTGAAGACAGAGGGGAGCAAGTACCCATCAATGGCATCGTGGAGTTCAACAATCACGAATTACTGCTGTTTTCCAACAAAAAAAAGCTGCTACTGTTCAACACCGAAACCTCGCAGTTCTCCTGTAAAATGCCGGAATCTTCCTTAGAATCCCTTTCGCCTACGGTTGTGGCCCGGCAAGGAGATTACATCTATATCGGCAGCAACAACAAAGTTTATACTTATTCCCTCGCAGCAAACACACTGAGCAGCTTCGTATTAAGTGACAATCTGAAAGATAAAAATATCACAGCCATTCTGCAGCAATCACCCACCCGGATTTGGATAGGCACCGAAGGAGGCGGACTTTTTCTATACAATCCGCAAACAGGGACAATCAAAAATTACAGTCATACGCCCAAAACGGCTAATTGCATCAGCTCCGATTATGTACGTTCACTTGCACTCGACTCCCAGCACCGGCTGTGGATAGGCACCATCAACTCCCTGAATATTTACAACGAGCAAGAAGACAACTTCAACATTTACACCAGCGACCCGCTGGAAAACGGAAGTCTTTCGCAAATGTCCGTACGTAACATCTTCATGGACACACAGGGTGGAATGTGGCTGGGCACTTATTTCGGAGGAATCAATTATTATCATCCGCTGAAAAACCGCTTCCGGAATCTGCAATTCACCGCCAAACCCAATTCGCTGAACAGCAACATCATCAATTGCATCCGGGAAGATGCACAGAAAGGCCTTTGGATAGGAACTAATGGAGGCGGAGTAAATTACTATAACCCCCAAACCGGGAAATTCACCCACTACACCCAAAAGGAAGGGCTTGGATCGAATGATGTGAAAGCCATCTACATAGATGAAGCGAACAAACAGGTTTACATCGGTACACATACCGGAGGTCTCAGCATTCTTCATCGCCGGTCGGGACAGATAGAGACCTACAACCGAAACAGCAGGGAAAAAAATATCTATGCCATCGAGCCGACAGAAACAGGAGATTTCTGGATGAGCGGCATGAGTTCCATTCTCAGGTTCAACCCCTCGCAGTTATCTTTTTCCAGCATAACCACCCAATCAGACGGGCGGCCGTTTCTCCGGGAACGCGTTTCGAACTTTTTTCGCGACAGCAAACATCGCTTATGGCTCATCAGCGAAAAAGGACTGTTTGCCTATACCGAGCAAAACGGAAAATTACACAACTACCCGATACCTGCATTAGACTCCATCAGCCGTAAATTCATCAATTGTCTGTATGAAGCACACGATGGAACATTCTGGATAGGTACTCGAAGCGGCATCTGCCGCCTGAATGAAAAAAGCCAGGAAGTCACTCTATACACAACAGCGCATGGACTGCCCAATAATGTAGTACATGGGATATTGGAGGATTCTTATGGAAAACTTTGGATTAGTACCGACAAAGGTATCAGTTGTCTGCACCCCTCTACCGGAAAGTTCCGTAACTTCACTAACAATGACGGGCTACAAAGCAATCAGTTTACGGCTGCCTGCCAACGAACCGCTGACGGACAAATGTATTTCGGCGGAATTAACGGCATTACGACATTCCGCCCGGAAGAAGTGGTAGATAATCCATATATACCACCGGTTGTCATCACTCAGTTACGGCTTTTCAACAAGATCGTTTTTCCGGATGATGAAACAGGAATACTGGAGAGAAACATCAATGAAACACGTAGCATTACATTCACCGCCCAACAATCCATGTTCTCGTTGGAGTTTGTGGTATCCAATTACGCCTCAGGCACTCATAATACCTTTGCCTACAAACTTGACGGATACGACAAGGAATGGTATTATACAAACTCGCAACGCGTGGTCTCGTATTCAAACCTGCCGCAAGGCACTTACCGTTTTCTCGTAAAAGCAGCCAACAATGACGGCAAATGGAATGAAACACCCACCGAGCTGGAGATTATCATTCTGCCTGCCTGGTACAAAACCTGGTGGGCATCCCTCTTGTTTGCAGCAGCTTTCATAGCCGCCACAGTTTTCGTCTTCCGCTATTTTTGGATTCGGAAAAGCATGAAAGCTGAGATACAAATGGCACAGATAGACAAGGAACGACAAAAAGAAGTAAACGAAATGAAGCTACGTTTCTTCATCAACATCTCCCACGAACTGCGCACCCCACTCACCTTGATACTGGCTCCGCTCCATGAAATGCTCAACAAAGTGAATGACCGGTGGCAACACAAGCAACTGGAACTGATGAAACAAAATGCTACCCGGTTGTTGCATCTAGTTAATCAACTGTTGGATTACAGGAAAGCCGAACTGGGAGTCTTCGGTCTGAAAGTAAAACCGTCCCAAGTACACCGGATTATTGAAAAGAACTTTCGGTTCTATGAAGCGTTGGCACAACGAAAGGGAATACAATATGACTTCTGCTCGGAAGTGGAAGATAAAGAAATACTCTGTGATCCCAATTATCTGGAGCTGATTGTGAATAATTTGTTATCCAATGCTTTTAAGCACACAGAAGAAGGGCAGAGTATCACTGTATCATTGAAAGATACCGGAAACAACCTTCTTTTACAAGTCAAAGATACCGGCAACGGAATACCCTTGGAAGAACAGAAAAAGATATTCGAACGGTTCTATCAAGTCAAAAGCAGTCATACCGGCAGCGGTATCGGACTTTCGTTAGTGCAACGCCTGGTGGAACTTCATCATGGACATATCGAACTGGACAGTGCAGAAGGCGTTGGAAGCACCTTTTCCATTTTCCTGCCTATTGACAAGAAGTTTTATCGTCCGGAAGAATTTCAGCAGGAAAGCACCATAGCAGAAATAGAACAAAGCTGCTCTGTCAATCCACAGGAAATGTATGTTGCAGACGCCGAAGAAGCCTCCGAAGAAGAAACGGAAGAAGAACCGGAAAAACCAACAAAACCTCGGCAGAAAGAAAGCATCCTGATTGTAGAAGACAATTCGGACATCCGCCAGTACCTCTGTGAAGAACTGGGCAAATTGTACAATGTTCTGGAAGCGAAAAATGGCAAAGACGCATTGGAAATAATGAAAGAGCAGGAAATAAATCTTATATTGACGGATGTCATGATGCCCGTAATGGACGGCCTGCAGCTATGCAAGCAAATCAAACAGAACCTAAACACTTGTCATATTCCAGTCATAATCTTATCGGCCAAAGCCGATTTAGAAGAACAATTAGAAGGGTTGCATATGGGTGCGGACGATTATATTCCCAAACCTTTCTCCCTGACACTGGTGACAACGAAAATAAGAAACCTGTTCCGCACACGCTATCGAGCTATCCAATACTATTCAAATTCGCTGGAGATAGAACCGGAGAAACTGACCCTCAGTCCTCTGGATGAAGAAGTGTTGAAAAAGGCTATGGAAATTATGGAACAGCACCTTGACGATGTGGAGTTCTCTACCGAGGAGTTTGCACGTGAAATGTGTATGAGCCGTTCCAGCCTGCACCTGAAAATGAAAGCTCTGACAGGTGAATCAACCAATGACTTCATCCGCAAGATACGTTTTAACAGAGCATGCAAACTTTTGAAAGAGGGAAGATACACAGTAGCGGAAATCAGTGTAATGGTAGGATTCAGTACCCCGTCTTACTTTGCCACCAGTTTCAAGAAGTATTTCGGTTGTTTACCCTCGGAATATATCAAGAACAAATGAGGGCCAATGGATGATTAATGATATAAATCAACAAACCATGACAAAATCTGTCTTCTTATCCATTTTACTTTGGATATTTATATACCCGCTTCGTGTGCGGGCCATAGAGTCAATTAACTTTATTCATATCGGAGTCAACGAGGGGCTGTCGCAAAACACAGTATTCGATATTACCCAAGACAAACAAGGCAATATGTGGTTTGCCACTTATGACGGACTGAACAAATATGACGGTTACGATTTTACTATCTACCGGCATAATGAGTCGGACCCGCATAGCATCGGCAGCGTGATCGTCAGAGCATGCATTACAGACACCCAAGGAAGAATATGGGCCGGCACAGAGGAAGGATTATCGCTTTACGATACCGAACAAGACAGATTTCAGAATTTCAGATATTCCAAAAATAAAAAGACGCTCGCCATCAACGGCATCATCGAAATAAATGAAAAGCAGTTGCTTCTCTACACAAACCAAAATGAAAACCTGCTGACATTCGATACTGAAACACACTGTTTTTCAGACAATCCTCTGCACCCTTCACTACTGAATATCCTGCCGACTGCTATTGCAAAGCAGGACAATCATATTTATATCGGGAGCTATAAAGGCGTGTTTTCCTACTCTATCTCCGACAAGACTTTAAAAAGCATCATGCCCGATAAACTAAAAGGCAAACAAATTCTCTCCATTTTACAGCAATCGCCTATTCTTCTATGGATAGGGACAGAGGGACATGGATTATACAAAGTTAATTTACAGACTCAGGAAATCACCAATTATGTCAATAATCCGAAGAACCCAAACAGCATAAGTTCCAATTATATACGCTCACTCACACTTGATCCGCAAAACAGGTTATGGATAGGTACCCTCAATTCACTAAGTATATATGATGAAAAGCATGATTCATTTAATAACCATACCAGCAACATAGAAATCAGCGGAAGTTTATCGCAAACATCCATTCGCGACATTTTCATGGATGCCCATGGCGGCATGTGGTTAGGAACCTATTATGGAGGGCTGAATTATTATCATCCACTTAAAAACCGTTTCCATAACATACAATTTACAGCAAAGAAGAACTCGTTGAACTGCAATACAATAGGATGTATCAAAGAAGATGCTCAAAAAGGAATCTGGATAGGAACAAATAACGGCGGTTTGAATCATTACAACCCCCATACACAGCAATTTACGCATTACATGAGAGAAGAAGGCCTCATGTCAAATGACATAAAAGACATATATATAGATGAAGCCAATGATTTGGTCTATATAGGCACACATACGGGCGGACTCGGTATTCTGCACCGTAAATCCGGACAAATAGAAATATTCCATAATGAAGAAGTAAAAAACATATATGACATAGAACCTGCCGCAAACGGAGAGTTATGGATGACCGGCATGTCCATGCTTGTCCGTTTTAATCCCCGGAACAAAACATTCCAATCCATAAACTCACAAATAGACGGACAGCCATTGGCAGAGGATCAGTTCACTTATTTTCTTCGAGACAGCAAAAGACGCCTTTGGATTGGCGGAGAAAAAGGACTGTCGGTATATACGGAAAAAGACAACGGTTTGCTAAACACGATGATAATACCGGAAAGCTCACCTCTTAACTATAAGTCCATAAACTGTATACATGAAGCTCGTAACGGGATCTTCTGGATTGGAACACGAAACGGAATCTACCGCTTTGACGAAAGTAAAAAAGAAACCAGACAATATACCACAGCACATGGATTGCCTAATAATGTCGTACATGGAATTCTGGAAGACTCATCGGGCAATTTATGGTTAAGCACCAATCAAGGGCTGAGTTGTTTCCAACCGAATACGGCAAAATTCCGCAATTATGCAGACAGCGACGGGCTTCAAAGCAACCAGTTCACCAACAACGCCCATTACCGGACATCAGACGGACAAATGTATTTCGGCGGCATCAACGGCATCACCCTGTTCCATCCGGAACAGATAGTGGACAATCCATACACTCCACCGGTTGTTATCACCCAACTGCACCTGTTCAACCGAAGGGTCTTTCCCAATGACGACACCGGCATATTGAAGACAGATATCAGCGGGACAAAAAGCATCACACTGTCGAGCAAACAGTCCATGTTTTCACTGGATTTCGTCGTATCCAACTACATATCAGGCAATCACAACACATTCGCCTATATGCTGAAAGGCTTCGACAAAGAATGGTACTACTCCAACAGCCTGCGCACAGTGTCCTACTCCAACCTGCCGGCGGGCACCTATCATTTCCTTGTAAAAGCCGCCAACAGCGACGGGAAATGGAATGAAACGCCCACAGAACTGGAAATCGTGGTGCTTCCTGTCTGGTACAAAACGTGGTGGGCTATCCTGCTGTTCGTCATCGCTTTTGTCTCCATCACCATTTTTATATTCCGTTATTTCTGGTTGCGCAAAAGCATGGAAGCGAAACTGCAAATGGAACGCGTGGACAAAGAGCGACAGAAAGAAGTGAGCGAAATGAAACTGCGTTTCTTCATCAACATTTCCCATGAGCTGCGCACCCCACTCACCCTGATTCTCGCCCCGGTACAGGAAATGCTGGACAAAGTAAGCGACCGGTGGCTGCACAGGCAACTGGAACATGTACAGAAGAATACCAACCGACTGCTGCATTTGGTGAACCAACTAATGGACTACCGACGCGCCGAATTAGGTGTGTTCAATTTGAAAGTAAGGCTCAATCTGATACACAATGTGGTCGAAAAGAATTTCCTGTTCTATGAACGTCTGGCCCAACGCAAACGGATAGCCTATAACCTCAGTTCCAATGCAGAAGGACGTGAGATATTCTGTGATCCGGATTATATGGAACTGATTGTAAACAATCTGCTTTCCAATGCCTTCAAATACACAGGTGAAGGCAAGAGCATCACAGTGACCTTGAAGGAAGAGAATCACGAGTTGCTCCTTCAGGTAAAGGATACGGGAAGCGGCATCCCCATTGACAAACAGGGCAAAATCTTCGAACGCTTCTATCAGGCAGACAACGAGCACTTGGGCAGCGGCATCGGGCTATCACTGGTGCAACGCCTCGTGGAGCTGCATCATGGGCGTATCGAACTGGAGAGCGAAGAAGGCGTCGGAAGCACTTTCTCCATCTATCTGCCCACCGAGGAGTCGGCATACCTTTCGGAAGAGAAACTGGTTGAGTCCGAATCCATCGAGGAACAGAGAGTCTACACCACCAACAACCGGGACATGTATGTCATCGATACGGAAGACGAAGAGATTTCGGAAGGCGAAACAACCCCGGACGAGACGGCAGCTAAAGACGGACAAAACAAAGAAAGCATCCTGATTGTGGAAGACAATCCGGACATCCGCCAATACCTATGTGAGGAGTTGGGCAAAACCTACCATATACTGAAAGCAGAAAACGGAGAGGAAGCGTTGTCCATTGTGAAGGAGCAAGAGGTGGGCCTCATACTGACGGATGTCATGATGCCCGTTATGGACGGTCTGCAGCTATGCAAACAGATAAAACAGAACCTGCGCACCTGCCATATACCTGTCATCATATTGTCTGCCAAAACCGACCTGAAAGAACAATTGGAAGGACTGCAAGTAGGTGCGGACGACTATATTCCCAAACCTTTCTCAATGATAATGATCGCTACCAAGATCAAGAACCTGTTCCGCACCCGCTACCGGGCTATCGAACACTATTCCAATTCCTTGAAAGTAGAGCCCGAAAAAGTAGCGCTTAATCCGTTGGACGAAGAGCTGCTGAAGAAAGCAATAGCCATTGTGGAGAAGCACATGGACAATGTAGAGTTTTCCACCGAGATATTCGCCCGCGAAATGTGCATGAGCCGTTCCAACCTGCACATCAAGATGAAAGCGCTGACGGGAGAATCGGCCAATGACTTCATTCGCAAGATGCGTTTCAACCAGGCATCCAAGCTGCTGAAAGAAGGGAAATACACAGTTTCGGAAATCAGTGGAATGGTGGGTTTCAACACTCCGTCCTATTTCGCCACCAGTTTTAAAAAATACTTTGGTTGCCTGCCGTCAGAGTACGGAAAATAGTTTTTTTCAGACAAGATTAAAAGTCTATTCTACAAAAGTGAGACAGGTTTATACCCGTCTCACTTTTTATTATACACCATCACAAGCCAAGAAGCGGTAACTTCTCTACCTTTGTTTCAAACGGTAAGTAAAAACATTCATTATGAACAACAGTAAGAAATTTCTGACAGCTTTATTGTGCTTGCTTTATGTAGTCGATATACAAGCGCAGCATGAGACCACAACCTCTCCTGCCATCGATTACGAACTCTGGTACAACGAACCCGCAAACAACAGAGGTGGTGTAATTCCCATCAACGAGTCCGAACGTCCCATAGACATTGATTGGGAACGCTGGTCACTACCTATCGGAAACGGTTACATGGGAGCAAGTATTTTCGGCGGTACAAGCACCGAAAGGTTACAACTGACCGATAAGACCTTGTATATACGCGGGCTTTGGAGAGCTGAGACACAAACTTCATTCGGTGATTTGTATCTGGACTTCTTCCACGACCTCCGTACCAACTACCGCCGTAGCCTGAACCTCAACAAAGGTATTGCCGAAGTCAGCTACGAATACCAGGGCATAAAATACCATCGCGAATATTTTATGAGTTATCCCGACAATGTATTAGTCATCAAGCTGACTGCCGACAAACCCGGAAGCCTCTCTTTCAATGTTCGGCCTCAAATAGCACATCTCGTTCCTTTCGGTCCTCTGCAACGTACAGACACCATGACCATAGGGTATCTGAGTGGGCCTACACAAACCCGTTTCAGCTATAACGGACGGGAAGGAAAAGTCTTCGCCAAAGACGATATGATTACCCTGAGAGGAAGGACCGAATATCTGAAACTGATTTATGAGGCGCAAATCAAAGTGATACCGGTAAACGGCAGCATATCCGCTCGGAATGACTCTAACGCGGATCATGGTACTATTCGGGTAGAAAATGCCGATTCGGCTGTTATACTTCTGGCTTTAGGAACCAACTACCGTTTATCGCCTCAAGTGTTCTCCGCCAAGCCTTCCGAAAAGCTTAAAGGATGCCCCGACCCGCATGCAGAAATATCCCAACGTCTCACAAAAGCCGTACAAAAAGGATATGACCGGCTACGCGCAACTCATATCAGCGACTTCTCCTCCCTTACAGGAAGAGTACAACTGAATATCGGCAAAAAGAGCCCGCTTCCCACCGATCGCCTGTTGACTGCATACAGACAAGGGAAGCACGATACTTACTTGGAAGAACTGTTCTTTCATTACGGACGCTACCTGCTCATCAGCAGCGCACGTAAAGGAACATTACCTCCCACGTTGCAAGGCGTATGGAACCAGTACGAACTGGCTCCATGGAATGGTAACTATACCCACAACATCAACATACAAATGAACTATTGGCCCGCCTTCAATACCAACTTAATAGAACTTTTCGAAAGTTATGCAGATTATCACAAAGCTTATAGACCTATGGCTGAGCAATTCGCATCTAAATTCATCAAAATGCATCATCCGCAACATTTCTCCGGGAAGCCGGGTGGCAACGGCTGGACAATGGGTACAGGAGCAGGCGCCTATATGGTAGGAATGCCCGGCGGGCACTCAGGTCCCGGTATGGCAGCTTTCACATCCAAACTTTTCTGGGAGTATTATGCTTTCACCAATGACAGGCAAATCCTGAAAGAAACATCCTATCCTGCCGTACTGGGCGTAGCCGATTTTTTGAGCAAAGTGACCACCGACACACTCGGGCTCCTGCTTGCCAGCCCGTCCGCATCGCCAGAGCAGTATGCCAAAGCCACTAACCGCCCCTATCCTACCATCGGTTGTGCTTTCGACCAGCAAATGATATACGAAAATCATCAGGATGCCATTCGTGCCGCAGCTCTATTAGGAGACCGTAATAAAAACATCCGACTTTTTAAAGAGCAAAGCAAACGCCTGGATCCTGTACAGATAGGGAACTCCGGCCAAATAAAGGAATATCGCGAAGAGCAACACTATGGCGATATCGTATTGGAACAAAGCCACCGTCACATCTCACAACTCATCGGCCTCTATCCCGGTACCCTGATCAACGAAAATACTCCGGCATGGCTCGATGCCGCCAAAGTCTCTCTCAATCGTCGCGGTGATGTATCTACCGGCTGGTCTATGGCACACAAAATAAATCTCTGGGCACGTACCAAAGAAGGTAACCGCGCACACAATCTCGTTACCGCCCTGTTGGCAAACGGTGTTCACGAAAACCTCTGGACAACCTGTCTTGCCGTTCTTCGTTCCCCTTTCCAGATTGACGCCAACTTCGGCGGAACGGCAGGTATAGCAGAAATGTTGCTGCAAAGCCATGAGGGATATATACATGTCCTGCCCGCCCTACCCGATGCATGGAAAGACGGTTCATTCAAAGGACTTACCGCACGCGGTAATTTCGAAGTATCCGCCAACTGGAAAAAAGGGCAACTTGTGCAAACTGAAATTCTATCCGGACAGAATAACATCTGCATACTGAAATACCCAAATATAGCCCGGTCTGTCTTGAAAGATGCCGATGGAGCAACAGTTAAATATCAACCGATAGGAAAAGACAAGATATCATTCCGCACAAAGGCCAGACAGACTTATGTGGCAACAGACATCCCACCATATAAGACAATAGCAGCCCCGCAGGAACTGAAAGCCGACTTCAACGGAGATACCGTTTTCCTACAATGGAAATCCTCCAAAGATGCTACTGCCTACTCCATATACCGTACCCGTAACAATAATCCCGAATACGAGCTAATAGCAACAGGCATAAAACAACCGATATACGAATATACAGCTTCAGAGCTCAAAGATACCGATTATTTAATATTAAAGGTAATATCGCTTGATCAGGAAGGCAATGAAAGTAAAGCGGCGACTATCTGTGTTGAAAAAGAATAGTCATAGCGGTATCGGAACTATCAAAATAATGTAAAATTTCACCCTAATATGAGACAAACAGGGAAAATTGTACAGATTCAAAAGCCTATTCTACAAAAGTGAAAAGGTTTTAGACCTAAGTGGCAATTCATTTGACGCCCTTACAAGCCATTTTCACATCAACCCGATAACTTTGTTTTCGTTGACTTGGAATCCATTTAAGAACAATATAAAATGAAAAAACAGCTTTTTATCCTCTTGACATTCTGTCTGACACTGATTACCGTACAGGCCGGAAACATAATTTGCGTACACGAGAATGTGCGCGAAACCCCGTATCCGCAGCAAGGACACACCTTATATATAAACCCTGCCCCGCTGTTAGTGCCCCAAAGCGCCAAGCAGTCGGACTACCTGCAATTCAACCTGTCGCGAAGCAAAGACTTTTCGGACGCAAGTACCCTCCTGTCACAGCCCAAACCCTGGTGCATGTTCAACCCGCACAAGGTGCTGGAAAGCGGCACATGGTACTGGCGCGTGCGTTCGGTGAGCAAAGAAGGCAAAGAACTCCCTTGGAGCAAAACTTACAGCTTCACTGTAACCGATGACATACCTCAATTCGTCACCCCCGAAGCAAATGTTTTCCTGAACAACATTCCTCAGGCATACCCCCGCATCTATTGCTTCCTGAACGGTAATCTGGAAAAGGCGCGCAAGAAAGTGCGCTCCAATCCGGAATTCGAGAATATGATCAACGATTCGCGTAATGCACTCGGCTCCAATTACACCAACGACACCAAGCCATACAGGCAGATCACCCGCATGGCTGCCGAATGTGACAATCTGAATACCGCTTACCAAATGCTGCAACTGGATGTGTACGCCGATAAGATGGTGCAGAACGTACGTTGCCTGCTGGCAGTGGAACCCGACAAGAAAGTCATCA
>OLXE01000434.1_pt1 | contig 27360 bp, 25 predicted proteins | sample 1644571 | NCBI WGS metagenome assembly OLXE01 (sample SAMEA103958161, study PRJEB25191) | human gut metagenome | biome: human-associated habitat [ENVO:00009003]; feature: intestine environment [ENVO:2100002]; material: feces | place: Germany | collected 2013/2015
TAAGATGTTACAAAAAATATGTTTTATAACATATTTTTATTTGTTCCTCAACATATATTTTTTTACGAATTTTGGACCGTTAAATGAATGCATTCTTCAAACAATGAAAATTTTTGGCTTCACACTAAAAAAATCACGCCTCGCCGGAATGCTGCTGGCAATATTCCTGGCGGCGGTATGCTCCGTCGCCGCATCGGCAAGCTATCCGCTTGTGCGCAACTACACCCGCTCCGCATATCATGGAGGCACACAAAACTGGGATATCAAGCAGGACAGTTACGGACGAATGCTCTTTGCCAACAATTCAGGCATGCTCATCTACGACAGCAAGAACTGGACACTATGCCCCATCGGCAACTACACGTCGGTGCGCTCGCTGATGGTCGACGAAAGCACGTCGCGCATCTATGCCGGCGGATCGGAGGAATTCGGCTACTACCACAACGACCCCGACCGGGGACGCTTCGTTTATAAAAGCCTGATGCCCACGCTGCCGAAACGCAACCGCCACTTCACCGAGGTGTGGAACATCCACAAGTCGGGCAAATACATCTGGTTTCAGAGCGACTTCAACCTGCTACGATTCGACGGCAGCAAATCGATTTCCATACCTTATAAATATAAAATCACGACTTCCGCGCTCATCCGCGGCAGGCTCTACATCGCATCGAAAGAGGGCGGCATCTGCCAACTCAACGGGAAAACGTTTACAAGCGTCCCTGGAGGCGAGCGCGTGAAAGGCATGCGCGTGTGCGCGCTGTTGCCTTACCTAAAAGGCAACATCCTCATTGTCACTGAGTTCTACGGAGTGTTTATCTTCGACGGAGCCACAGTGCGCCCGTTTGAGATGGACATTGACCCGTTTCTGAAAGCCAATCAGGTGTTTTGCGCCGCCACAAACGAGCGCGAGCTGGTGTTTGGCACCGTAAACAACGGCATAATAATCAAAGACATAACCAACGGCAGCAACACATTCGTGAATATGTCGACCGGACTGCAGAACAACACTGTGCTGAGCATCGATTTCGACCGGATGGACAACATCTGGCTCGGTCTTGACAACGGCATCGACTACGTGCTCTACAACTCCCCGGTGTCGACAATTTTCGGCACGTCAAACATTTACGGCGCCGGCTATGCGTCGATGCTTCTCGGAAACACCCTGTTGCTCGGCACAAACCGCGGACTCTATGCCACTGCCTATCCGCTGTCGGCGGCGGCAGAACCGGCAAAACCATCTTCGCTTCTGAAAAGTCAGGTGTGGAGCATCGACACTCTCGGAAACGACGTGCTTGTGAGCAGCGACCGCGGACTTTATCAACTAAGAGGCTCAGAGGCACGGCAAATAAGCGGAATACCAGGCACTTGGGCGGTAGTTCCCCTGCACCGCCACCCAGACATGGCGCTGGCGTCGACCTATGAGAGCTTCTACCTGCTGCGCCGCGTCGGCGGACAATGGACAATGGCAAACCGTGTGACGGGCTACAACGAGGCTGGCGGACGAATCATAGAGGACGAGTTTGGAAATATCTGGATAAGTCATTGGATGAAAGGCATATACAAACTGCACCCAAACGCTTCGTTCACTAAATTCGACAAAGTAGAACTGTACAACCACACAAAGGGATTCCCCACCGACCGCAACAACACACTCTACAAAATCGACGGCGAACTCGCCTTCTCGACCGAGGGCGGATTTTTCCGCTACAACCCGCACACCGACAAGATGGTGCCCAACGAGAAGCTGAACAGCATCTTCGGCGAGCACACGTCGGTGAGACTCTACCAGTCGCCGGCGAAAGACGTGTGGGGCGTGTCAGGACAATACATCTGTGCCGCATTCTACAATGCTACAGGCACATACAACGTCGACTCAATCACCTACAAGCCATTGCTTGACAAACTGATTGTCGGGTTTGAGCATTTCGACTTCATCTCGCCCCGCAAGCTTATCGTGACAAACGAGGACGGTTTCTACGCCATCGACGTTGACAGCGACCACCGCGTGAGCTGGAAGAGCAAATTGTTTGTGAGCAACATTTTCGCCACCAACCCCGACTCACTGATATACACCGCCGGCGGTGCGCTCCACAACAACGTGCTCGACTTGCCGTACGACCTCAACTCGCTGCGCTTCGAGTTTATATGCCCGGAATTCCGCGAGGAGGGCGCCGTGCTCTACAGTTATTATCTTGAAAACTACGACACTGGATGGAGCGCCTACACCACCGCCAACTCAAAGGAATACACGCAATTACACGAAGGCACATACACGCTGCACATCCGTTCGTTCAACCGCTACGACGACAGCCGCTCGGAATACTCCTTCACCTTCCGCATCGCGCCGCCATGGTACAGAAGCACCTGGGCGATAACGTTCTACATCCTTTTCATCATCTCGTCAACATATTTCCTATTCATATACGTGCGGGGAAAGGCGCGCAAGTCGGCGCTGATGGTGGCGAAACGCAAGGAGGAGGAAATGCGTGAATACAAACGCCAGACCGAAGAGGGGTCGTTGCGACGTGAAAACGAAATCTCACGGCTGAAAAGCACGCAGCTGGAACACGACGTGCGCCACAAGTCGCAGGAACTGTCAAACGCCACGATGAACGTGATGCGCAAAAACGAGATTCTCATCGACATCTCAAACCAAATCAACAAATTACAGGAGAGCGGCGACACCATCTCGAAAACGTCGGCAAAGCAGCTGATGAAGATTCAGAAACTCATCAAAGAGAACATCTCGCACGATGACGACTGGCACAAATTCGCCCAAAACTTCGACGTGGTCTACGAGAACTACCTCAAACGCCTAGCCGAGCGGTTCCCGCAGCTCAACATCAACGACCAGAGGCTGTGCGCATATCTGAAGATGGGTCTCAGCAGCAAGGAGATTGCCCCACTGCTCAACATGTCGTACCGCAGTGTGGAAATGGCACGTTACCGTCTGCGAAAAAAGATGGAACTGAGCCGCGAGGTGAACCTCGTCGACTTCCTGCAACGGCTGTAACGCTGTGCCATTTTGCTATATTTTGGGGCTTTTTTTGCCTATTTACGTGTAAATTGTCAATCATTTTTGATGATTTTCTAAAAATTTGCCATATCTTTGTGGCAGAAAAAAGATAAAGATGGAAAAAATAGACAATCTTGACCGTAAGATTCTTGAAATCGTGATGCGAAACGCACGAATCCCGTCGAAAGACGTGGCTGTGGTATGCGGGGTGTCGCGCGCTGCCATACACCAACGCATACAGCGGATGATTGATTTGAAGGTAATCACCGGTTCGGGCTACCACGTAAACCCGAAAGTGCTTGGCTACACAACCTGCACCTACATCGGCGTGAAATTGGAGAAAGGCTCTATGTATAAGGACGTTGTGCCTGAATTGGAGAAAATACCGGAAGTTGTTGAATGCCACTTCACCACCGGCCCGTACACAATGCTGATAAAGCTTTATGCCCGCGACAATCAGCATCTTATGGAGCTTCTCAACGACAAAATCCAGATGATCCATGGTGTCGTTGCGACAGAAACCCTGATTTCGCTCGACCAAAGCATGAACCGCGAAATTCCAATACACTACGAAGAATAGCGTTTCAACGCCTAAAAAAGACATAAAAGCGCGCCGAATGCCGGTGCGCTTTTATTTTACGCTGATTGCCAGAAGCCGCACCCATCAGCATACACGCCGACTCTTCCATAGCAGCGCACCTCCGGTACGCTGACCGCAAGGAGCATATCGAGTCCCAATACGCGCCGTTGCACTCCGCGACGATTGGCAGCCGGCCACCGTCGCCGTCGCACATGCCGCAAAATTTGATATGGCCTTTTTTACATCAAGCCTTTCTACACCGGCGACAGTGCGCTGATAATCAAGCATAAAGAATTTTATTTACAAAAAACTTGGCAAAAATTTTGCAGATTTAAAAACTTGTCGTACCTTTGCAATCGCTAACACAAAAGCAACTATCAATGGTGCGGTAGTTCAGCTGGTTAGAATACATGCCTGTCACGCATGGGGTCGCGGGTTCGAGTCCCGTCCGCACCGCAAGAGCCTGAAGCAATGCTTCGGGCTCTTTTCATTTTTTCCTAAAAAACAAACAACTATGAAACTTAGACTGATTCTAATCGCACTCATGGCGCTGCTCGCATTCAACGCCTCTGAAACCAGCCTTGCGGACAACAACACACGCACCTCTGGAAACACGACAACCGGCACCGGTTATTTCCAAAACGGACGTCCGTTTGTAGTTATCTCCAAAGAAGAGATGAAAATGCGCGTGTACGACGCGACAGGACGCGAATTGCGCTGCTACCCTATCGCCTGCGGACGCAATGTGGGCAACAAGCGGCGTCAGGGCGACATGCGCACACCGGTGGGACTGTTTAAAGTGCAGGAGATTCTTGACGCGCACACATGGACACACGACTTCAAAGACGGTAAAGGCGTGATTCGCGGCGCCTACGGCCCGTATTTCGTGCGCTTGCTGACAGGGCACAAAGGCATCGGCATCCACGGCACACACGACGAGTCGTCGATAGGCACTCTCGCCACCGAAGGATGCATACGCCTTCACAATGCCAACATCCTGGAGTTTGCAACAAAATTTGCCTACCGCGGAATGACAGTGATCGTGCTTCCATCGAAGAACGACCTTGAGAACGACGGACTCACACTTGAAACAGAAAACGGCTCAGGAAAATAAGTCGGCCAGAACGGCGGGCGAATGCAACTCGCCCAGCGCGGAGTTGTGCAACCGGTAATAGTCGAGCGTCAGCTGCAACAGCCGGTTGCGCTGCCCGCGGTTGAAGCGGAACAGGTGCATGTTGGCATACGTGATGCGCGACAGCCGGTAGACCGCCTCCGCCTCCACTCCCTCTACATAATGCCCATGCACAGGACGGCAGCTTGAAAAGACGCCGCCCTCCATATCAAACACGCATCCCGGACGATACGTGTCGCGGTCGGGCTCGATTCCGATAAACACACCCAAATTATAAAGGAAGCAGATGTGGAAATTGGCAATGCCGTCATTTGCCCGGTCGAGAAACACCACCGACCCCGCCACAAAAGAAAACAGCGCGGGATTGCGCTCCTGCTCCACGATGACAGCAGAGAGCAGCTCCGTGACAAACAAAGCCACGGCATTCTTGACAGGATCGGTATGGAGGCTGTGCAGCGGTTGCAGACAGCGCGCCTCCTTTATGTTATACAGGTCGCGTCCATGCCTGATGTCGGCAACAATCTCAACAAGCGAGAGAGGCTGAAACAACGCCCTGCGCTGACGCGCCACCTTGCCGTTGCCTTGCGGCAGCAGAAACGCCATGACGCCATGCATGTCGGTGTAGACACGCACAATAGCATTCTTGTCGTTGTATTTTATGGTGCGCAGCACCACCCCCTGCAGTTTCTCAATCATTGCAAAATGAATAAATTCCACGCCAAAGGTACACATTATGCGATTTATAATTTCTTAAAATCTATTAAAATCGCCGTTTTGTATGCACGATATTTGGTGGATAAATAAATAACTCCTATCTTTGCACTCGCTTTGACAGAAAAGCGGTCAATAATGTATTGGCCCATTCGTCTATCGGCTAGGACGCAAGATTTTCATTCTTGAAAGAGGAGTTCGATTCTCCTATGGGCTACATTAGTGTATTGGCTGATTTTCCAGCCGATACCTTTTTTCGTATATATACACAGCCATTCCAACAGTGAACAAAAGCATCCTCAAAATAGCAGTACCCGCAATCCTGTCAAACGTCATCGTGCCGCTGCTGGGACTTGTCGACCTCACCATCGCCGGCCATATCGGCGACGCCGTGACAATCGGTGCGGTTTCGGTGGGCGCAACGATGTTCAGCCTTACATACTGGAACTTCGGGTTTCTGCGCATGGGGACAAGCGGACTGACAGCGCAGGCATTCGGCGCGCGCGACAGGCGACAGATGTCGGTGATGCTGTTTCGCTCAGTGGCACTGGCACTGCTGCTCGGCATCGCCATCGTGGCACTGCAGTCGCCCATAAGATGGCTGCTGCTCGCCGCCATCTCCCCAAGCGAGGCAGTCCACACCCACGCCTCGCAATATTTCTCCATCATAATCTGGGGCGCGCCCGCCACCCTCGCCACGATGAGCCTCACAGGATGGTTTATCGGCATGCAGAACTCCACCTACCCTCTCGCGGTGTCGATGGTTGTAAACGCCGTCAACATCGTCTGCAGCCTATGTTTCGTGTTCGCCATGCGGCTTGGATTCATCGGCATCCCCTTGGGCACCCTCGCGGCACAGTGGTGTGGCTTCATCCTTTCCGCATTTTTCGCCGCCAGAATGATGCGCAAGGAAACCCTCGGATATGCTCCACGCATCAACGAGATGCTGCACGGGCTGGGACGTTTTTTCAGCGTCAACCGCGACATCTTCCTGCGCAGCCTGTGCGTAATGGCTGTGATGCTGTTTTTCACAGCTACGGGCGCACGCTCCGGCAACATGACGCTCGCCGTCAACGCCCTGTTCATGCAACTTTATCTGCTCTACTCCCATTTCATGGACGGGTTTGCATACGCCGGCGAGGCTCTCGTTGGCAAATATGCCGGCGCCGCCGACAAGCGTTCGCTGCGTCGCTGCGTGTCGCATCTCTTTGCATGGGGATGGAGTCTCGCCGCAATATTCGCTTTCGCCTATGGCGTCTTCAACCACGAAGTAATGTCGCTGTTCAGCGACAAGCCCGAGGTCGTAGCGTTTGCCGCAGCCTACCGATGGTGGATAGCCCTCGCTCCGATAGCAGGTATGGCGGCGTTTATCTGGGACGGCGTGTTTGTCGGACTTACCGCCACCCGACAGATGCTGTTGTCGCTCGCAGGCGCGACAGCAGTCTATTTCACAATCTATTTTCTCTTTCCGCTCGCCGATGCCAACGATTGTCTATGGACGGCGTTTTTGGCATATCTTGCCGTCCGCGGTGTGATTTTATGGTTCTGTTTTGCCCGTGAAAACAGATATTAGCGTTTATATTTTTCATATAAGTCACACTTGTATATCAGCGACTTAACGTTTTATTCATTTATATAATGATTCATCTTCCGTTGTTCCAACGGAAACAATGGTGTAACTTAGTGCCATCGAAAGAACCATTCACTATTATTACGCAGCCTCTCCTGTTGTGAAACAATGAGAGCAGACATAAAAAAGCGGAGCCGCAAGACTCCGCTTTTTGTTTTTATAATGTATCGTATGCTTACTTCACGATAAGTTTCGCTGTGCTTACACCGTTGGTTGTAGTCACGCGCACAAGATACATTCCTGCCTGCAGACCCTCTGTCGACACAGCGGCTGTACCGTTGATCTCAGCCTGCGCTGCCACAGCGCCACCAAGAGTAAAAATCTGCACGTTTGCCTCGCCGTCAGCCTCAACAGTTACAGCCTCGCCAGCCTTTACAGGATTAGGATATACGCGCACGCCCTGAGCCGCCTCGATGCCGGCAACACTGCCGCCACCTGCTGAATACACAGCCTCGAAACCAGGCACGAGGATTTCAAACGCCTGACCCTTTGCCGAAGCGCCCATGTCGAGACGGAGAGTGTTGACAGTCAATGGATACACACCGATATCTGTCAAATCAAGATTATCAGAAAGTTTGAGCTCCAATGTCGAAACCGTGTTTTTCGGAAGTTCGTCGGTAGTAAAAGCCCAAGCCGAATAAACTTTGCCATATGCGTCGGTCAATGTCGACGACACCTTCTTCACTGTTGCATTACCCGGGTTGATGCGCACGCGGAGTTTCTCAGGCAAACTCCACACGCGGCAGCCCTTTTCCAATTGGATATATGCGCCACGACCCGTACCGTTGCCTGTATAGTTGATTTTCACACCGTTTTCAAGAGCAGAAACAACAAGGTCGGTACCGCCAAACTGCGAGTTTTTCCATTCGCCATCTTTATATTCCGCGATAGGCATAACCTCGCCTGTCGGAATCTCGACAGACACATTTGCAGTTCCCACAAACGAACCCACTTTACCAGTAATAGTTGTCGTACCATCTGCCACTCCGCGAAGCACACCGTCAGTAGCGCCGATTGTGGCTATGCCGTCATTTTCCGATGTCCAAGTAAGAGCCACCGGGTTAATCGGCATCGTTTTCTCATTAACAACAGCCTGTACCTCCATCGGATATTCGCGTTTGTTGTCAATCACGATGTTTTTCAATCGGAAAGCAACATCATCGCTTGCCGACACATTTACAGGAAGCACTGCCTCAATACCGTTGTAAGTAGCCTTCAAAGCACCCATACCTTCGCCTGTGCCATAGAATGTGGAGCCGTCGTTGACAATCTCGCCGAGAGCCTTGTCGCAGCTGAGCTTAACGCCCTGCAAGTCTGTATCGACAAGCACACCATACTTGTTGTAGCCATAGAATTTCGGAGTATAGATACCGTATTTCGGGAAGTTCATCGCCCAGTCTACGAAACGCACCTCAGCGACAGTCTTGTCGTCAGGCACATTGGCAACGACAAACAGACCGCTTGCCACAGCACGCTCATGACCATCGCTCGTCTTGTTGAGCACACCAAGAGACTCTGTATACATTGTCGAAGAGCCACCGCCGTCAACATTGACAGCCTCGTCGGCTCCAGCATAGTAAAGCATTCCGGCAAGTTCCTGTGTGTGTACACCGGCAGAAATTGCGCTACGTCCGTCGATAACCATCATCACCAACTTGGTGTTATCTGTTGAATAACCGATACCTGTGCGCGGATGGCGCGCGCTGGCGTCACCACGGTCGCCTTCAGAGTCGAGCACCTCGCCCGCTTTCAGAATCCATGGGTTGCCGCAAGCCAACTGAGTCGGGAACACCTCAGTGTCGCCGATAGTCACCTTCACATATGCCGACACCTCGTCGCCAACTTTCAAGCCGCTGAGCACATCTTGTGCAGAGCCGCGGGCAAGAAGCACGTACTCACCGTCGTTGATAGCGCAGTCGCCGTTGGTGCCTGTAGCACCGCACACCTTAAACTTCAGTGTTTTGCCGGCACCTACATAGTCGCCTTCCTCAAGCGTCACAGGCACTGTCACACACTGACCGTTAAGACCCGGCTGGTTGGGAGTGCCGTAATATTTCGGTGTATAGATTGAAATACCATTGTCAGGAGCGTCGTTGTTGATTGCCTTGAGAGTGGCAGTCTTTTCACCCACTGTAACTGTTCCCTTTGCAAAGGAAACAGCACCGATGTTCATCTTGCCGTCGCGGTCAACAAAGATGTTTGGCCAGGATGTAGAAGCCGAACCGCTGCGATAAATCTCGCCGCCGGCAACCGAAGCCTTCACAGGCGCGCCTACAATCGACTTGCCATTGCTTGCCGAGCCGGAAGTGAGGAAGAAGTCGGTGTTGACACCGCAGAAATAGTTCTTTCCTTCCACAGTATGGTCCTTAGCCATGCTGCTGACAGTCGCTCCTCCAGGCACTTTGTCCTGAGCCACGATAGCCTCGATGGAAGTGTTTGGATTTGTCAAGTCGGTAGTCAGATAAAACACACGCAACTGTTGCCCGGTTTCGTTGACAAGATGCAACGAAGTTTCCGTAGTGCCCGGACCCACCTTCGCATGAAAAAGCGTATCGACAGAATATTCGACACCTGCGAGCGCAACGGTTCTACCGCCGCGTTCCGCCGCGCTCATTGTAAGCGCCGCGCCCAGCAACAATACGCTGGATAGAAAGATTTGTTTTCTCATAATTATTTTATGGGTTATGTTAGTTTCTATTCCACAAAATTAGGCATTTCTATTCACCTCGCCACAATTTGTCGATAAAAAATCAGTAACAAAACGTTAATCGATGTGAAATTACGACATCAATCAAAGCAAATTTCCGCGCCTCGACAGTCGACGGACGCGAGGGCACAATCTATTATCAGATCTAAGGTAAGCGCAATGTGCGCCAATTGGCGTCAGCTTACCGCATCTTTCCCGCGGAATGGAACGGGCGGCAGGTGGTAGCCATGCCACACTCCAACGACCGTCGGGGGCTTATTTCCAAGGTGCGCGAAGGCATCCGACTCGATGTAGAACGCATCTACCTCGACACCACAGCCGTGGACCGCGCCAACGCCCTCATCCTCGACAGCCTCCAGTAGCCACGCCACAAAAATGCGGGCAGGTCTCAGAATCAACCGATTCCGAGACCTGCCCGCTCACGCCTGTTAAAATCTCTTATTAAGAAATTTTAACTATCAATAAGTTGTTGGAATGCAATGGTATAACTATTCGAAAGAAGCCTGCTTGTAAAACATTTTAGTGTTATTTGGTCTTTTTTGTTTCATTGTTGAAAAAAATTTGCGTTTAAAGGGCTTTTTTCCAAAAGTTTATATACTTTTGTAATAGAATTGCAAATCTCTTACTAAGAGATAAACACGAACATAATATGAAGGAATTTATTAGAATCAAACTATTCACGCTTGCGCTCTTCACATCATGCTTCTGCGGCATCGCTGCGAATGCGCAAGTTGCAACATTCGATGAAATGAAGTTGCAGCTCAACGACAAGTCGCTGCCTATCATCAATATGGTGGTGGAAATCGGCAAAGTGTCGAAACCTGAATATACTGACGCGACCATCGAAATCGCTGACCCGCAGATGCGCACCGACAACGGGTGCGTTGTCACCGCTTTCCGCTGTAAGGTGAAATATCGAGGCAACTCATCTCTCGCATACGAAAAGAAGTCATTTGCCGTAAAGTTGCTCGACGAGAATGGCAAGAAGCTGGATGCAAACATGTTCGGGATACGAGAAGATGACGCATGGATACTTAACGCCATGGCGATTGACCGTCTGCGAATGCGCGACCGTGTGAACTTCGATATATGGAACGAGATATCGAACACACCTTATTCCACTGACTACGAGTGCCGCAACGGCACGAAAGGTTTGTTTGTGGAGCTGTTTGTCAACGGCGAATACCATGGTCTCTACTGCTTCACCGACAAGATAAACCGCAAGTTGCTCAACGTCAAGAAGCCCGACACTGACAACAACGGCAACCCCGTCATACGCGGTGTGATGTATAAGAGTGATGGCTGGTGCGACGCCACTACCCTCTGGGGCTACAACGAGGAAAGCATGGAAGGGGCATCCTGGAACAAATGGAAGCTCGACTACCCTGACGACTATCCATGCACAGAGGCGTACTCTCCGTTGAAGGAGTTCATAGATTACTGCTCAAAATCAACCGACGAGGAGTTTCGGAATGGCATAGACAACCGCTTCTATTGGGACAATTTTGTTGACTATCACACGTTCTTATTCGCATTGGGAATTCGCGACGCCCTATTTAACAATAGCTATCTCAGCATCACCAACATTAAAAAAGGACGTTGCTTTATGGTGACGCCATGGGATCTCGACACTTCTTTGGGCGGCGACTGGGATGGCAAGTACCACAGCGATGTCGCTGACCCCAACGACTATCTGTCGAATAGATTGTTCAACAGACTTTGGCACAACAATGTCAAGAAATATAAGGAGACCATGGCCAACCGTTGGTGGAACTTGTACAAAACGAAGCTCTCCGAGGACGCATTTAGCGCCCGACTTGATGCCTATGCCAATGCTTTTATTGATTCGGGGGCTTGGCAACGTGAATACGACAGGTGGAACGGCAACCCCGTTGAGCTTCAACAAGACCTTATGAAGGAGGTGGAATATGTCAAGGATTGGTATCATCGGAGTTGCGAATTCCTCCGAAACAACGTCTTCCACGACCTTATCACTGATGGCATAGAGTGCGTAAGAACGAACTATTGCAACGACGGCGATGCATACAACGTCATGGGACAGAAGGTGGACGACTCATACAAGGGTTTCGTAATCAAGGGCGGACAGAAAATCATAAGAAGATAACATATAATCCGCACTCTCAATTTTAAAAGTGATATGCAAAAAAGTCAGCAATGCCGCTCGTTGGCATTGCTGACTTTTTTGCTCCGCAGAAGTGGCGCACCTCCGGCACGCATGTCGGCTGCGGCAAAGCTGTATCAGTCTTTCTGTGGGGAGGTGGGGAGGTCGAGGCGCACAAGTTCGATACGGGTTGCCGACTTCTTCAAGATTGTGAATTTCAATCCGTCGATATCAAACGAGTCGCCCTGCTGCGGAAGTGCTCCGAGACGGAAAATGATGTATCCGGCAAGCGTCTGATACTCCTCATCCTCCGGAATGTCAAGGTTGTAAGTTTCATTAAGATGCTCAATCTCAATGCGTCCCGAGAATTTAAACGACGTGTCGCTGAGGCGCACTTCTGTAAGACGGCGCTTGTCGTGCTCATCCTCGAAGTCGCCGAAAATCTCTTCCACCAAATCCTCAAGTGTGACAAGTCCACCCGTGCCACCAAACTCATCTACAATCACGGCAATGCTTCGTTTTTCGGCAAGCATCTTGCGCATCATCGTGTTGGCAGGCATCGACTCGGGTGCGAAGTCCACCGGTTTTATGCATTTCTGCCACTCGGTGGCGGTATTGAAAAGCTCGTTGACGTGGATATAGCCGATGATATTGTCGATGTCGTCGGTATAGACAAGGATTTTCGACAGTCCGGTGGCTGTAAACCTGCGACGCAGACGCTCACGGTCGGTGTCGGACGACACTGCCACAATTTCGTTGCGCGGAATCATGCAGTCGCGCAGCAGCGTGTTGCTGAAGTCGAGCGCGTTCTGAAAAATCTTCACTTCGTGCTCAATCTCCTCCGCTCCTGTTTTTCCGGCATTTTTGTCGTCGATGGTCTGCTGGATGTAGTCGTCGAGTTCGCTGACAGTGAGCAACGCCGACCGTGGCGCCGAGGCTTTGGCGCCGAACAAGTGCATCAACGACTTCGACAGCCACGACGAGAACCATGATATCGGATACAATACCAGATAAATCACATAAAGCCCCACGGCGCAATGGCGCAGCGAGATGTTTGGATTGATGCGGAAGATTGTCTTCGGCAGAAACTCTCCGGTTATGAGGATTATGCCTGTCGATATGATGGTCTGGCACACAAGTATCAGCGCCTCGTTGTCGCCCACCACGCTTTTTATGCCCGGTTCGAGCAGCACGGCGATGCCTATACCGTAGACCACAAGCATAATGTTGTTGCCCACGAGCATCGTGGAAATAAACATGTCCTGACGGCTGTAGAACGTGTTGATGATGCGGCTTGTCAGCCCTTTTTTCTGTGAGTCGACACCGGCACGCACCTTGTTTGAGGAAATGAAGGCAATCTCCATTCCAGAAAAAAATGCAGAAAAAGCCATCGACACGAGTGTGATTATCAAAGCAGTAGCAGTATCCATAGCAATCAACTTAAACTGGAGGTGTTGTCTCCTGGCGCTTCGGTATCGGGAAGATGCCCGAAGGCTTCTTTATCAAATAATTATGCAAATTCTCGTCCGACTTGAAGCCATATCCCTCAAGGATGCGGTCGGCGCGTTCGATATGCACAAACGAGTCACTGCGCACCTCATGGAAAGTCTGGTCCCAATATATCTGCTCGGTCTCGATGAGTTCTTTTTTCGTGTTGCGTATCACGACATTGCCGTCGAGACGCCACAGCTTGTCATTCTTGAAGTAGAAAGCGGAGTCGCAACGTATTGTCGCCTCAACCTTGAAATTGTCGTCAAACTTTTCAAGAAACAGACCGTAGGGAAATTTCCAATTCGGACGGCGCGCCTCGTCGTAGACAAGCCACAGCTTTGCCGTGATGCGGTAGCGCGTCATGCCCGAGTCGCTGATCAGCGTCATCACGTCGCGCGTCTTCATCGACACCACACTGTCGCGGTTTGCCGGAGTGGCCACCACATCGCGTTTCACCTCCTTGCAAGCCGGCAGCAACGCCGTCAGCAGCGTCACCAAGAATAATATGCTTGTTGCCGTACGCATCTGCAAATTAGCGAATTTTCTCCTTCCAGAAAGCAAATTCCTTGAAGTTTATGCCAAGCGTGATGTTGAAATAGTTTTCTGTCACAAGGCTTGCAGGATAAGCCTTGCGACGCTTATACTCAAAACCGAGGTTGATTACGGTTTTCTGCGCCACGGTAGGAAATCCGAAACCGCAGCTTACGCCGAACTCTTTCAAATGGTTGTCGCCTATCATCAGATAGTCGCGCGTGTAGGAGCCACCGAGGCGGTAAGCCACACGCTGCAGATACGACCCGCGCATACGCGGCACATACTGCACACCGGCGGCAATGCGCCAGCGGTCGTCGAGACGCGTCTGATACATCACGTTGCCATCTTCATTTGTCAAGCCCGGGAACGTGGCCTTGCTCCACTGCTGCATCGAGAAGTCGACCTCGGCAGAAAGACGCTGGTCGAAGTTGTAGTTCAGACCGAAGGCATAAGCGTTTGGCTTGCTGTAGCTCATTGTCTGCAAACGCTCATTGGCGATGGTGTCGGGTTTTGCCGCCCCAGAGGTCGACGACACGTCGCCCGACATATCATATTTCACGCCCCATGTGCGTCCGTGGAAATCTTTCTTCGGCGAATATGTGAAACCGAATGTCAGCTGATGTTTCGGAGCCAGACGCTGCGTGTACTGCAGACCCAGAAGCACATTCCAGTCACGCACCTGTATTTTCTGCTCATAAAGCGTCGATGTCGACGATATGACGTATTGGTCGTTGACAATCGTACCGAATTGGTAAGAAAAGTTGGCACCAAGCGTCAATCCGCGCACAGGACGCGCGCCCAAACCGACATAAAGCTCGTCGATGCCGCCATAGCCCGACACGCTTGTCGACTGCGACGTCTGCACCGTTCCGTCGTCGTTTTTAAGATTGTTGCCAAACGAGTATCCCACCGTGGTGTAAGGCACCAAGCCGATGCTCGCACCCATATATTTCGTTATCGGGAACTGCAGCGTAAGGTAGTTCAAGCCTCCACCGAAAGCTTTTCCGCTGTTGCCCTCCTCGCTCGACTTCAGCTGCGTAAGGTCAAGACCGATGTCCCAATGCAACGTCAGGGAGTCGGTTGCGGCATACGATGCCGGATTCATCACGTTGATCTGACGGCCGTCGGCCATAGCCACGCCCACGCCGCCCATGTTGCGCTGCGCGCTGGTTGCATAGTCGCTGAACAGTCCGTAACCATATCGTGAATAAGGCGACGACTGGTTTTGGGCAAACATCTGTCCCACTGCCGCCACGGCGAGAGCCGCCAATACTGTAATTTTCTTATAATATCTCATTGTATTCTAATATTCTGTTTAATCCTTTTGCCACCAAATCATTGTCGACAATCACGTTGTCTGAAATCCTGTCTGCCACCAGCGGGCTGTCGCCTCCCGTAAGCACTATCGCGGGCGAGCCGAGCCGGCGAGCCAGCATTTCAATCTCCGCCACAAGTCCGAGCACCACGCCGGAGCGGATGGCGGTAGGCGTGTCGTAGCCTACCGTAGGGATGTCGCCACCGACATCCACACGCGGCAGCTGCACGCAATGCGAAGCCAGCGCCTGAAAACGCAACGACAGCCCAGGGGCTATGTTGCCGCCTTTGAAATGCGCGTCGGCGGTGACATAGTCGTAGGTCACTGCCGTGCCGGCGTCGACCACCAGGCAGTCGCGTCCGGGAACAAGCGTCAGTGCGCCCACCGCGGCGGCTATGCGGTCATGTCCCAAAGTGGAGGGTGTGGCATAGTCAATGGCAAGCGGCATGGGCAGACGCTCATCGAGCATATACGTGCGCACGCCTTTCGCCGACAGCAGTTCTTCAATCTGGCTGTCGTTGCCCACCACCGACGAATAAATCGCCGCCGTCACTGCATGTCCTGCCATCACAAGGTCGAGGTCGCCCGGCGCAAGCCGCTCAAAGCGGTGCGACTGCAACAACGTCGTTCCTGAAAACACCGACACCTTTGCCGACGAGTTACCCTGGTCGATTGTCAGACTTAAATTCATTCTTCGGACAAAAATACTAATTACTACTCAATTATGCGGCGGTTTGACTCGGTTTTCGCCTTCCGCCGCGACATTTTAATGTTTTTTACCGACCACATCGGTGTTTTCCGCCTTCTTTGCCTCCTTGCGCAACTGGTAGTCAATCATAAACGACGCGTAGACCTGCACCACGGCGCCTGCCGTCAGAAAGCCGAGCCACGTGCTGTGGTATGGGTCGGAGAAAAGAAACAGCGCCGAGACCACATAGCACATCGCCGACCAAAACTCCATCGTGAAAAGACGGCGCACGCGCAGGCTGAACGTCTGTTTGCGGCGCGCCGCGCGCTGAAACACGCGCACCACGACGATGAGCATTGCCGCAAAGGTGAAGATGTAGCGCAGCCACGGCGTTTTCACATCCACAAGCGGCAGAAAAGCCGACAGCAGCAATATCACCATTCCCACCGACAGCAATATGTTGAGCACATTTTCCTTTTTCATTTTTTCGATATATTTGTTTTTATTCGTTCACAATATACAAGTCTTCGTTTTCGCGCTTCATCAGATATTCCTCTCTGACAATGCGCTCCAGCGTCTCGTGGTCGCTCTCGAGCAGGCGCAGGCGCTCGCGATAGACGGCGGTCGAATCGTCGCACTCCTTTATCTGCGCCTTTAGGTCTTTTATCCTTGCGTCATACTCCATCGAGCGGAAATAGTTGTAGTCGGAAAAAAAGGTGATGTAGACACCGAACGCCACCACAACCACAATCCATAAATTGAATTTCTGGATTCCGTCTTTTATGCGTCCTAAAAATCCCATAGCACAACCCTCCTACGTTTCGTTATTCATCAAGCAAATCCGGGCGCAACTCGCGGGTGCGCTTCAGCGCCATTTCGTGCTTCCAGTCGTCAATGCGTGCCTGATGCCCCGACAGCAGCACGTCGGGCACACGCCATCCCTTGTACTCCGCCGGACGCGTATAGACAGGCGGCGCGAGCAAGTTGTCCTGAAAGGAGTCGCTCAGCGCCGACTGCTCGTCGCCGATGGCTCCGGGAATGAGGCGCACAATGGCGTCGGTGATGATTGCCGCCGGCAGCTCGCCGCCGGTCAACACATAGTCGCCGATTGTGATTTCCTTTGTGATGAAATGCTCGCGGATGCGGTAGTCGATGCCTTTGTAATGGCCGCAGAGGATAATCAGGTTTTCCGACAACGACAGCGTGTTTGCCATCCGCTGGTCGAACTTCTCGCCGTCGGGTGTCACAAAAATCACCTCATCATAGTCGCGTTCCGCCTTCAGCGCGGAGATGCAACGGTCCACCGGCTCTATCTGCATAACCATACCTGCCTCGCCGCCAAACGGATAGTCGTCGACGTGGCGATGCTTGTCAAGACTGTATTCGCGGAGATCGTGCACCACGATTTCCGCCAATCCCTTGTTTTGAGCCCTTTTCAGAATCGAGCAGTTCAGCGGCGACTCAAGCATTTCCGGCAGAACTGTTATTATATCAATGCGCATTATGGCGCAAAGGTAGTGACTTTGCGCCTAATTGCAAAAAAAATATCGCCGAGGCGGAATTATCAGCAATTTATTGCGCAGCATAAGCACTTTTTTGTGTTGCACAACATATAATTTTTTTTGTTTTTCCCCACGCACATCCGTACCTTTAACGCATTTATTAGAGCAATATAAATACGACACCAATAGAACACAACCTAATATTCTGATTATGAAAAATTTATTAGCACTATTGGCTGTGCTCGTTTCAGCCATCAGCCTCCATGCTCAGGTAGTTCAAGTTGTGGTCAGCGGCTCGGTGCGCGATGCCGAGACAGGGGAAGCATTGGCTGGGGCGAGCGTTTACACGAAGGATTATCGCTACGGGCAAATCACCGACAACGCCGGTTTCTTTGAGCTGAAAGCTGTCAAGGACGAAACGTTGAATCTACACGTCAGTTATGTGGGCTACAAAACGCAAACCATAAAAGTCAAAGCCGACAGAAAAAGAACTGTCACCATAAAGCTTGAACACGACAACCAACTGCGCGACGTGACAATCTACGCTCCGTCGGAAATAGGCATACGCTCTTCGCAGATGAGTGCCAACGAGCTGTCGATACGCCAAATAAAGTCGATTCCGGCAACGCTCGGCGAGGTCGACATTCTGAAAGCATTGCAGACATTGCCTGGAGTACAGTCTGGCAGCGACGGCACCGCCGGCATCTATGTGCGCGGCGGCAACTACGACCAAAACCAAATTACAATCGATGGTTTTCCTGTCTATAATCCGGAACATCTGAAGGGATTCGTGTCGGTGTTCAGCCCGGAGATGGTGAGCGGCGTGACAATCTACAAGGGCGGCTTTCCGGCGCGCTATGGATCGCGACTGTCGAGCGTGGTCGATATGGAGCTGAAGGACGGCGACTTCGACCGCTACCACGGCTCTCTGACAGCGGGAGTGATGTCGTCGGCGCTGCATGTTGAAGGACCTATATGGAAAGGACATACATCATTCAGCGTGTCTGGCCGAGCGTCATATCTCAACGCCATCGTGATTCCTGTGATGAAACACATAATCGACAACCAGAATGTGCTCAACCCATATCTCAATCTTAGTTATTACGATGTCACGGCGCGCCTCGCACATCGATTTTCGAAGCGCGACCGCCTGACCGCCTCGTTCTACATAGGCAACGACAAGGACGATGTCACCCCGTCAAGCTGGCATACACAGACAAACGAATATTTTCCAGAAAAAGAATTGACAAAGTATTTCAAATCGGAAACGGAAAACAATTCATCAAGCAATTGGGGAAACATCGTTGGCGGACTGACGTGGATACACACTTTTTCCGACAAATTGCAGATGCGCGCATCGGCTGGCTACAGCCAATACCGCTACAATCTTTCTCAATCGGAAAAAGTCGACAAGTCATGGTTGTCGAAAAATGACAACAAAAAAGACATCTCTTTAAACCAAACGCTCAGCAAAGACTCCTATGCGAAATATCATTCACGAATCGGTGATTTCACGGCAAAAATAGATTTCACCCATAAAGCGGCGGCACGCAACACGCTGCGCTACGGCGCAGGCGCCACATGGCAGCATTTCGCTCCGACGGTCGATGTATACGACCATTCAATTGTGACAACATATCCTATAATCGATGACTACAGCATCAAAGAAACGCTGCGCGACGAAACCATCGGCAGCACAACAAACTCAACCTCAATCAGCGTCTATGCCGAGGACGATTGGGACATCAGCCATTGGTTGAAGGCCAACATCGGTCTGCGCTACGTGCTCTACTCACTGTCAGACCACACCGCCCACTCACTTGAACCGCGCGCGTCGGTGAGGTTTCTGCCCACAGACCAACTGGCATTGAAACTGTCGTATGCAAGGATGTCGCAGGGATTCCACATGCTTACGAGCGGCAACATCGTGATGCCGTCAGACATTTGGGTGCCTGTCACAAAGAGATTGCCGTTGATGCATTCCGACTAGGTGGCTGCCGGGGCGGGATACGAATTTGTCAAGGGTCTGACATTGGAGGTTGAAGGATACTACAAATGGATGCACAATCTGGCAGAATACCGCGATGGAGCCTCGTTTCTGACCACCACCGGCGATTGGCAGAACATGGCTGTGACAGGACGTGGCAGGGCATACGGCGCGGAGGTGCTGCTTAAAAAAGAAACAGGAAAGACCACAGGGTGGCTGAGCTACACGTGGGCAAAAGCACTGCGCACATTCGACCGTCCGATGCAGGAACTTAACGGCGGCAGGGAGTTTCCCGCTGCCAACGACCGCCGCCACAATTTAAACATCATCATTGCGCACCGATTCGACAAGCACTGGACCGTGTCGGCGTCATGGACATTCCGCAGCGGACGTCGCGGCAATGTGGCAACAACGGTGGTGAGCGGCGGCAGAATCGACGAATATGACCCTGTGGGCGACAATTTCTCAAGCAAAGAAGGCATTCCGCCGCACGACATGGTCACCTATGACCCGGGCAATGGAACATCCTTTTACCGCTACAGCAGGTTTTACACATATCGCGGCCGCAACTCCTTCCACATCCCCGACGAGCACCATCTCGACCTGCGCGTGGTCTACACTCTGCGCCACCGCCGCGCCGAGAGTGCGCTCGGTCTGAGCCTATACAACATCTACAACCACCAGAACATCACCGATGTCTATGTCAGCTACGACAACGTCACGGCAAAGCCTTTTCTGAAAGGCGTGTGCAAACTGCCGTTCCTGCCGTCGGTAGATTACACCATCAAATTCTAAAAACGCTATGAACAAGATAAAATATCTGCTTGCCTTAATCGTTTTTCTCGCCACAAGCTGCGAGATTGAACTGAAAAACGATGATACGGAACTGCCGCCGGAACTGACGGTCAACGCCCTGGTCTCTACCGACACCATCTTGACCGCAACCGTCACCACGGCTACGAGTTTCAAGGAATTCACAATCGATGAATATATCGACTTCGCCGACTATGAGGACAAGAATTTCAACGACGAGCTTGTGAGGCTGACGGTGATTCCGACCACTCAGGTTACGGCTACGGTCAACGGTTCCGACGTATATCAACTGAAGTATAATGCCGACAATCTCAATTTCCAATGCGACTACCGCCCGAAAGAGGGCGACGTGATTAAAATCGAGGCTGCCGCCGACGGCTATCCCACAGCCAGCGCCCAGGTGGTTGTGCCACAGCATCAGCGGCTTGAGATTGTGAGTTGCGAGAGGCTCTACGACCCGATGTCGTACGACATTGATACCAACACCGCGCAGGACACCGTGGCGCGCATCACGCTGCGCATCACCGACCCTTCTTCCGAGAATAATTATTATCGGCTGAAAGTGCGCAGCGCCGGACATTTAGGCAGTATGTATTTTTCAAGGACTCGTTTGCAAGCAGCGATGTCATTTTCAAGAACGTGGCGCTCCACAAAGGCTACGGCGGTTGGGCGGCAGGAATGTCGAACGTGTTCTGCGACTATCTGATAAACGGCAAGACTTACGATTTCGTAGTGGAAACGCGGCTGCGCGAGACGCGGCCTGTGCATTCCAATGGTCGCGAAGGACCTGAGGACAAATGGGTTGACATCGAGCTGCAATCGATTACCCCGGATTTCTACCATTACCTCAATTCTGTGTGGATCTACCGCATCACCGACCGCGACGCCTACTCAGAGACGGTGCTCATCCACAGCAACGTAGACAACGGTTGGGGCATCGTCGGCGCGCTGGCCACGGAGAGACACACCATCAGATTCTGACGGCGATGAATTTCCAAACAATCTCGATGCCAATACGTTTGTTCCGGAAGGATCAGCCACCGCCTACAAACAGGCGGAAGGCTGAAAAGAATTCAGCAACATAAGGGGCTTTGCCGGGAGAAGAAAAGTGAAAATATTTTAGTAGATGACAAAAATTGAAATTATGCTGTTAAACATTTAATTTTCAGTTGATTAAATTTGCAAAAGTCCCTGAAATTTAGTAATTTAAAGGAAAAGTTTGGCGACTTTTCTCCATGAAAACTACTAATTCCAAGGACTTGGTCAAGGTTAACCAAATCCTCCCGATTATGCAAGAGCACTTTGGACAAAGTATGAATCTAGCACGCATAAAACTTATGTATTCTGTTTCATATTCTACGGTTCGAAGTTTAGGGACAAAGTTATCCCTGCCGCCTGCCAAAAGCTGTCAGGCGATAACAAAAAATGAAGATATGTTTTTGAACCGGGTCTAAGCCTTCACCGATGCGACCAACACCACCTTGTAGGAATCACCAAGAGATTCATCTGAGGAAATACCCCACATAATATTGATGTCAGGATTGACTTCTGACAGCGTGTCGGTGATTGATGACAACCCTGACATTTCGGGCTGTCTGTTACCGAAGCGGAAACCAACTAGTAATTCATCTACCTTATCAACCTTACAAGGCAGGGCGTTGACGGCTTCGTTAAAAGCTTCGCCAAGGTCGGCGTTAACTCCTGATGTCACATAGCTTTCTCCCTCGGTGGAAAGCACACTGGCAACATCATCCTTATCAAGTGTAATTAAGCCCTCCGACTCAATGATGCGGTCGAGTTCCTTGATGTCGCCATGAACGGGATAACCGTTCCAGATTGTGATTCCGTTGTTCATTGTATTATACTTTAGAGTTTAGTATTTCGATTGCCTTTTGTGCGTCGGCATCCGTGATGCCGACAATGGGATTTGTCTCAATGTAACGGTCGTGCTGAGCCGGGGAGAAGTCGTCGAGGTCGTCGATTATCACGTAATCGGGGCGTCCGTACTTGTCAAGCCAACATTCGATATCCTCGCCACGCGAGATGTATGTGGCGCCGCAGGGGATAGTGCCGATAATCTCGCCAGGCAACTCCCGCACCTCCCACATCATGCGCAGACTGCCGAGACGATGGGCGTAACGCCACGATGAGGAAATGACAATAGCAGCATCGGTATTATCAATAATCAAACGTAGATTCTCAACAGCGCTAGGGTCGAAAAGCGGCCCCCACGCGTCCTTGTTCGGCTTACCTTCGACGGCAAGCCGCGCCTGATGCCGCTCGGTGTTGAGCACTCCGTCGAAGTCAAGAAATATTACTGGGCGATTCATCAGTTTTTCTTTTTAGCAGCCCGGGCCGGGTTCGAACCGGCAGCCCAATGCATCCTTGTTCGGCCTACATCCGACGGCAAGCCGCGCCTGATACTGCTCAGTATTATTGATACCGCAGGTTATCATTATGCCGTCCGTTGTACTGTTTATTTATGTGACGTCTTGAAAATGTTGATGAATTCATTAATCATCAACAGTCTACAGGATAATGGTGCCTTATTCCGTCAATGATAGAGTCCACGTATTCAGCTCGTTTCATTTTTGTGTTATTAGGATGCCAAGTGTCTACCAGTAAAATACCACTCGGAGATTCGTATATGGGGGCTTTTCCAGATTCTCCACCAATCTTTTGAGACTCCTTTGCAAAATCTTCTGCCTCGAATAACGAGAATGTATTCCCGAAAATGATAACATCAGGGGCATAGCACTCAATCTGCCTTATCAGAACATTCTGCCACTTTTCAAACGCTTGTTGCATTGAGCCTGAACGTGATTCCGCAGCGTATTTGTTGATATTGATATAAGCAATACCTTTGAGCATGTCAAGCATTTTGTTGTTTAGCCTCGGCATATCATTAAAATGTTTACCGGTTCTGATGCCATATAAAGTATACATCATAACTTGCCATGTGGGGCTGTTTAAGGTTTGCTCTAATGATTCGTAGCCGTCCCAGATATCCCAGTCCGTTCCTTTTCCATATGCTTCTTTTAGTATCCACATAATTTTAGGTGCTGATGCGCAATAAGCATTTATATCTGAGATGCCATCTAAAATCAGGTTAGACGAATTTTCAGATGGCGAATCAATGGCTGTTCTACGAATTTGATCGTGTAGTTGAGCCTGAATATGTTCTAATTCCGTCGGGTTCATACTAATTAGATTTTCTTTGATTCAAGATAATATTGCATACTGATGCTGCGGAATTTGCGGCTATCAAAACCGTATTTTGAGCTGAAAGCATCTGAGATAGCATCCATGCCATCTCCAAACTTTAGTGGATCTGATGAGGTTTTTACAGAAACTTCAACTGACATTCCGGTTTCAAGTTTCAGACCGTTTGCGTTACCGCATTTCTTCACTGTTACTCTCCAAAGTGCCATAGTGTATAGTTTTAGTAGATGACAAAAATTATTTTTTGTCAGTTATACGATTGATTTTTAATTAGTTGTTACTTGCAAAAGTCCCCGAAAATTAGTAACTTTAAAGAAAAGTTTGACCGCTTTTTCCATGAAAGTTACGACAACTCTCAGGGACAGTGGCAAAGTTAATCAAATCGTCCCGATTATGCAAGAGCATCTTGGCTCGGTAATGAATCTTGCCCGCATAAAATTGCTTGCGTTTGTTCTTCAGGCACTTTGCGTTGTGCAGACAGTCAGTCTCCACAAGATAGCATCTGCAATGCCTACGTGTGTGGAGCGTGATTCCAATCTGCGCCGTCTGCAAAGGTTCCTTGCCGGATATGCCCTCAACCTTGACCTTATCGCCAAAGTGAGATTTGCTCTTCTGCCCGTCAAGACAGGACTGGTCCTGAGCCTTGACCGCACCAACTGGAAATTCGGTGAGGTCAACATCAATATCCTTATGCTTGGTGTCACTTACAAGGGTGTTGCCTTTCCTCTGCTCTTTACCATGCTCGACAAAAGCGGCAATTCCAATTGGAAAGAACGGACGCGGCTGATTGATAGATTCATACGATTGTTCGGAGCCGAGTGTATCGACTCTCTTGTTGCAGACCGCGAGTTTGTCGGCAAGGAATGGGTCGAATATCTCAACAACAGACGCATCCGATACTATCTGCGGATTAAACAGAATTTTTGGTTGCGCAATCCCAAATCCTGCCAGGATGTCAGGGCGTGGCATCTGTTTCACGGTCTTAAGCTCGGCCAGGAACGTGTCTACGACAAGCTGTTTCTCCTCAAAGGGGAATATGTCTATATTTCCGGAGCCTTGCTGAAAAACTCCGATGGCGTGCCTGAACTGCAAATTCTGATTTGTTATAACCGCCCCGAAGAGGCCGTTGCCACTTACAAACAACGATGGCAGATTGAGACATGCTTCAGAGCTATGAAATCCTCCGGCTTCAACATCGAGGACACCCACCTGCGCGACATCAACCGCATCGCTCGTCTTACGGCGATGGTCTGTATTGCATTGGCGTGGGCGTATCTTGTTGGTGAACATAAGGATATCAATGTAAAAGCTATCAGAATATTGAAACACGGCAAGAGAGCCAAATCACTAATCAAGTATGGTCTGGAAGAAATCGCAAACGTTCTTCTAAGACCGCTCTACAAGCCGAAATTCGATGTGTTCAAATTTTTGTCATGTACTTAATGAAAATATTAACGAATAAAAAGTCTTGAAAGAGATGGCGTGACGCATTAGCGGGCTCTCGCACATTTTACGGGCTATTAAACTAAAGCATTTAATGGAAGAAGATTTTTCAGCATTAGAGACAGCTCTGGAGGTGGCGAATGACGTGTTTGGCGTGAAGTACAGCAAGGACTATAAGAAACTTGTTGATGCAAAAGCGTATGCCGGCAAACATTATGCAATTGACGACCGTGTCGAGATTATTTGCGATGGAGCATTCAAAGATTGCGACAATTTGGAAGAAATTGTCATGCCAAAGAATCTAAAAAATATTGGCGACGAGGCTTTCTACGGTTGCAGCGGTTTGTCTGAACTAACATTGCCTAACAGCCTGACGAAAATCGGCGATGGTGCTTTCTATTATTGTTTAATAATTTTAAGTTTACTATTAAATTTACCCATAATACTGTATGTATCACTGGCAGAATTATCTTCGCTTTTAAGACTGTATGAAATGGAATACTCACCAGACTTCGTGTCTCCTTTCACAAATTTTATCGATCCAGCTAAGGGTATAAATTTCTTATGAGAAGGTGGTATGCTTAAGCCTGCGATGCCGTAAGACACAAATTCGGAGTTCTCAGAATAGAAATCTCTAAGTTTTCCACTCTCATAGAAAGAGATGCCTATATTGCCCAAATTAACTTGATCCTGGACAACTATCTTGTATTCCTTGCCAATAATCGGAAATTTCTCATCAGCATAGCACCCAATCAGGATTAGCCAAAAATTGTCAGCATCCTTTTCTTCATAATCTCGTAGAAACATTTGAAAGTAACATACGCCTTCTTTGACTATACAAATGTTGTTATTAACACCTAATGGAAGAAACCAGTATGTATGAGATAAACCTTCGCCAACTGTTGTGTATTGGAATAAACAATTATTATTAATAGTCGCTTCTCCCCAAACAGTCTTAAGCTCTAGAATCTCCTTTTTTTCACAACTTGATAATACCGTTATGAAAATCATTGTTATTAATAGTATACCTAAATTTCTTTTCATAAATCGTAATTTTTAATGTTTATATTCTTGAAATATTGCGCATTGATTACTCTCTATTGATCCTTTCCACCAATCCGTCTGGTGTAAGTATCTCCATCTTGGAGAAACCAAACCACTTCTTGCCCAAGTCCTTAATGGATGCTCCTATGTGATACACATCATCGTCTATACAAAGGAAGCGGTCATGTGATAAACGGAATGTTTCAACATCAATCGGTGCATATTGAGCATTATGACGGTCTATGTCGAGTTGGAACTGACGGCTTATCTGCAGAGTGTAGATGATTGCAGACACGTTATTATCTCTTTTATCGAGCAATGTCAGTACAGTCTCGTCAACATAGTTGTCAATAAGGACAATACGTTTCTTCGCACTCTTAATCAAGTCGGACACGAAAGTATAGGCATCATAAACTTGCCCATTGTAGAACACACCTTGTTTCGGCTTTGCATTGCCCTCGTCCAATCTGCGAAACACTTCTTCTATACGCTTGTCGGATTCTTGCAAGTGTTGTTGCATTTCCAATTGATGGTATTCCATAGTCGAGAGACGCTGAAACACTTCGGCATTGTTCTGTAGAAAGTGGCGCATTGAAGTGAAAGCCCGCATTATTCGAATATTCACCTCAATCGCAGTGTCAGAACGTAAAACACTACTAAGCATAGCGACTCCGTTTTCAGTAAATACGTAAGGCATGTATTTCAAATGTTGTCCGCGTCCTTCGTTTAAGGTCGCAATTTGCGACCTTAAACATTCGTCCTTGGTCAATTGAAACATGAAATCTTCTGGAAATCGTTTAATATTACGTTTTACTTGCTCATTAAGACGCTTTGTTTCAACGCCATAAAGTGTGGCAAGGTCACGGTCAAGCATAACTTGTTGTCCTCTAATGATTTTTATTAGAGACTCTATATTGTCAACACCAACCAACTGGTCACTTTTTGTGGTCAGTTCGCTGCTCTCCTTTTTTCTATTTTATCTGTCATATTTATATTCATTTTTCCAAAATCACAAATTGTGACTTTGAACATTACCATATTTAACAGCATTCAAAGGTAGTGCTTTTAGCCTTTAAGCCACTATTGCACAACCATTTTTTTTGAAAAGAACGTAAAATAAATAGTTTTATTACTGTGATTGTACTTTTATCAATCGCTTAACTCGTTGCACCGTACTCACGCCCATTCCACTTAACTTCGCCACATCCCGAATGGAATACCCCTTGCGGAGCAAACTAATAACTTCCCTATATTCGGCTTTCATCTGTTCTGCCGTTTTTACAGAGCCTACCTTGCGTCCGAGTTTTCCATCTTTCTCTATATACCGCTTCCGTCCTGACTGCAATCGGAATGAGATATTATCACGTCCCAATTGCGCACAGGTTGAAAGCGTGGCTATCATTATCGTGGCAAAGAGGGACGG
>OLXE01000478.1_pt1 | contig 25741 bp, 19 predicted proteins | sample 1644571 | NCBI WGS metagenome assembly OLXE01 (sample SAMEA103958161, study PRJEB25191) | human gut metagenome | biome: human-associated habitat [ENVO:00009003]; feature: intestine environment [ENVO:2100002]; material: feces | place: Germany | collected 2013/2015
TGCGGTTTGCTGCGCGGGCTTCCCCTCATCCGGCGCTGCGGCGCCACCTTCCCCCCTCGGGGGAAGGTTTAAAGGAGCTTATTATGGAAAACAACGCTATCCTCTCCGCCCTCTCCGCCCGCAAAAGCGTGCGGGTATTCACCCCCGACCCCGTCACGCCGGACGAGCGGGCGGCCATCCTGAACGCGGCATTCCAGGCACCGACGGCGGGCAACCAGCAGCTGTACACGATCCTGGACATCACCGACCCGGCGCTGAAGGCCACGCTGGCCGACCTGTGCGACCACCAGCCGTTCATTGCCGGGGCGCCGCTGGTGCTGGTGTTCCTGGCCGACTGCCGCCGCTGGCTCAACGCCTACCACGCCGCGGGCATCACGGACGCCCGCAAGCCCGGGGCAGGGGACTTGATGCTGGCCGTGGCCGACACCTGCATTGCCGCCCAGAACGCCGTGGTCGCCGCCGAGTCTCTGGGCATCGGCAGCTGCTACATAGGCGACGTCCTCGAGAATGCGGAGGCCATGCGCGACGCCCTGCACCTGCCGCAGTACGTTGTGCCCGCCTGTATGCTGGTGTTTGGCCGCCCCACGGAGCAGCAGCAGCGCCGCCCCAAGCCCGCCCGCTTTGCCGAGCAGGCCGTCGTCTGCGAGAATGTGTACACGGACCGCACGCCCGACGAGCTGCGCGCCGACTTTGCGGCGAAAGCCGCCGCCAACGGCCAGCTCGACTACGACTTTGACAAAGCCGTGCAGGCATTTTGCAAGCGCAAGTACGCGAGCGACTTTTCCCGGGAGATGACGAGAAGCGCAGAGATTTACTGGAAAGAGTTTTTGTGATTGGCAGGGAACGCAGGGACTGATCCCATAGCCGCCCGGGAGTGTTGCCGCTGCCGCCGCACCCCTGCAATCTCTACAAATAAACCACCCCCACCCAACCGTAGATGTTCTGCGGCTGGGTGGGGGCTTTCTTATTGATTGAGGGTGAAATTATATAGCAGACCGTCAATAAATTGCGTTCTTGCCTTATTGCGTGCGTAGGGGCGACCATGGGTCGCCCGCCAACTTACCGCAGCAACGCATTTTCCGGGACAGTACGGGCACGGGCGAGCAATGCGCGCCCCTACAAGCGTTTTTCGACAGTCTGCTATATTTTGGTTGTATCCTGTAGTTTATGCTCTGGCGTAACGAAGCTGCCGGTATTGTCAGCTTTTAGATTGGCGTTGGATACAGGATTTCCGGCGTTATCAATTTTACGGATATAGACAGTGCAGAGTTAGAGTTTGCTGTTTGTGACATGAAAAGTATCCTGCTCACCAACAGTATTTACCAGACTATGACTACCCCCTTCTCCCTGATTGAAGTTAAAAGCATCAATACGGAACCAGGTTGTATAATGGGGAGTCGGATTAGAGGGATATTCCTTATAATATAAATGAAATGAACATGTGAAGTCCCCCCTATATCCGGCAGGAGGAGTTTCCTTTATAACATAAGTTTGGCCAGTTTGGTCTCCGGTAGTTAGGAAAGCAGAATACCCGATCTTATCTCCATCATGCAGTTTGACAGGAATGGAGCATTCTCCTTTACTATCACTGGTGAGTTCGGCAACAGTGGTTGAGCCGTTCTTAATAGCAAAGGTAGCACCGGGCAGCGCATTTCCTTCAGGGTCAGTGACGTGCAGCTTCAATTTGGCAACGGGAAAGCGCATAATGGTAAGCTGCCTTTTAGTCATATCGATATCAAATGGATTGTCATTTCCGTTATTCTGTATGGAATTGAGATGATAGTCGTCCCCCTCATTGAAAACATTGATATAGATTTTTGTACTGCTGGGAATGGTTTGGTAGCCATCAGGAACTTCAGCTTCGGTGATAGTAGTCTCCGTATCCCCGATAACAGTGTTGGGACGAGGGTGTTCCTTAGGAGAAATATTCAACAGAATATCACCGTTTGCATCAGAGGTCACATCAATGGAGTTATCGCCGCTCTGAATGTGATATTTTTTGTTTGCAAAAGGCGCAGAGTTTTTAGTTTCAATATCCTGCAAGTGGATAATGAACTGCTTTTCATTTGCTGTAACAGTGCCGCCGGTCGTACCGCCGCCGGAAATGCCGCCCCCGGTGCTGCCCCCGCCGGTTTCACCGCCGCCGGTCGTTCCACCGCTGTTGCTGCCCGGCTTCGGCGTCGGCACAACAACAGCCTCATCACTGCCGATATTTACACTCGCGGTGGTTCCCGCGTTCGTGTATACGACCTGTATCCCATCGGCGCTGGTATACACTAAGTATAAAACCTGCCCGCTGGCGTTGCAGGTCATCCCCTGCACGGTACCCTTGACCCCGGCATCCGAAGAAATCCCAACAGGCTTAATACTGCCCGCAGGCGGGTTGTTCACATGCAGCAGATACTGCCCACTGCCCTCGGTAAGTGCTACATCTCCGCCGGTCACGGTGGGAACCTCGTTTGTCAACGTGCCTGCCCAGCTTGTCAGGGCATCTGCACCATCGCTTTTTCCCGTTATCGATGCGTTCTGCACCAAGGCGTAGTTCTGCGCACCCTGCCGGGTCGCCGTCATCACACACGCCTGCGTCTCACTGACGGCCTGCTTTTCCTTGGCGCTGTCAATGTACCCGGTCAGCGCCGGGACGGCAAAGGCCGCCAGCACACCCAGAATCACCAATACCACGATCAGCTCCACCAGTGTAAAGCCGCCGCGGCTGCGCGGGGTTCGTTTCAGACCTGTCATAGGGATGCCTCCTCTTTATTCGGCGGGGTCAAAAATGCTCTGGTCGCGCTTGGCGTGCGCGCCGATGTTGTTGTATTCCAGCATCAGATACCCCTTGGCCCACTCGTCCAGCGCGGGGTCTGCACCGTACTCGGCTGTGCTGCCGTCCACCTTCATGTAGTCGTTGGCGGCGGTCACAACGGGGGTGTTGTGCTTCATTTCCAGCAGGTACTCGTAGTAGTCGCTCAGGGGCAGACCCGCCTGCTGCAGCAGGGTGGGGGTCAGCATGACCATGTCCATGCGGTTCAGCGGGTCGGTGGTGCTGGTGGCGGCTGCCGTGTGCTCCAGCGGGTAGTTGGCCCAGATGAAAAACGGCGTGCTGCGCTCCAAAATCTGCAGCTCGTTGTCGGCTTCGGCAAAGCTGGGGTCGGCCACATGGGCCACAAAGCTGGGCGCGTGGTCACCGGCCATGGCCACAATGACCTTGCGGCCCGTCTTTTCGTACTGCGCGGTAAAGTAATCGCACAGCTCCTGCACGGCGGCGTCGGTCATTTTGATGCAGCTCAGGTACTCGTCCATCAGCGCATCGTAGTCGCCGTAGTCGGTGGCGGCGTGGACAATATCCAGCGACGCATCGTTCATATCGTAGTCGCCGTGGCTCTGGATGGAGACCAGGAAGCTGAACCGCGGCTTGTCCTCCGGCATGGCCTCGTACATCGTTTCCCAGTCGCGGTAGGTGGCCGAGTCGGTCTGGTACGGGCGGTCCCCGTAGGTCTCCTGCGTGGTAAAATCGCTCTGGAAATGGGTCTCGTCAAAGCCCAGCGCCAGCCAGGCGGAGTCGCGGCGGTAGTTGGAGTTCGTGTAGGGGTGGGCGGCCATCGTGGAGTAGCCCAGACCCTTGAGGTAGCTGACAACGCTGTTGGCGTTGTACAGGTTCAGCCAGTTGAACGGCGTGATGCTGGGCATCAGGATCAGCGAGTTGGAGGTCAGCATCTCGTACTCGGTGGAGTTTGTGCCGCCGCCCACATGGGGGCTGATCGTGTGGCCGTAGACCGAGTTGGGCAGGTTCTTGGTGACCGGCATGATGTCGGTGTCGGCCTGCAGGTCGGTGACAAGGTCAAAGTCGTAGAAGCTCTCGGACAGGATCAGCACAATGTCGGGGTAGTCCTCGGCGCTCTCGGGGCTGGCAGGGGCAATGTAGTCGTCGGCCTTGCGGGCGGTGTTTACCGCCGCGGCGTCGTTGTAGTTCTCCGGCTCAATGACAGGGTCGGCCATCAGGCTGGTGGCCTCAATCGTTCCGGCCAGATAACCGTAGGTGTAGTAGGTGTTCTGCCACGCCCAGCCGTAGGTTGTCTTGGGCTTGATGGTCACGGGGCCGAAGTAGCCGAAGAACATGACCAGAAACACGCCCAGTGCGCTGCCCGCCGCCCGCACGCCGCGGGCCTTCCAGCCGGCGCGCTTAGGCGCACCCTTGACCAGCTGCGCCTGCACGAACACAATCGCCAGAATCGGCAGGTAGAGCAGCACGATCTTCACAACGTCCTGCGTGATTTTCAGGGTGTAGCTGCCCATGACCTCGGCGGCGGTGCCGAGGTTCAAAATGTCCTGGGGCATCAGCGCCGAGCCGTGCAGGTCGCGGGTGTAGTAGTTGATGAGCGCAATGATGGTGAACACCGCGCCCGAAATGCCCGTTGCGCGGCTCCACTTGCCGAGCAGCGCAAACAAAATCAGCGTCAGGCAAAAGGCGGTCAGCGCGTTGAGCGGCGCGTAGAGCGGCCATTGAAGCTGCAAAAAGCTCTCGGTCACGCCGTCGGACAGCTCCAGCTGATAGCGGGAGATGAACCCCACCGCCACCGCCAGCAGACAGGGGAGCACCCCCTGCAAGAGAAATTTCTTCCAGTTAAAGTTTTTCAAATGCTGCATAGGTGATGAATAAATACCTTTCTCTGTAAATTTTGTACATAACTATACATAATATATTATAACACGACACCACAAAAAAAGAAAGAGGCGCAAGCAGCACCTCTTTGAATATAGAATGATGTTTGTCCGGAATACGGATAGTACAATACGGCCGCCAACCATCCACCACCCCGTAGGGGCCGGGCATGCCCGGCCCGCAACCCTGCGTCGCCGCCTGTTACTGGTTTGCATCGTAGGGAGGGGTCTTGACCCCTCCGCGGGGCGTCGAGGACGCCGCCCTCTACACCATTTGCCGCAAACCTTCACCTCGCCGTAACCTTCCGCCACCACCCGTTCCCGGGCAATCTACAACCAACCCCCACCGTAGGGGGCGGCGTCCTCGACGCCCCGCAGCCTCCCGTCACACCCCGTCCCCGGCCAACCAACACCCCGCCCCCACCAAAGGAGCTCTCTCATGCGATACTTCCAAAAACTGCTCTGTCTGCTGATCCTCGTCCTGGCTGCGTCGTTCGGTGTGGGCGGGTGCGTGCTGCTGTACAGCGATTTCTCCGTGCAGCGCAGCCGCATGGCCGCCGCCAACGCCGCCGCCCACGCCCAGGCGTGTACGCTGCTGCAAACCGAGATCCTCGACCTGCAGCGCCGCGGTATATCCACCGGGGATGCCGCGCTCACGGCCCGCGTGACGGCACAGGGTGTCCCTGCGGCGCTCTGGCGGGGCGACACCCTCGTCTGCGCCACGCTGGAAGGGCTGCAAAGCCTCCCCCTTGGCGACGCCGCCACCGTGACCGTCAGGACCGAAAATTCCATTTACGCCGTCTACGCCAGCGACCTGCAGGGCGGGCTGCGGCTCGTCACAGCCTACGACCTGACCGGCCTTTACCGGGACAGAAACGCCGCCCTGATGCGCTTTTTGCTGCTGGAGGCCGCCGTGCTGGCCGCGGCGTCCGCCGTCACAGCGCTGCTGGCCCGCCGCCTGACCCGCCCGCTGGCCGTCCTGACCGACGCCGGGGCGCAGATCGCAGCCGGGGACTACGCCCGCCGCACCGACCTGCACACCGGCGATGAGATCGAGGCGCTGAGCCGCAGCTTTGACAAAATGGCCGATGCTGTGCAGGAAAAGATCGCCGACCTCGAGGCCGACGTCCAGCGGCGGGAGGACTTCGTCGGCGCGTTCACCCATGAGCTGAAAACCCCGATGACCAGCATCATCGGCTATGCGGACATGCTCCACACCATGCAGACCGATCCCGACGAGCAGCGCGAGGCCGCCGCAGCCATCGTGCACGAGGGGCGGCGGCTCGAGGCGCTGAGCCGCAAGCTGCTGGCCCTGCTGGGCCTGAATGAGGAGGGCGTTGAACTGACTGACGTGCCACTGCCCGCGCTCTGGCCGCGGCTGCACGCGGCCTGCCCGGACGTCAGCCTGCGCACGCCCGCCGCCGCGCCTACCGTGCGCGGGGACGCCGACCTGCTGCTGGATCTGCTCTGCAATCTGGTGCAGAACGCCGCCAAGGCCAGTGCGCCCGGTGCGCCGGTGCTGGTGCTCTGTGCGCAGGCCGGGGACGCCGTCACGCTGACCGTGGCGGACCGCGGCTGCGGCATTCCGCCCGAGCTGATCCCCCGCGTGACCGAGCCGTTCTACATGGTCGATAAATCCCGCGCCCGCCGTCAGGGCGGCAGCGGCCTGGGGCTGGCGCTCTGCCAACGCATTGCCGCCGCCCACGGCAGTGCGCTGCGCATCGAAAGCGAACCCGGCAGGGGCACCCGGGTCAGTGTGACGCTGCCCGTCTGGAAGGAGGATGCACCGTGAGCCTTTGGAACCATCCGCGGCTGACCGCCGCGCTTTGCACCGTGGCCGTGCTGGGCTGCGCCGCCGCGCCCGCGGTGTTTCTGGCCGCAGCCGACGCCGCCAGCCTTGGCCGCGTCGAGACCGTGGCCGACCCCTACGTTGCCCCGACGCCCACGGCGGACGATTATTATATCCTGCGCCAGCTGGCCGCCCGCAGCCGGAACGCCGAGAGCGAGCGGGAGCAGCGCCCCGCCGAGGTTCTGACAGCCCCGAAAATGTACATAGGTGCGTCCGCCAGCCTGCAATCCATGCAGTATGCGGATTCCGCCGCCGCCGAGGCCGCCGAGAACGCCCTGCGCCAGCTGGCCGAAACCGGCGCCGTGCCCGCCGCTTGGGCTGCCGAGGCGCTGGACACGGCTGAGACCGGCGAAAGCTACACCGACTGGGACGGCAGATATTACTACCTGGACGAGACCTACTGCGTCACCGACAGCCTTGGCTTTGTGACGGTGCGGCGGTTCGGCATGACGGACAATGCACTTTTTACGCGCTACAGCGTGACTATGGACAGCCGCACCGGCACAGTGGTCGAGGCGTGGCTCTCGATGGCCGGAACCGACGCGGAAAACACCCCGCTGCCCACCGAGACCGCCCTGCGCAGCTTTGCCGCCCAGGCCGGACTGGAAAGCCTCGGCGACTGGGCCGCCCCCGCCGACAGTCCCTACGGCTGCGCCCTCTACAGCACGAACGGCGGTGCGCTCATCACCGCCTCGACCCACCCCTACACCTACCAGGATTACGTCGGTACATCGCCGGTTTCGTCAGACCGCTGGTACTACAGCCTGACCCTTCAGCTCCGCACCGAGGACCAGCTGCCGGGGTAGGGGGAGGCTTGCGCTGCCGCCAACAACAGCCCTTGCCTTCCCCCTCGGGGGAAGGTGGCCCCGCAGGGCCGGATGAGGGGCAGGCTTCCGTCACTGCCCATTCCCGGGCAAACCGTAGGGGGCGGCGTCCCCGACGCCCCGCGGAGGCTCCCGCTGCCGCCAACCTCCGCGGAGGGGTCAAGACCTCTCCCTACAGGCCGAACCATTGACGCCCGCCCACGCAACCCTGCGGGCCGGGCATGCCCGGGCCCTACCGCGTAATAATCCCACTCATCTCTACACTACTTAAAAAGGAGGCTCCCACCATGCGCAACCACCATCTTGCCGCCATTCCCCTCGCCGCGCTTCTGCTTACTGCCTGCGCGTCCGCCACGGATACGGCACCCCTGACCACCCCAACCCCCGAACCCACCGCTACCGCCACCCCGACCCCCGCCGCCGGGGACTTCGCCTGGATGAACCGCCACGACAGCAGCTTCAACAGCGGCGACGCCTACTATGAAATGGTCTACCGCAACCACGGCGGCCTGCTGCTCAAAACCGACTACGCCACCGCCGCACAGACCGTCGCCTGCACCGTGCCCGGCTGCACCCACGACAGCGCCGACTGCCCGGCCTGGTTCCCGGGGCAGTACCGCTACTACTGCCCCTTTGTGGCGGACGGCGCGGTCTATGTGCTCAACGCGACGCTATTCCACACGGATCAAACCTGGGAGGAGTACCGCGAAGAATACCTCACGCCTCAGCTGGACAGCACCGACCTCACGCCCAGGAGCTGGAGGCCCACTACTACGGCCTGTGGCAGCAGCAAAGCGCCGCGCCGCAGGTGTACAGGCTGACCGACGACGGCAAGACCTGCATCGACCTGCCCGCCGAGTGTGTGGATTACGTGTTTGATTTTTGCGACGACGCGGCCCTGTACGGGGTGATGACCTCCGGCAACAACGGCCAGAACACAAAGGCCGTCCGCGTTGACCTGACCACCGGTGCGCTGCAGTCCGTGCCGCTGGAGCCCACAGAGTACTTTGTGACCTGCTACGACGGCGCGCTGCTGACGGTGCGCTATGTGACCGACGCGCCCCTGCCCGACGACTTTGAGCAGTTCCGGGCCGCCGTGCAGAGCGCCACCGTTGAATTTGACCGCTACGACCCCCGCACCGGCGAGCGCCGCAAGCTGATTGAGCGCCCCTACAACATCGTGGACGAGCGGCTTTCCGGGTATCTGGGCACCCACAACGGCAAGCTCTACTTTGAGGAGCGCGAGGCCCTGCAGGGCGGCGGCTACAACCGCGGCGCCTTGCAGGAGTATGACCCCGCCGACGGCAGCACTGCCACGGTGTGGGACGCGCCCCCGACTGGCAACCTGTGGGATTATCAGGACACCTACACGAACGTCCTGCCCGCCCGGGGCAGCCGGACCGAGGACTGGCTCTGGCTGTACGGCACCGACGGCGCAGTGGGCGGCAACCGCTGCTATTTGTTGAACGCCGCCGCCCGCGAGCTGGTGCCCATCACCCAGCGGCTGAAAAATTACGCCTACGACATACCCCCGTCCCGTCTGGCCCAGACCGCCGATGGCCGCTGGCTCTTCTGGACCGAATCCAACGCCGAAAACGCGCATGTGGCCTATGGGCTGATCGCCCCCAACGATTTTGCCGCCGGCAGCACCGACTATACGCCGGTGGAGATGTGGGCGGGGTGAGGCGTGGGAGCCACCCATTCCCAGGCAAACCGTAGGGGGCGGCGTCCCCGACGCCCCGCGAAGGCTTGCGCTGCCGTCCTTCCCTGGGTTACCACCCGCGGAGACTCCCGCTGCCGCCAACACCCGCGGAGGGGTCAAGACCCCTCCCTACGGGCCGAACCATTGACGGGTGCCCACGCAAACCTGCGGGCCGGGCATGCCCGGCCCCTACCGGGTGATAATCCCGCTCATCTCTACACTACTTAAAAAGGAGGCTCCCACACATGAACCGCACACTTCCGTTCATCCTGACCGCTGCCCTCTTGCTCACCGCCTGTGCGTCCGCCGTACCGGCACAACCCGCCGACGCCACAACCTCCCCTTCCGCCGCAGCGTCCTCCCCGGCACAACCTGACGCCGCAGCGTCCTCCCCAGCACAACCTGACGCCGAAACCTCCGCCCCGCCGCTTACCCCCAAATTCCCCGTCGGCCATCTTCTCACCCTCCCTCAGAACCAAAACAGCGGCCCCGTCTGGAACACCGGCGACGCGCTCTATGAGCTCCGGGACGCCAGCAATATGACCCCCGAGGCCCTCGTCCTCAAAACCGACTATGCGGCCCTGACCCAGTCCGTCTACTGCGATATTCCCGGCTGCACCCACGACTCCGACGCCTGCCCGGCCTACCTGGCCAGCGACTTCTGCGTCGGCGTCATGGCCGTGGACGGCACGGTCTACACCTATCCCGGCGAGCTGACAAACGTCGCCCCAACGCAGATTTACCGCATCGACCCCGCCGCCGGCAAAACGCCCGTGGCCGCGGTGCCCGATGCCCTGCCCCACCACATGCAGCTGCAATGGTGCGACGAGTACGCCCTGTACGGCTGCCCCCTCGCCGCCAGTCATCAGCCCGGCACCCTCTACCGCTGGGACTGGCGAAATGACACGGTGCAGACCATCCCAATGCTGGCCGACGAGAAGATCATCGCCTGCGAGGGCAGCCGCTTCCTGACGATCCGCATCGAGGCGAACGAGCCGTTCCCCAATTTCGGCAGTACCGAGCAGGAAAAAGCCATTTTGGCGCACGCCGTCTACGTTTACGCCTGGCTCGACCCCGCCACCGGCGCGCGGGAGAAAATCTGCACGCGCCCCTACGCGGACGGCTATTTCCACAACTATTACGACGGCAGGATCTACTACACCGGCAATTTCCGCAATGCCGACACCCCCGGCCAGCAGGCCGCCCTGCTGTACTTTGACACCGCCGACGGCACCGAGAAAACACTGCTCGAGACCATCCCGTTTGACACCTACGGCATCGACGTGTGCGAACCCTTCAGCCCGGCGTTTGCGGGCGTGCCGCAGCGGTATCTCCGCGTGCTGAACGCCGGGGACGCCTACGCGGACTGCCTGCTGGACATGGAGACCGGCGACGTCCTCCCGGCCCCTGCGGTCACGGTGGAGGGCGTGCGCCGCCCCGCGCTGCTGCTGGCCTGCACCGCGTCGGGCCAATGGCTTACAACCGCCAACCCCCGTGACGGCTATGACCCGCAGTACAGCCTCTACGCCCTCTGGGACCCGGCAGACTTTTTGGCCGACGGGCAGCCCGCCGCGTGGGTCACGATGTATGCGACAGAATGAACGGTTGTATAATTATGCGCAAAAACGCCGATTTGTCCACAAGACAAGAACACCGGCACGCCTGCCGCAAACAAAATTTTGAAAAGTAAGCCAAAACTACTTGAAAAATTGCTTTTATGGTGGTAACATGAAGGCGGTGTTTGAAACTATATAAAGGAGTGTCGTTTTATGGCAATTCAGAATGCTTACCTGCAGGGCGTATATGAGGGCCTTGCAAAGCGCAACCCCGAGCAGAAGGAGTTTCTGCAGGCTGTTGAGGAAGTCCTCGAGAGCCTGGAGCCCGTTGTGGCTGCCCACCCCGAGTACGAGAAGGCCGGCCTGATCGAGCGCCTGGTCGAGCCCGAGCGCATCATCATGTTCCGTGTGCCCTGGGTCGATGACGCTGGCAAGGTCCAGGTCAACCGCGGCTACCGTGTGCAGTTCAACTCTGCCATCGGTCCCTACAAAGGCGGCCTGCGTTTCCACCCCTCTGTCAACCTGTCTATCCTGAAGTTCCTGGGCTTTGAGCAGTGCTTCAAGAACAGCCTGACCGGCCTGCCCATGGGCGGCGGCAAAGGCGGCGCTGACTTTGACCCCCACGGCAAGTCTGATGCCGAGGTCATGCGTTTCTGCCAGAGCTTTATGACCGAGCTGTACCGCCACATCGGCCCCGACACCGACGTGCCCGCCGGTGATATTGGCGTTGGCGGCCGTGAGGTCGGCTACCTGTTTGGCCAGTACAAGCGCCTGCAGAATGAGTACACCGGCGTCCTGACCGGCAAGGGCATCCCCTTCGGCGGTTCTCTCGCCCGTACCGAGGCTACCGGCTACGGCCTGTGCTACTTCACCAAGGAGATGCTGGCCGACGCCGGCAAGAGCTTTGAGGGCCAGCGCGTGGTCATCTCCGGCTCCGGCAACGTGGCCACCTACGCCAACCAGAAGGCCACCCAGCTGGGCGGCAAGGTCATTGCCATGTCCGACTCCAACGGCTACATCGTGGACGAGAACGGCATTGACTACAAGGTCATCAAGGAGATCAAAGAGGTCAAGCGCGCCCGCATCAAGACCTACCTGGACTATGTCCCCACCGCTAAGTACGTCGAAGGCAGCCAGGGCATCTGGACCGTCCCCTGCGACATCGCCCTGCCCTGCGCCACCCAGAACGAGCTGCGCCTGGACGGTGCCAAGGCTCTGGTTGCCAATGGCTGCTACTGCGTAGCCGAGGGTGCCAATATGCCTTCCACCCCTGATGCCATCGCTTACCTGCAGCAGAACGGCATCCTGTTTGCCCCGGCTAAGGCATCCAACGCTGGCGGCGTTGCTACCTCCGGCCTGGAAATGAGCCAGAACAGCCTGCGCCTGTCCTGGACTTTCGAGGAAGTGGATGAGCGCCTACACAACATCATGGTCAACATCTATAAGACCGCTGCCGCCACTGCCGAAAAGTACGGCATGAAGGGCAACCTGGTCGCCGGTGCCAACATCGCCGGTTTCGAGAAGATCGCCTCCGCCATGATGAGCCAGGGCATTGTCTGATACAAATGCAGACAGCCGGGTGAACTCCCGGGAAAAATTGCATAAACTTTTTTAGTAAAACCTATTGACACACACGCCGTGCTGTGGTATTATAATCAAGCACCGCGAAACAGCGTGTGTGTCATATATCGCGGAGTAGAGCAGATGGTAGCTCGTCGGGCTCATAACCCGGAGGTCGCAGGTTCAAGTCCTGTCTCCGCAACCAACAAAGGCTCGTTGAAACGACAAGTTTCAACGAGCTTTTTCTTTGTCTGGGGCAAAAGTGGTCACTTTTCGGTCACTTTGACCCCAAAATGACCCCAAAACGATAAAACGACTGCGCCCGGACGGCTGAAATTTTCAACCATCCGGGCGCTTTTTGTGGATAAATTTTGCGGAGTTGGCGGGTCAATATAGGATCGGTCAACCTGCTTTGACGAGTACCAACACGCTGTTGTTTGGCACGACGATCTGTTCCTGTTTGGTAGGAATTGGCGGGTTCTTGTACTGGCACAGGGCTTTTTGGATTTGCTGCTTGACTTCCAGCAGGGCGGCATCCAATGTAGGGGTCTGCACTTCAATTTTTGGAAAGTCGGGAACATGGATTGTGCAGCCGTCCGGGGATAAGGTGCAGAGTACAGGGTAAGGCTGGTTCTCTACGGAGATACTGTACTGCATCCCGAACATATCATCCATCTTGTCCATCTCGCGCCGCTTGTGTTCGTCCATGCTGTGGACATAGGTGTCCATTGTGAAGGCTACCGAGTAGTGACCGAGAATGGCTGACAGGGTCTTGTAGTCCATGCCGCGCTCCAGCGCACGGGTGGCAAAGGTATGTCGCAGGGCGTGGAAGGTAAAGTGCCCGATGTCGGCATCCTTCAACAGGCGGTCGTAGTAATCCTTGAAAGTTTTCTGCTCAAAGTAGTGTCCAAACTCGTTGGTGACGATGAAGCCATCATCGGTGTACTTATCCCCTGCCCGAATCTTGTCCTGCGCTTGCTGTTGTTTCCAGCGGGTAAGCTCGTCTGCCATTGTGCGGGTTAGCGGAATCGTGCGGCGGGCGTTTTTCGTTTTGGGGGTGCCGAATACGATCTCGGTTTTGTTCTCGCCATCGTGGGCTTCATACTTGGCGAGGCGGTTAATCGTGCGCCTGACATGAAGCTGCGCGGTAGAAAAGTCGATGTCCTCCCACTTTAGTGCCAGCAACTCCCCCATGCGTACACCGAGAAGGATGATACGATCATCTCGCTGGCCTAAAAAGCACAAAAACACCCCACCGCCCCGGATGTCGGATCTTTCCGCATCCGGGGCGGATTTTTGTACGCATTTTGCCCGTTCGGGCGGGGTTTGCGCAAATGTCGAATGTATGGTAAAATACAGGTAAAATCAGCTTTTTGGGGGTCATCTTATGGGCATTGTAGTCATCGGTGCGGTTTTTGTGGACATCAAGGGGTATCCGCTGTCCACCTATATCCCGGGCGGGCGCAACGCGGGCCGGGTCGAGCAGGTACACGGCGGCGTCTGCCGCAACGTGGCGGAGGACATTGCCAATGTCGAGCTGCGCCCCACCTTCGTCAGTCTGGTGGACGACACCGGCTCCGGCCAGGACGTCATTGACAAGCTGGCCCGGCACAAGGTCAACACCCGCTACATCCAGCGCATGCCGGACGGCATGGGCACCTGGCTGGCCGTGTTCAACAACGACGGCGATGTCTGCGCCGCCATCTCGAAGCGGCCCGACACGACGCCGCTGACCGCATTATTAAAGGAAAAGGGCAATGAGATCTTTGCCGACTGCGACGGCATCGCCATCGAGTTTGATCTGGAGAAGGAGACCGTCAAGCAGATTTTGCACTTTGCCAAAAAGTACCGCAAAAAGGTCTACGCCGCGGTCTCCAACATGAGCATTGCCATGGAGCGCCGCAGCCTCCTGCAGGAGATCGACTGTTTTGTCTGCAACCAGCAAGAGGCCGGGCTGATGTTCTCCGACGATTACGGCCACCTGACGCCGGACGAGATGTGCGCCACGCTGGCCGCCAACGTGCGCAGCGCCAACATTCCCTGCATGGTCGTGACGATGGGTGAGCAGGGCGCCGTCTACGCCCGCACCGACGGCGAGAGCGGCATGGTGCCCGCCAAGAAGGTCGATGTCATCGACACCACCGGCGCGGGGGATGCTTTCTTCGCCGGGACGGTCATCGGCCTGACCTACGGCAAGACGCTGGCCGAGGCCTGCGAGATCGGCAGCCGCCTGGCCGCGTCGGTCATCTGCATCTCGGAGAATGTCTGCCCGCGGTTCCGCCCGCAGGAGTTCGGGCTGGATGTGCCGGTCGCAGACTGATTTTCCGGTTTTTTGGCACGCATTTCCCTTATTTTGCCATTTTTCCGATTTCGCACATTTTGCCTTTTTAGCAGTTTTCTATCCGCACATTTTCAGTTCGTATGGCCGTTTCAGTGCATTTCAGTATCGAAATTTTGCGCACAGTTTTTCGAAAATTCAAAATATTTAGTTACTGTATAACCAAACATGAAAACAGACAACCTCATCCCCGCAGCCCTGCTTGACCGGCGGGAGCTTGCACCCGGCGTGCAGCTCTGCTTCACCCGGCTGGACGCGCCGCTCTGCCCGCCCCCGCTGGACTGGCCGCGGCTGCTCGTCTTTGATTTCTGCCGCAGCGGACGACGCGCCATCCCGGACGGCGCACAATATGCCATCGTGACGGAGGGTCATGCCGCCGTCAGCTTTGCTGTGCCCGGTGCGGACTTCTACCTGCCCGGCAGCCAGTACGAGGCGCTGCAGCTTTTCATTGACCCCGACGCCGTGCAGGCAGACAGCTTTTTGACGCTGATGGGGCTGGAAATAGGCGGCATCGCGGATTATTTCTGCCGCGGCGGCGTCCACTGCTGCCCGATGAGCGACGCCATCACGGCCATTGTGGACGAGGTCTGGGACGACGCCGCCTACGCCGCCCCCGGTGAGCTGCGCTATGCCGCCGTGCGGCTGCTGTATGAGCTGCTGCGCCTGCCCGACGAGGCCGACACGGCCCGCTGCCCCGCGCGGCAGGTCGAGTGCGTGCGCGAGGCCGAGACGCTGGTTTTGCAGGACCTCTCGGTCCGCCGCCCGGCCCGGGAGCTGGCTGACCATTTTGGTTTGAGCGAGAGCGGCTTCAAGCTGTACTGCCAGAACGTGCTGGGCGAGGGGTATCTCGCCTACTTCCGCCGCCGCCGGCTCGAAAGAGCCGCCGAGCTGCTGCGCACGACCCCCCAGCGGGTGCAGGACATCGCCGCCCAGGTCGGCTACGAGAGCCAGGGCCGCTTTGCCCAGGCGTTCTACGACCAGTTCCGCCTGACCCCGCTGGAATACCGACGCTTGTCGAAGTAACCCGAAAGGAGCGGAAAATTGAATACCGTCACGCGCTCGATTTTCCGCGCCATTCATGAGGGGCGGTGGTTGAGCATTGAATACAAAAACCAGCAGACCCAGCAGACCAAATACTGGGTCGCCATCCGCGGGCTGAACCCCAAGACCCGCACCCTGAACGTTGACGGGCTGCACCTGGGCAAATTAAGCGTGCAGGCGCTCGACCATATCAGCATTGACCGCATCCAGACCGCCGAGGTCGTGGATGGCTCATGGTGCCCCGTCAACCAGACGCTCATCGACGACATCCGCGACAACCCCGGGCGGTACGCGGCGCTGTTTGACAACGCCGCCAACCTGCGGGTGCTGGACTATCTGGCCGCCTGCAACCGGTTGGACGCCACGCCCTACCAGTCCAACTACAGCCTGATCCATCAAATCGACGCCGACTGCTTTGCCGATTATAAGGAGGACACGCTGGAGCTGACAGACGACCAGTTCCGTGAGCTGGTGGGCCGGTTCCAGCGCCGGGTCGAGGACCGCCGCCGGAACGCCGCCCGCCCCAGCCTGCCCACGCTGGGGCTGAACCTTATCAGCATCGACACCCGGCAGGGGCTGTACGTGCTGGCCTACCGCCCGCTGCGGCTCGACGTGAAAAAGCGTGCCCTGCGGGCCGAGCCGGAGCCGGTCATCTGCCGGGAGTTCACCGTCAACGGCAGCAAGCTGAGCATCCATCAATTTCTGGACGCCGACGACTATACGCTGCTGGACGAGTTCACGAAGCACGCCGAGACCATCAAGGACCGCATCACCCGCAGCAACCCGCGGGTGCGGGTCGATGACCTGCCCTACCTTGTCGCCATCAGCCGCGACTGCCCCGTCGATTTGGAGCACGAGTACCGCGGCATCCTCGATATGTTTGAGGATCCCTCCGGCGAGACGGCCACCGCCCCTCTGCGGGCCTTCTTCGGCGAGATGACCGCCAAGCCGCGCCGCCGCAAGTCCTACCCGCTGGCGCTGCTGAACAACAAGGTCAATCTGGACCAGCTGCTGGCCATCAACAACGCCATGCGCTATCCGCTGGCCTACGTGCAGGGCCCGCCGGGCACCGGCAAGACCAACACCATCGTCAACACACTGACGACGGCGTTTTTCAACGAGCGCACGGTGCTTTTTTCCAGCTACAACAACCATCCCATCGACGGCGTTGTGGAAAAGCTGCAGGCCGTCACCTACCACGGCCAGACCGTGCCGTTCCCGATCCTGCGCCTTGGCAACAACGAGAAAACCGCCGAGGCCCTGCGCACCATTGACCATCTGTTTGAGCAGTGCAAAAAGATCCCCGTGCCGGAGCGGCTGCTGGACAAAAACCACGCGGACCGCACGGCCCGCGCCAAACAGCTGACCGCCCTGCTCGAGCGGTATGAGCGCATCCTTGATCTGCGGGAGCGGCGGGAGACCATCCGTCGCCTGCTGGACGCCCGCGGCCAGATGAACTTTCAGTACGAGCTGCAGGCCGGGCAGCTGCCGCAGGTGGACCGCGAGCTGGCCGCCTACGGCAGCATCGACTCCGCCGACGCGCTGGCTCTGCTGGACCGCAACGAGGACGAGCTGCTGCGCTACCTCTACTACACCTCGGCCCGGTGCATCCGCCGGTTAGAGGAGCCGAAATATGACGAGCTGATGGAGATCGTCCACAGCCCCGACACCGACAAGGAGCGCGTCTCCCAGTTCAACAAGTACATCTCCGAGCCGGAGAACCTGAAAAAGCTGCTGCGCGTCTTTCCCATTGTGGCCACGACCTGCATCTCCGCCCACCGCCTGGGCGACCCGGAGCCGAGCTTTGACATGGTCATCATGGACGAAGCCAGCCAGTGCAACACGGCCATGTCTCTTGTGCCCATCCTGCGCGGGGCGTCGCTGATGCTTGTGGGCGACCCGCAGCAGCTCTCGCCTGTCATTCTGCTGGACCCCGCCGACAACCGCACGCTGCGCCGCCGCTACGGTGTCACGCAGGAGTACGATTACATCGAAAACTCGATCTACAAATGCTTTCTGGCCTGCGACGCCGTCAGCGACGAGACGCTGTTGAGCTACCACTACCGGTGCAGCCCCAAGATCATCGAGTTCAACAATCGCAAATACTACAACCACAAGCTGCACATTGCCAGCCGCGAGACCGACCCCACGCCGCTCGTCTATGTGGACGTGCCCAACGACACCACCGACGAGAAAAACACCGCCCCGCAGGAGGTGCGCCGCATCGAGGCATACCTGACCGCGCACCCGGACAAGCAGGTGGGCATCATCACGCCGTTTGCGAAGCAGCGCGCCGCCATCGAGGCCATGCTGCGCACGAAGCACTTTGAGAACGCTGCCTGCGGCACGGTGCACGCCTTTCAGGGCGACGAGAAAGACGTGGTCATCTTCTCCCTGGCGCTGACCGACCAGACCCGCCCGCGCACCTACGACTGGCTGAAAACGAACAAGGAGCTCATCAACGTGGCGACCTCCCGCGCGCGGGAGCAGCTGGTCATCCTCTCGAATCAGGCCGCGCTGGACCGCCTGCACGCCGACAGCACCGACGACGATATTTACGAGCTGGTGCAGTACGTGCGCAAAAACGGCCAGTCCGAGGTGACCGAGAAGCCCGCCGCCAGCCGTGCGCTGGGCATCAAGCCCTACAGCACCAAAACCGAGGATGCCTTTTTGGAAAATCTGAACCACGCGCTGGACAACGCCTTCCTCGACGGCAGCCGCTGCACGGTCCGCAAGGAGGTACCCATCGCCCAGGTGTTTGAGGATAACCCCGGCTGTGCCGACCTGTTCTACACCGGGCGGTTCGACTTCGTCGTCTACCAGCGGGAGGGCCGCCGCCTGATGCCGATTTTAGCCATCGAGCTGGATGGCCGCGAGCACCGCGACGACCCCGCCGTCCAACGCCGTGACCGCAAGAAGGACCAGATCTGCCGCGAGCACGGCTTTGAGCTGATCCGCGTCGAGAACAGCTACGCGCGGCGGTATAATTATATCAAGAGTATTTTGATAAATTACTTCCGCAAGGTGTCGTAGCACCCGCAAACGGGCAGAGCCCCTTACTTAGTGCAAAAAGAGCAGCGTGGAAATGCCGTTATATTGACATATCACTGCACGGGCTTCCCCGTGTCCGCTTGGGTTGATAAGCAACTTGAACTTGAAAGCGCCCTAAATATGCTGATAGCCAGTGTTAAAGAGGGCAATGACCGCCGGACGGTGAGCCTGTGCTGCATTCCGCCCGAACACGTTTTTGATACCATCGAATGGCATGAACGCTATATTTTACGGTATGAGGATAACAAGCTGATTCTTGGCCGTGGCCTGATGGGTGATGTGATTATTGACATTGACAAGACCCCGCATAATCTGATTGGTGGCAACACGGGCAGCGGCAAGAGCGTCTTGGTGCAGTGCTTGCTCTGGCAGGCGATTCAACAGGCAGATGTTGTATATGTGGCTGATTTCAAGGGCGGCGTTGACTTTTCTTATGTTTGGCAGGAGTTTGCCTACATCATTACAGAGGAAAAGAAACTCCTTGTGCTTTTGAACCATTTGGCGGATATATTAGAAGAACGTAAACGGCTTTTTAAGGAAGTCGATGCTGCCAATATCACCGAGTACCGCGAAAAGTCCGGAGATTATATGCAGCGTATTGTCTTTGCCTGTGACGAGGTGGCAGAACTGCTTGACAAGACGGGCGCGGATAAAAGCCGCAAGGAACTGCTGGCACAGATTGAAGCTCGTCTTGCATTGATTGCCCGTCAGGGCCGTGCCTTTGGCATTCATCTGATTCTTGCGACCCAGCGCCCGGACGCTAATATTCTGCCGGGGCAAATTAAGAACAATATGAACATTCGCATTTGTGGCCGCGTAGACACTACTGTCTACCATTATCATCGGGGACGGACGCGCAGCCGAGCAGATTCCACACGATGCGCAGGGGCGCTTTTTGATGGAAGACGGTACGGTGTTTCAAGCGTATTATTTTAACGATGATACAATTTCAACGTGGTAAAAACAATGGGTGGGTACAAGTGGTGCCCACCCTCTTTTTGTGTTGCTCGTATCAATTAACAGAAATATAATTGAATTGGAATGATGCGTGTGATAGAATAACATCGAGGTGATAAGATATGAAGAATACGAGGACAAAAATCCAGTTGCTCATTCTTGCAGTGACAGTGATTCTTAGCATTGTTGCCTTTATGTATTTGCCAGATGTAGCAGCTGTGCAATGGAACAGTGCGAGGGCAACAAACTATTTGCCGAAGATATGGGCGGTGGTAATCCCGCCTGTTAGCAGCCTTATAGCGATTATATTTTGGAATGGATATTCTGATTTTTACAATGCAAATCCGTCTAAAAGTGGAGATAATGTAGCATTAACATTTATTAAAAAGGCGGTAATTTACTTTTTCGCGGCTTTTTCATGTGTCGGAATTGGTGCGAATATCGCTATGATGCTATTGAACTAAGCAAGTTCCATGTTTGCTTTTGGATTCTGTTATCCCACCGGGATAAGGAGATGTGGGTTGTTTCGCGATTAGCCTAAAAAAGAGGGATGGGGAAATGTCAAGGGGACTGTGGAATACCGCAGCCCCGTTTGCAAAGCGAGGATATGCCGCAAAAGCCCCTTGATATTTCAACATCCCTCTTTTATCCTCGCGCGGAGGAACAACAGGCATCACTTCCGGGTGAGCAGCCGTATGATGCCGATGCCGCCCGGATACACAAAAGTGTTCGGGTTTGCTCCCACATGGTGCACCAAAAATGGGGCTGTTGCACATGTGACAGCCCCTCTTTTATTCGTAGAATCGAAAAATAAAAGGCATGTTTTTGTGAAAATAAAAGCATGTGCAACAGATTTCCTTGAAAATCAGAAATTTTCAATGGATTTGTGATGCACATGCTTTTTCCTATTGTTCGATTATATGTCTAATTCTTAGGGGCGATTCTGCACTTTCATTCAAAACGATGTGCAACAGCCCCTTTTTCCTTTTTACCGCCAGTGAAATGTAACCATGCCGTAAATATAAATAAACAAAATCGCACCCGGCACAAAATACTTAAAAATCGGCTTCATCCAGGGGCGGACCTTCAGGCCCCTGCCGGTGTTGGCTTCGGCCACAAAATTGTCCCAGCCCCAGCCAAAGCGGTTGCAGCAGAACAGTGCCAGCACCAGCGACCCCAGCGGCAGCACATTATTGCTGACGATGAAGTCCCAGAAGTCCAGCCACGCGCTGCCCGGCGCAAACGGCTGGAAGTGCAGCACGCTGTAGCCCAGCGCCGTCGTCAGCGCCAGCAGAAAGATGCCGACGCCGCAGACCACGCAGCCCTTCGGGCGGCTCCACCCGGTCAGCTCACGCACCATGGCAAGGATATTCTCGCAGACGCCCAGCACGGTGGACAGCGCCGCAAACACCATGAACAGGAAGAACAGCGCGCCCCACCAGCGGCCCCCGGCCATATTGCCGAACACCCCCGCCATCGTGTCAAACAGCAGACTGGGGCCTGCCGTGACCTCCAGCCCGTAGGTGAAGCACGCCGGGAAGATGACGATGCCCGCCAGCACGGCCACGAACGTGTCGAGAAAAATGACCCGCAGCGACTCGCCCATGAGCGCGTGATCCTTGCCGATGTAGCTGCCGAAGATCGCCATGCCGCCCATGCCGACGGACAGCGAGAAAAACGCCTGGTTCATGGCCGCCACGATGACCCCGCCGTCAATGGCCGAGAAATCCGGCACAAGGTAGAACCGCAGCCCCTCCGCCGCACCGGCAAACGTCAGGCTGTGCACGGCCAGCACCAGCATCAGCACCAGCAGCGCGCTCATCATGTATTTGGTCACACGCTCCAGCCCGCCCTGCAAATTAAAGCTCAGCAGCACAAACGCCGCTATAACGACCACAAGCAGGTAGGTCACGTTCAGCCCGGGGTCGGCGATCATCTGCGCAAAGCCGAAATCCGCATGCTGCCCGGTCAGGAACTTGACAAAATAGTACAAGATCCAGCCCGTGACCACCGTGTAGAACGCCATGATGGCAATGTTGCCGATGAGGCTGACGACGCCGAATACACCCCACTTATGGCCGGGCTTTTCCAGGCGCTGGTACATGGTAACGGGGCTGGCCTGGGCGGCGCGGCCCACGGCAAACTCCATGACCATGACGGGCAGGCCCAGCACCAGCAGGCAGAGGATGTAGAGCAGCATGAAGCTGCCGCCGCCGTTCTGGCCGCACATCCAGGGGAATTTCCAGACGTTGCCGCAGCCGATGGCGCACCCCGCCGACAGCATGATAAAGCCCAAGCGGCTGCTCAGGCGCTCGCGTTCGTTCATAAATCAGTTTTCCCTTTCGGTAGTGATTTCCGCGCAGACAATTTCCGTGCGGCCCTGGGTGCGGAACTTGTAGCCCCAGGTGCCCGTGCCACCGCTGACGATGGCATCGCAATGGTCTGCAATGTGTTTTCTGCCGTAGTTTCGCTCATTTTTGGCAACCATGCCCACCGCACCCGCAGGCCAGACCTGCCCGCCGTGGGTGTGGCCGCTTAAAATCAGGTCTGCCCCCGCCGCCGCCGCGTTCTTAAAGTCCCGCGGCTCATGGTCGAGCCAGACCGTGTAGTGGTCGTCGGGGCCGCTGGGCATAAGCTGCGCCGCCGTGAAGCGGCTGCCGTTCGTGTACAGATAATCCTTGCGACCCACGACGCGCACACCGCAGGGCAGCAGGACGGACGTGTCCTCCAGGATACGCACGCCCGCGGCGGCGAACCCTCGCTCCAGATCCGCGCGGCCAAAGCTCGGCTCCCGCCAGTGGTGGAACAGGTCGTGGTTGCCAAGGACGTAATACTTGCCCAGCGGCGCGTCCAGCTCGCCAAACAGCTTGCAGAAGGCGTCCAGCTCCTCCGGCTCGGTGAACTCGTCGAAAATATCGCCGGTCAGCACAAGCAGGTCGGGGCGGCACGCCTCGATTTTTGCTTTCAGCTCAGGGATGCGGGTGTGATCCATCGCCGCACAGGCGCGCGGGTGGACATCACTGACCTGCACGATGGTCAGCTTGCCATTCGGCAGATTTTTCCGCGTTGTCAGGCTGTATTTTGTCGTACAGAGCCGCAGCGCACGCCGCCGCCCCCACCACATGATAAGGCCCGTCAACAGCCACGGCGTTATGCCGTCCAGCCAGATAATATGCCAAACAGTCAGCGGTGTACCGCCGATGCGCCGCAGCGCCAGCCCGATGGCGGTACCGATGCAGTAGAATGTCACAAGATGTCCGGCAAACACGATGCCCAGCCCGAGCGGGTCGCGGCTGATATACGCCAGCACGCCCATCAGCACAAGCGGCAGTCCGTAATACAGCACCGGCCACCGGGCCACCAGCTGTAAGGGCGGCAGCTGCAAAAAGTTCAGGTACAGCAAAGCATCCAGCGCCACCTGCCCGAGGCGCGGAAGAACGAATTGGAAGAAAGGATGATACATGGTTGATGCCTTTGTTCGGTAAGAGTGCCCTCCCCCTTGGGGGAAGGTGTCTGCGGCCCTGCCCGCAGACGGATGAGGGGAAGGCTTTTTAACAAAAACACCCCCGCACCTCGCGGCACGGGGGCTGAAATTTAATTTTTACTGTTCCTTCGCCTTGATGGCCGCGTCAATCGCGCGGGCAGCCTCTTTGCCGGCACCCATGGCCAGAATGACCGTGGCGGCACCGGTAACGGCATCGCCGCCGGCGTAGACCATCGGGCGGCTCGTCAGGCCGTCGGGGCCGTTCGTGATCAGGCAGCCGTGCTTGTCGGCATCCAGACCCGGCGTGGTGGAGCGGATCAGCGGGTTGGGGCTGGTGCCCAATGCCATGATCATCGTATCAACGTTCAGAACGAACTCGCTGCCCTCCTTGACGATGGGGCGGCGGCGTCCGGACGCATCCGGCTCACCCAGTTCCATCTCAACGCAGGTCATACCCTTGACCCAGCCGTTCTCGTCGCCCAGCACTTCCGTCGGGTTCGTCAGCGTCTTAAAGACGATGCCCTCCTCCTCGGCGTGCTCGACCTCCTCCTTACGGGCAGGCAGCTCGGCCATGCCGCGGCGGTAGACGATGTAGACATTCTCGGCACCCAGACGCTTGGCGCAGCGGGCAGCGTCCATGGCGACATTGCCGCCGCCGACGACGGCAACGGACTTGCTCTTCATGATGGGCGTGCGGGAATCCTCCTTGTACGCCTTCATCAGGTTGACGCGGGTCAGGTACTCGTTGGCGGAGTAGACGCCGTTCAGGCTCTCGCCGGGGATGCCCATAAAGCGGGGCAGACCGGCGCCGGAGGCAACATAGACGGCCTCAAAGCCGTAGTCATTCATCAGCTCGTCGATGGTCAGCACCTTGCCGATGACCATGTTCGTCTCGATGTCCACGCCCAGCTCCTTCAGGCCCTCGACTTCGTGCTGAACGATGTCCTTGGGCAGACGGAACTCGGGGATGCCGTACATCAACACGCCGCCCGCAACGTGCAGGGCCTCGTAGACGGTGACCTTGTAGCCGAGCTTGGCAAGGTCGCCCGCGACGGTCAGGCCGGAGGGACCGGCGCCGATGACAGCGACCTTGTGGCCGTTGGGCGCGGGGGCGGTGGGCTTGGTATGTACGTTGTTGCGGTACCAGTCGGCGACAAAGCGCTCGAGACGGCCAATGCCGACGGCCTCGCCCTTGATGCCGCGGACGCACTTGCCCTCGCACTGGTGTTCCTGCGGGCAGACACGGCCGCAGACGGCGGGCAGCGCGCTGGACTGGGCAATCACGTTGTAGGCGGCCTCAAAGTCGCCCTCGGCGACGTGCTTGATGAAGCCGGGAATATCAATTTCAACCGGGCAGCCGGAGCGGCAGGGGTGGTTCTTGCACTGCAGGCAGCGCTTGGCCTCGTTCACGGCCATCTCCTCGGTGTAGCCAAGGGCGACCTCTTTAAAGTTTTTGTTGCGGACGTTCGGCTCCTGGCTGGGCATGGGGCACTTTTTCGGGTCCATGTTCGGCATAATTACTGCACCTCCTGCTTCAGCAAATTGCACTCGGCCTCGCGGGCGTGTGCCTCAAAGGGCTTGTACATCGTGCCGCGGTGCATAGCCTCGTCAAAATCGACCTCAAAGCCGTCAAAATCGGGGCCGTCGACGCAGGCAAACTTGGTCTGGCCGCCGACGGTCAGGCGGCAGCCGCCGCACATACCGGTGCCGTCGACCATGATGGGGTTCATCGACACAACGGTCTTGACGTTGTGGGGCTTGGTCGTCTTGACGACAAATTTCATCATGATCAGGGGTCCGATCGTGATGACCTCATCAAAGTTTGCGCCGTCCACAATGCGCTGCTCCAGCGGCGCGGTGACAACGCCCTTCTCGCCGTAGGAGCCGTCATCGGTCATAATGATAAACTCATCGCAGCAGGCGCGGAACTCGTCCTCGAGAATGACGAGATCCTTGTTGCGGAAGCCGACGATGCCGGTGACCTTGGTGCCCTGCTCGTGCAGTGCCTGGGCAATGGGCAGCGCAATGGCGCAGCCCACGCCGCCGCCGACAACGCAGACGTTTTTCAGACCCTCGATCTCAGTGGCCTTGCCCAAGGGGCCGACAAAATCATGCACGGCCTCGCCCTCTTTGAGGGAGTTGAGCTGCATGGTACCTGCGCCGACAACCTGGAAAATGATAGAAACGGTGCCGGCCTCGCGGTCAAACCCGGCGATGGTCAGGGGGATGCGCTCGGAGTCCTCCTTTGCGCGGACAATGATAAACTGGCCGGCCTTTGCCTTCTTGGCAATGAGCGGCGCATGGATGCAAAGTTCGGTTACGGTGGGGTTCAGCTCCCGCCGTTTGATGATAGTAAACAAAGCGATCTCTCCTTCTCTTTGTTTTTATAAATATACAATTATATTGTAGCGTATTTTGCGGGGAATGTAAAGAAGAAAGTTAAGGAAATGCGGGCGAGGAAACGGGAGAGATGAATCCCCCTACGGTTGGCGGAAAGTTCACGGCCAAGGATGTAGGGGGGCGGCGTCCCCGACGCCCCGCGGAGGGGTCAAGACCCCTCCCTACGATACAAAAGATAAAGGGGATACAGTGGCAAGGCTGCGGGCCGGGCATGCCCGGCCCCTACGGGGTGGCGTGAATGAAGTTGCGGGCGAAGGCCCGCCCCACGGAATGTGGTAAAGTGGGATGTAGGGCGGCCTGCCCCCAGGCCGCCGCGGACG
>OLXE01000482.1_pt1 | contig 25617 bp, 16 predicted proteins | sample 1644571 | NCBI WGS metagenome assembly OLXE01 (sample SAMEA103958161, study PRJEB25191) | human gut metagenome | biome: human-associated habitat [ENVO:00009003]; feature: intestine environment [ENVO:2100002]; material: feces | place: Germany | collected 2013/2015
GTGCATTCTATTTTTCCATGCACACCCTCCGTTATTTTTTAGTTATTCGTTTGCTGTATCAGTTTTTCACGCGCTTCACGCCGTCTACGATGTAGATGCCGGCAGGCAGGTCGTCCCACTGCTGGGTCAGCTTTACGCCGTTAAGGTTGTAGATGCCTTGCTTGCGGGCGGGCACGTCGGCTGTAATGGTGCCGATGCTGTTGTTGTCAGGCTCAATCACCACCTTGGACTTAAACACCTCGCCATTCAAAACTACCGCCTTTTGGTCGGCGTCGAACTCCGCACCGACGGGCTGTGTGATGGCGCAGTTGTCGAGGATGAGGTTGCTGATGAGTGTGATAGATCCGCTGCCGCTGCCTTCTGCCTCTACGTAAGAGTTGCGCACGGTGAGCACCTCGCTCTCTGCTCCAATAAAACCTGCTATGCCATAGCCACCCTTAACAAACAGACTGGTGTTGTCGATGGTTACGGAAGCGCTCTCCATGTCGAGACCGCAGAATCGCTTGCTCGTGAGATGGAGCGAACCGTCGCCGGTGATGGTAGACGTCTGGTTCAACACCATGCTTGCCAGGTCGGCTGTAACGGTGTTCTTGCCAATCAGCTTGACGGTGAAGTCGGAGACAGTCTTGTTCACAATGCCCGTTCCGTCGGTAGAGTTTCTTTCGATGGTGGCGTTGTCGAGAGTGAGGGTTTTTGTATCGGGGTCGTAAGAGACGCTGCCGCTCACTCCGTAGATGCTTGTGAGGTCTTTATAGTTGAGTGTTGTCACCGGCTTGTCGGCGATATTGATGCCATAGCTGTTGGGTTCAATCACAACTTTTTCTTTCACGGTTTCCCCGTTCAATGCCACCGCCTTCTTGTCGGCGTCATACGCCGCCTTGGACGGAATGTCGATGTGGCATCCATCAAGCTTCAGACCGGCGATGTCGCAGATTGAGCCCGAAGTGCCCTTGGCTTCAACGTGAGAGTTGCGGATGGTGAGCACCTCTTCTGCCTCGTTGTAGCTTGCAGATATGCCCCATTTGCCCTCTGCCTCCAACCAGCAATTGTTGATCTCGAGAGGACAACCACCGAAGAGCAAGGCGCACAGGTCGCTCTTTACGCTGAGCTTTGCACCGCCGTCGCCCAGAATAACTGTCGACTCGCGCGTGTATATGCCAGCCGAGTTGGTAACATTAATGGTGTTTGTGCCGAGCAACTTTATCAAAAGGTTGTCGCAGGTTTCGTTCAAGATGGCATTACAGTCATTTGCCTCAATAGTGGCGTTGTCGAGGGTGAGGGTTATGGTGTTGGGGTCGAAATACACCTTGCCGCTCACTCCGCTGATTTCGGTGAGGTTGAGATAGTTGTCGCTCGTCACATCTACGCCGGCCACCTTGAAGCCGTAATTCTCTTGCGCCATCACGAATGCTGACGACATCATAATTAGCACAAGCGTGAGAAACATACGCATGCTTACTTGTCTGGTTGGTTTGTTGTGTTTCATAATTTTTTTAGTTTTTTGCCTGGGCAGCCGAAACATACCCAGAGGTTTGTAAATATTAATTAGGAAATTGGTTCCTTTGAAAGAATTTTTCACATTTTGACTATATCGTCAAGAGTCCATGTGATGTTGTCTCCGCATTTGCCTGTTTTGGAAGCCTGCACATTTACACTCGACAGCAGCGACAGCCACCACCAACATTGTCACTTTTGATTTGCTTTTCATACTCTTTTATTTTATAGGTTTCTATCTCATCTTCACAACCGCTGCTCCACCAATCGATGCGGCTTTGCCATCCACTATTATTGACTGACATTTGTCTGGTTTCCACAGCTTATTGCCTATATGTCATAACGCGTCCCTTTGCGTTGGCGTTAAATTTCTGAACAAAGCGGAGAATCCACACCCGTTGTCCGACTCTCCCTAAAATCCGTTAGCTTGGTTTATGTTTTTTATTTCGGTTTGTTCGCAAAGTTATGCAATATATCCAAATTCCAAACATTTATGCCTAAAAAATTTACTCTAATTTTTGATTATGATGATTTTTTACAACAAAAGAAACGCCCTCCGATTTTCACAAACCAGAGAGCGCATGATGTTACACTAATATTTTTTATAAAACTTACCTTATTGCCACCTTGACGGTGCCTTTCTTGAATTCCACGATATAGACTCCCGGCGACGGCACTTCAACCTGCCGGTTCAAGCCCATTCCGACAAGCATTCCGCCCGCCGAATAAACCTTAATCATCTCTGTTTCACCTACGCCGTCAACGCAGATGCGTCCGTCGCACACAGCCACACTCAAACCGTCGCCTGCCACCGCCGACACGCCGCTTGTTGTCAGGTCGCCGATATTCGAGAATTTCTTCCATCCGGTGGCTGCGGCATAGGCTGCCATCGACTCTGCCGGCACACAGAGATGCGCCGAATAGTCGGTGAATGTATTGTCACGTATCGATGGCGGAGTAACAGCCAGACACGTGATTTCCTCAAACACGACGTTCCGGAACGTCTCATGCTTAATTTCCTGGAGCGACGCCGGCAATAGTATGCGTTTCAACGACGTACAGCCGTCGAAGGCATATTCACCGATTGTCTTCACCCCTTCGGCTATACCCACCGACACGAGTGACTCGCAGCCGTCGAAAGCGAATGAGCCTATCATCCCGCCTGCCACACTCACGGCTTTAAGACTCTTGCACCCCTCAAATTCCATTCCAAGTTTGCTGATATCGCTGCTCAGCTGCAACGGATTGGCGGAATTAATCGTTTCAAGCGACTCGCAACTATAGAATGCACGGTCGGCTATCGTCAGATTGTCGGCGCAGACATTTACCGTCGTCAAAGCCTTGCAGTTGTAGAAGCATCCGCCGCCCACCGAGACGAGGTTTGACGGGAGCGTGATTTCTGTCAGCGACAAGCAATTTTTGAACACTCCGTCGGGCAATTCCGTGACGCCCTCCGGTATCTCTATCGCTGCAACGGCTGTCGACATGAATGCCCACTTGCCGATGGTCTGCAACTGGCTGCCTGACGCAAACGTCACCGCATTGAGCGACGTGCAGTCTTTGAACATATTCTCGGGAAGCGCTTTGACGGCTACGGGAACGGTCACCTTTTGCAACTGTGTCTTGCCGCTGAACGCAGCATCGATGCGAGTCACCGGCATCTGAGAGCCGTCAATCGACAGATAGTCCTTGATGTCGGCAACCACAGTGTCGTCGGCAACACCTGTCACCCACGCTTCCGTATCGTTTGCCCTATACTCAACGCCGTCTGCCAATCCGGCAAACGTCAGATACGTGTTGCTTTCGTCCCAGCCTTTGTCAGTTGCCGCCACATACGCTGCGACGCTTCCAACCGGCACGATTACCGTGCATTTTTTGAACTGATATGAATACGTCGTCGATTTTGGCAGCGTCAGCGGAGCCGCGCTGTGGCAAACCACCTTTATGCCGATATTCCAGAAAGCGTTGCTGCCCATGGTTGTAAGCGATGCCGGCAATTCAAGCTCCTTGATTTTGCTACAATTGAAAAATCCCATCTCGCCGATTTCAGTCAAGCCTTCGTTGAGCGTTATCGCCGTAATGTTCTTTATAAGCGACTCGCCCTCGCCTTCAAACATTCTCACAGCAAGCACCTCCACGGGATAGGTCTTTCCTCCAATCTGCACCGTCTGCGGAATATTGAGCGGGCCGTTGAGCTCGCTCACCACGTCGTAGCCGATTGCACGGTGGGAATCGTGATAATAACGTATGCCGTCTACATCCGCATGGTCTGTGCCTTCTACAAGCACCTCCGCCTGATTCCACCCGGCAGCGTTATAGGCATCGGAGCATCCTTCTGGCACGTGCACTGTGGTGCGGCCCGAATATGCCTTGTATTGTATGCGGGTGACTTCCGGCAACGTGGGCGGAACGGCCGACGTCAGCGTAATCTCCACATTCTTATAAGACGTGTCATTGTCAATGAAATAAACAATGTTGTTCGTAACAGAGCCTGTGATATAATCACGGCTGCCAGCGGTTATCGTTGGCGAGCCTTCGATTGTCAGCTTCTGTATTCGTCCCGACTCAATCGTGACCATCTCCTTCACCGATGCCGGAAATGTCAGTTCGCTGATGCCCGACATTTGTGCAAATTTCGTTTTTACCGACTTCACCGTGCCGGGGATTACGAGCGACGTCAATTTGCTCTGCCCGGAAAATGCGTTTGCCTTGATTTCAAGCAAACCCTCCGGAAGAACTATCGACGTGTAGTCGAACCAGCCACCCCTCAAGCCATAGACGGTGAACGCTCCATCGCCGAGCGCCGTGACGCGGTAGGTCTGATTGTCGTTGGGGTTTACAACTGTCATCGGCACCACTACATCCATCTTTGTGGGACGCACCATTCGCCGTCTACCGTATAGTCATACTTCGCCACTTCGACGGTTTCCGCCTCCGCGTCGGTGATGTTGTAACACAGCTCATCAACAACAAAGTCTGACGCCTGTATGCCTGTCGCAACGGCAAGCATTGCTGCCAACAGACAAATTTTAATTCTGATTTTTCGCATAAGATTTGGTTTGTTTTTTCGCTCACAAAAATCGGCATTTTCAAACCTACTGCAAAAAATCAAAGCCGCAAAAATGTTCCTCTCGCGCAATCCGATGTTCCCCTGACGCAATTTGTCGCTATAACATTCTGCCCTTCAACTAATTCACACCTTTATTTTTTTTGATTTTCATTCCCCTCCACACCATCTTTTCACTGCTTTCCGAAGTGCGGAATCAAACATTTACAGCACACATGGGCTATCTGACTCATTGTCTATTTTCTTGACGCCATTGTCAAATTTTTTGACAGTCAGGCATCCCGCCTAAAATCGTTACCAATTATGTCTCAATAATTTAACTCTTTTGGCACTATTATAGCACTATTTTTTTACATGAGAATAAAATTTGTCATATCAATGTTTTTGGCGGCGTTGGCAGCCACGGCTCAGACACGGATGTCGGTCGACAGCTGCATGCGCTATGCCGCAAACCACAATCTCGACGTGCGCGCAGCCCGCATTTCGCTAAGCGACAGCCGTCTTGACCAGCAGTCGGCATTGGCAAGCACACTGCCGTCGGTGGGCGCTCAGATAGGCGCACAATTCAGCTTCGGACGCTCCATCGACCCCGCCACCAACACCTACAACAACCTGCGCACATTCGGCAATTCCTACGGGTTGAACATAAGCGTGCCGCTGTTTACCGGTGGAAGTCTTGTAAACGACTTCCGCAGCGCGCGTGCAGCCAAACGCCAGGCGGAGTCGGAAGTCGACGCGCAGCGCGACAACGCCTCTATCGCGGCACTCGACGCCTGCGTCAATCTGCTATACTGTCAGGAATTGTCTAAAATTATGGACGCCAAACACCGCGAAAGCCTCGACGCTCTGAAGCAGACTCGCCGCATGAAGGAGCTGGGGCTGAAAAGCGCCGTAGACCTAAGCCAAAGCGAAGCCCAGGAAGCCGACGACGACTATTGCCTCACCTCCGCGCTCGCACAATTGCGTTCTGCCGAACTGAAACTGAAATCGACGATGAATTTTCCGCTCGCCGACAGTCTTTCGGTGGAGATGCCGGCAACAGGGGCGGCTACGGTCAGCAACGGGCTGCTGGCTGCCGACAATCCTCTGTTGCGTCAAGCCGAGGCAAACGTCGAGACTCAACGGCTAAACGCGCTCTCTGCCCGCGGACGGCTGATGCCGTCAATCTTCCTCAACGCCGGCATTTCCGACTACTATTACAGCCATCAGGGTCAGACAAACGAGTCGTTCGGCAGACAGATGGACGTGAACTTCGGACAATACGTCGGTGTGTCGGTAAGCATTCCGCTGTTCAACGGTCTGAGCCGCATCAACGGCTACCGCAAGGCGCGCAACAGGTATGTGGCGGCGCAGATTGCCTTGGAACGGCAGCGACTGCAACTTGACACCGACTTCTCGCAAGCCGTCATCGACCGCGACAACTTTGCCAAAGAGATTGTGAAGATGGAGCGCAAGGTCGATGCCGACTCGGTGGCATACGCTCTGGCGCGACGCAAATACGACGAGGGACTGATGGACGTGCTCGACCTGCGCAAAAGTGCCGACAATTGGTTTGCATCGCAAGCCGAACTCGTGCGCTGCCGTTTGCTCTTCGACGTGAAACGTCGCCTCGCCAACTATTACATTACAAACAAAATCTTTGACTGACATGGACATACAACTGAAAAAGCGCCGCTTCCCAATAAGCCGCAAAACGATTACAATAATCGCCATTGCCGCCGGAGTGGCTATAGCCGCCGCTATTGTGGTGCTACAAGGCGGAGCGTCGGCAATGAGAGTGGAGAGGGAGTCGCTGCTCATAGGCGACGTGACGCGAGGTCAGTTTGACGACTACGTCCGAATTCTCGGCAAGGTGCAGCCGCTCACATCGATACAGCTGAGCGCCGAGGAGGGAGGCATCGTGGACCGCATTTTCGTAGAAGAGGGCGCAAGAGTGGTGAAAGGACAACCAATAGCACAGCTGCGCAACTCTTCGCTTGACCTTGAGATTCTCAATGCCGAGGCAAACCTCGCCGAGAAACAGAATTTCCTGCGCAACACGCAAGTGACAATGGAGCAGGACAAGCTAAGCAACCGCACAGAAAAACTGCAGCTCGACATCGATGTGCGACAAAAACGACGCACGTTTGAGCAGTACAAACGTCTGCTCGACGAAGACCTGATTTCCAAAGAAGAATATCTGAAGGCACAGGAGGACTTTCAGCTTGCCTCGGAGAAGCGCAAACTTGTCTGCGAGCGGCTGCGCCAGGACTCCATCTACCGCAGCATCCAGATAAGCCAACTTGAGAGCGACCTTCAAAACATGCGTCTGAGCCTCGACCTTATCCGCCAGCGGCGCGACAAGCTGACCGTATGCGCTTCTGCCGACGGCGAGCTGGGACAGATGTCGCTGGAGCTGGGACAGACCATCGCTTCCGGACAGATGATAGGCCGCATCAACGTGGTGAACGGGCATAAGATGGAAGCCGACATTGACGAGCACTACATCGACCGCATCGCCACCGGGCTGACCGGGACTATGGAGCGTGGCAAATCCACCTATCAAGTGATGGTGGGCAAGGTTTATCCCGACGTGCGCGACTCTAAATTCCGCATCGACATGCAGTTTGTGGGCAACGTTCCTGCAAATATGCGCAACGGGCAGACAAACTATGTCAACCTGCGCCTCGGCGAACCTTCGACGGCGATAATGATTCCTCGCGGATCTTTCTTCACGACAACAGGCGGAAACTGGATTTTCGTGATAGGTAAAGACGGCAAGACTGCCCATCGCCGTTCTGTAAGAATCGGACGGCAGAATCCGAGTTTCTACGAGGTGACCGAGGGGCTGCAGCCGGGCGAGCGCGTTGTGATTGGCGGCTACGACAATTTCGGCGACTGCACAAAACTGATTATTGAATAATACAAAAAACATCCACAGATATGATTATCAAAACAACAAATCTCACAAAGACATTCCGCACAAGCGACATCGAGACTATTGCGGTCAACAACATCTGCCTTGAAATCGAAAATGGCGAATTCGTGGCAATAATGGGTCCTTCGGGATGTGGCAAAACCACATTGCTGAACATTCTCGGACTTCTTGACTCGCCAACTTCCGGCTCTTTTATGCTCAACGGCACAGACGTCGGAACGCTCGGCGAGCGCGACCGCACTCGCCTGCGACGCGGAAAGATTGGATTCGTGTTCCAGAGTTTCAATCTCATCGACGAACTCACTGTGAGGGAAAACATCGAGTTGCCGCTCACTTATATGAAAATTCCATCGGCTGAACGCCGGAAGTTGGTCAACAACATCATGCAACGCATGGAGATAAGCCACCGCGCAAAGCATTTTCCTCACCAGCTGTCGGGCGGACAACAGCAGAGAGTGGCTATTGCACGGGCTGTGGTGAGCCATCCCGACCTCGTGCTTGCCGACGAGCCTACGGGCAACCTTGACTCCAAAAACGGAGCGGAGGTGATGAGAATCCTCAGCGAGCTCAACGCCGCCGGCACCACCATCGTGATGGTAACCCACAACAAGCACGACGCCGAGTATGCCGCGCGTGTGGTGGAGATGCTCGACGGAAAGATTGTGTCGACAATACAAAACAAAAATCTTTAATCTGCGGAGGAATCAGACGATGAAATCACTATTACGCAACCTGATGTTCGTGGCGCGGCGCTACCGCCTGTCGGTGGTGCTCAACCTGCTGGGACTGACAGCGGCATTCATGGTGTTTGTGGCACTGTTGATGCAGATTGACTACGACCGCAGCTACAATGCCGCACTGGCGGATGCCGACCGTATAGCCATGCCTTGCAACATTCCGCCAAAAGACAGCGATTTTGAAAAGTATTCGGCAATGAGCTTCCCTATAATGGAGCTGATTGGCGGGCAACCGCATGTGGAAAGCTACACCTATATCCTCGGCGACTGCTATGAGGAGACATTCTACATCAACGAGCATTTCTGCTCCGGGACGTTTATGATGTGCGCTCCGAATTTTGCCGACTTCTACAAACTCGACATCGTGGTGGGTGACAAAAAATGCCTCGATGCCAACCAGGTGATGATACCGGAAAGTTTCGCCAAGAAATATTTCGGCGACGCTTCGCCATTGGGCAAAAGCATCAACAAAGCGAAAACATGGATTGTGGGTGCCGTCTACCGCGACATCCACGCCAAAAACACATGGCTGAGGAATCCTGTGCTCAGAGTAATCGACAAATCGTGGTTTGGCGACAATCTGACGAACCCCAACATGAACTCGTTCACGATGTTCATAAAAGCCGACAAAGCGGAGAATTTCCCTGCAATACAGGCGTCGGCCAACAAGCAGTTTGAAGAAATCTGCAAAGGCAACGAGTGGTTTGGCAATACCCGCAAAGAGTTTGTGCTGATTCCGCTGACCGAGACCCACTACAACAGCGATTTCATTCTGGTGGGAGAACAAATAAAAGCGTCAAACGAGAAGATTCTGCTGTCAATAGCATTGCTGATTCTGCTGATTGCCGCCATCAATTTCGCCAACTTCTCCAACGCGCTGATTCCGATGCGCGTGCGCAGCATAAACACGCAAAAGATTCTCGGAGCCACACAATCGTCGCTGCGCCTGTATCTGACAGCAGAGGCTGCCGGAATCGCTTTTACGGCATTCATAATTGCCGTCGGTGGGTTGTTGCTGCTGTCGCACACGGAGATGAACCAACTGACCGTGGCTGGAATAAATCCTTTCGGCAACCTGCACGTGCTTGGTCTTTCTGCCGCGACGGCGATTGTGGCAGGTGTTCTTGCCGGACTGGCTCCCGCTTGGAGGATCACGTCGTTTGCCCCTGCCGTGGCGCTTAAAGGCAACTTTGGATTGTCGCCAAGAGGCAAGGCTATGCGCACGGCGATGATAGGGCTGCAGTTCTTCATCTCGGCTTCGCTGATTGTCAGTGCCCTGCTTATGCAATGGCAACGCGACTACCTTGTGAACTCCGCCGACTACGGATTTCTGAAGGATGAGTTGATAGTATGCGACATCACCCGCGCCGACATCTCCGAGCCGCAAACCGCCGTCGAGGCTTTGAAACGTCTGCCGATGGTGGCTGATGCTTCGCTGTCGTGGAGTGTGGCTGGGCGCAAAGACAACTCCCAGGGATGGGTGTTCCACAGCGCCGACGGTGATGAGGTGGCGCCACGCACCCTGTTTGCCACCGCCGGCTATTGCAGCACAATGGGCATAAAAATCGTCGACGGACGCGACTTCTGCGCCTCCGACACAAATGCCATAATCCTCAACAAGCTGGCACGCGACAAATACAGCAGCTCTGTCGATGTTGGCAAATGCCTTATGTTCGGCGGCACGCAGTTTCCAATCGTGGGCATCTGCGACAATGCGAAGTTCTCGTCGCTGCACAGCAAGACGGAGCCTGTAATGATTGTGTTGAGTAAGGACTTTAATTGCGACAACCTGACTGTGCGTGTCAAGAAAGGCGCAAACATGTTTGACGCTGCCTCCAAGATTCGCACGGAATTGACGAAGTTCAACGCTGAATACCCTTTCGAGATGCAGTTCTACAACAAGATTCTCGACGACACCTACAAAAACGAGATGCGCCTCACCAATCAGATTTCGGTTTTCTCGCTGCTTGCCATTGCCATCAGCATTATGGGTGTGTTCGGGCTGGTGGTGTTCGACAGCGAGTATCGCCGACGAGAGATTGCCGTGCGCAAAGTGTTCGGCTCGTCGACTGCCGATGTTGTGGCAATGTTCAATCTGAAATACTTAAAGATTCTGGCTGTCAGCTTCATTCCTGCAGTGCCTCTGTCATATTGGTTCGTGAACCGATGGCTTGAGGAGTTTGCATATAGAATCAGCATCGGCTGGATGGTGTATGCCGCCACGTTCATCGCCCTTGCCGCACTGACTGCCGCCACTGTCACCTATCAATGCTGGCGCACAGCCAGGTCTAATCCTGTCGACAGCCTGCACGCTGAATAGCTTCCTGAAAATATAAGTTTCCTCAATCCCGGCAGAAAGGCAATTGACTCTTGCCGTTTTTGCCGGGATTTTTCTTATCTTCGCAACACAATGAAAAAGCAAGGCAAAATACTTGTTGTCGACGACAACCGCAACATTCTGTCATCGTTGCGGCTGCTGCTCGACGATGTCTTTGAGGATGTGATGACGCTGCCGTCGCCAAAAACCATGCTGAATGTCTTGGCGCAAGGCGTCGATGCCGTGCTGCTCGACATGAATTTCGTGGCTGGAATCAACAATGGCAACGAGGGTCTGTACTGGCTTCACAAAATCAACGACAAGTTTCCGGATGTGCCTGTTGTGCTGTTTACGGCTTACGCCGATGTGGAGTTGGCGGTGCAGGCGATGAAGGACGGTGCTTTTGATTTCGTGGAAAAGCCGTGGGACAATGCCCGCCTGATCGACACGCTTACGCGCGCGGTTAAATCGCGGCTGGGATCCGCTCCCGCCAATCCAGCACCGACGGAGATGGTCTGGGGACAATCGGAAGCAATGCTGCGACTGAAGACTTTAGTGGAGAAAGTGGCACGCACCGACGCCAATGTGCTGATTGCTGGCGAAAACGGTACGGGGAAGGATGTGCTCGCCCATGAGCTTCACCGCCTGTCTGCCCGCGTGGCGAAACCGATGGTGTGTGTCGACATGGGTGCCATTACCGACACGCTGTTTGAAAGCGAGCTGTTTGGCCATGTCAAAGGTGCGTTCACCGACGCCCGGACTGACCGCAAGGGTCTGATTGAGGAGGCCGACGGTGGCACGTTGTTTCTCGACGAGATAGGCAACCTGCCGTTGCACCAGCAGGCAAAACTGCTGACCGTGGTGCAGCGACGCTATGTGCAGCGCGTTGGCAGCAACACGCCTACGACCGTCGACATTCGCCTTGTGTGCGCCACCAACAAGAACCTTCAAAAGATGGTTGCCGACGGATCTTTCCGGGAGGATTTGCTCTACCGCATAAACACCATACAGCTCGAACTGCCGCCGCTGCGCAATCGCCGTGACGACATTCCACTGCTCGCCGACAGCTTTCTTAAATGCTATGCCAGACGCTACGGCAAGGATATATGCCGCTTCTCGACGGAGGCTATGGAGGCGTTGAAGAGCAATGCCTGGCCCGGCAACATCAGGCAGCTGCGCCACGCCGTGGAGAAGGCGGTGATAATCACCGACAATGCGGTTATCGGCTCTGCCGACCTGCAGCTGCCGGTGGCTGACGCGACTTCAGCCGAACCGGAGATTACGATTGAGGCGATGGAACGGAAAATGATATGCGACGCCATTGCGCGCTGCGGAGGCAACCTGTCGCTTGTGGCGACAAGACTCGGCATCAGCCGCCAAACTCTCTACAACAAGATGAAACGCTACGAAATTGAGCCTTGACAATGACCAGGATTCTAAAACATATTGTCTTCGTAGCCGTAATTGCCGGCGCTCTGCTTTTCTCTGCCGGCGCTTCGCCGACGGTTATGGCTGCCGCAATGGCTGCCGTGGCTGCAGCCGCTGCAATCGGAATAGCGGCTGTCAGGCATGAGCGGCAAAAATACGCTACGCTGCTCGAAGCCATACGCAACAACGATTTCACAATGCGCTTCCAGAAAGGTGACAAGGAAATCAACGCTCTGCTCGACTCTCTGACTGAGATTATAAAGCAGTCTAAGTCGGGCGCCGAGCTGCGCGAACGCTACTACAAGGCAATCATCGACCGGGTAAATGCGGGAATCATTGCAATCGACAGCAATGGCAACGTGCGCATCTGCAACGACAATGCGCTCAAAATGCTCGGAATGAAATATGCCGCCAACACTGCCGCTATAAACCGCTCTTTGCCTGGTTTCGACAATATAATAGCCGACTCTACTGTCGCGGGAACTACAATCGTTGGCTGTGGCAAAGACAAAAACTTGTCGGTAAGCGTGTCGGGATTCGTTCACGACGGCAACACGACGACGGTGTGCGTGCTGACCGACATCCACAATGCGCTGAGCCACAAGGAGGTTGATGCATGGATCAACCTTACAAGGGTGCTTACACACGAGATTATGAACAGCATCGCTCCCATCAACGCCCTGAGCGACAGCCTGCTGCCGACGGCATCCGGCACAATGAAAGAAAAAATCGAGGTAATCCGCGACACTTCGGCATCGCTGATGGCATTCACCGAGACTTTCCGCAAATTCTCTGCCATCCCAAAGCCGCAACGGCAATTGGTCTACGTTGCGGATCTCATATCCGAGGCTACGACTCTGCTCTGCGAGTCAATAGCGAATGCTTCGGTGAAAATACATACGGAAAATGACTTGATTGTCAATGCCGACCGCACGCTGATGGTCCGCGCGCTTGTAAACCTTCTTCACAATGCGGTTGACGCCGGAGCTACAAAAATCGACATCTGTTCTCGCTCGTGCAGCGACGACTCGGTGGTTATCGACATCTCCGACAATGGCTCTCCGATTCCTGAAGAATGCCGCGACCGCATCTTCGTGCCGTTCTTCACCACGAAGCAGAACGGATCGGGCATCGGACTTGCCGTGGCTCGGCGTGTGCTGTCGCTCCACGACGGCGGCATCTCTCTCATTCAGCCCACCGACGCTCCATACACCAAGACGTTCCGAATGTCGCTCCTGTAATTTCCATTTGCTGGGGAAAAATTACGCTAAAATCTTTCATTTAGCCTCTATTTATTCTTTCCACCAACTCAGTAGGTGTCAGTATTTCCATCTTTGAAAAGCCAAACCATTTTTTGCCCAAGTCCTTGATGGATGCTCCAATATGATATACATCATCGTCTATACAAAGAAAGCGGTCATGTGACTGACGGAATATTTCAACATCAATTTGCGCATATTGAGCGTTATGACGGTCAATGTCAAGGTGGAATTGACGGCTTACCTGCTGAGTATAGATAACTGCTGATACATCATTTCCCCTCTTATCAAGCAAAGTCAATACTGTTTCATCCACATAGTTGTCAATAAGAATGATTCTTTTATTCGCACTCTTAATCAAATCAGACACGAAAGTATAGGCATCATAAATTTGCCCACTATAGAATATACCCTGTTTCGGCTTCACATTGCCCTCGTCCAATCTGCGAAACACCTCATCAATTCGCTTATCTGTTTCTTGCTGATGTTGCTGCATTTCGAGTTGGTGATACTCCATCGTTGAAAGGCGTTGGAAAACATCTGCGTTTGTCGTCATGAAACGTCTCATTGCTACAAATGCATCCATGATACGTATGCTCATACGAATTGCTGTTTCACTTCTGAGAACTGTGGAGAGCATAGCCACTCCTTGCTCGGTGAAAACATATGAACAAGCCGTTGAGTGCTTCAAGCTATTGAACCGGTCACTATTTGCGACCAATTCAGCCATTTCTTCTTTAGTCAATTGGAAACGGAAACGTTCAGGAAATCTCTCCATATTCCGTTTTACAGCTTGATTTAGCGTCTTGGTTTCCACCCCATAAAGTTCAGCCAGATCTCTGTCTATCATTATCTGCTTTCCTCGAATTGTTATGATTCGACTTTCTATAGGAGCGGTGACTATAACCTTATTATTTGGTAACCGGTCACAATTTGTGACCGGTTCGACTTTATCTTGATGCCCTGTTTTCTTTGCCATTGTCACATTCTTATTTATGCCACAAATATAATGCCTTATCGTGACAATCCATCATTAGAGAAAGACTTTCTGAATGAAACGAAAATAAAAGCATCATTCTCCTGTAATTTCCATTTGCTGGGGGAAAAAGCTCTGTATTTCGGGTTGTCATTGAAGTAAGATTGTTTATTGTTGTTTGCCAATGATGATGTAACTTTGCATCGTGGTAAATCAATAAAAACAACTATAACATGTATCTCGAAAACATCAATTCTCCTGCCGATGTGAAGAAGTTGTCTGTCGGCGAACTGACGTCTCTATGTGCTGAGATGCGCGAGGCGCTGATTCAGAAACTCAGCGTGCATGGCGGACACGTGGGCCCGAACCTCGGCATGGTGGAGGCCACAGTGGCTATGCATTATGTGATGAACTCGCCGGTGGACAAATTCGTGTTCGACGTGTCTCATCAAAGCTACGCTCACAAGATGCTCACCGGACGCAAAGAGGCATTTACAAACCCGGATTGCTACGACGAGGTGTCGGGCTACACCGAGCCTTCTGAAAGCGTGCACGACCATTTTGTTATCGGACACACCTCGACTTCTGTAAGCCTTGCTTCGGGACTGGCGAAGGCGCGCGACCTGCGCGGCGAGCGGTTTAATGTGGTGGCGGTGATCGGCGACGGCTCGCTAAGCGGCGGTGAGGCGTTTGAGGGACTTGACGTGGCTGCTGAGCTTGGCTCAAACATGATTGTGGTGGTCAACGACAACCAGATGTCGATTGCCGAAAACCACGGCGGACTTTACCGCAACCTGCAGCTGCTGCGCGAAACTAACGGCGAGGCGTCTTGCAACTTCTTCAAAGCTATGGGCTTCGACTATCTCTATGTGGCTGACGGCAACGACGTCGAGGCGATGATCGAGGCTTTCAGTCGTGTGCGCGACATCGACCATCCCATCGTGCTCCACATAAACACGCTTAAAGGCAAAGGGTATCGGTTTGCCGAGTGCCAGAAGGAACGTTTCCATTGGAGCATGCCGTTCGACATCCCTACCGGAGAACTGAAAAAGCCGGCTGGCGACAAGGGCTATGACACGCTGACTGCTGAGCATCTGCTGTCGCTGATGAAGGCCGACCGGACGGTGGTGGGCATTACGGCCGGCACTCCGGCGGTGTTCGGTTTCACTAAAGACCGACGCGAGCGCGCGGGAAAGCAGTTTATCGACATGGGAATCGCGGAGGAGCAGGCTGTGGCTATGGCTTCGGCGCTTGCAAAAGGCGGGGCGAAACCGGTGTTCGGGGTCTACAGCACGTTCATTCAGCGTGCCTACGACCAGTTGTCGCAGGATCTCTGCATCAACAATAATCCTGCCACGATTCTCGTGTTTTGGGGCAGCCTCGGCGCGATGAACGACGTGACACACCTCTGCCTGTTCGACATCCCGCTGATTTCAAACATCCCGAATATGGTCTACCTTGCGCCTACATGCCGCGAGGAATATCTGGCAATGCTCGACTGGAGCATCCAGCAGACTGAGCATCCGGTGGCTATACGTGTGCCTGCCACTGGAGTGGCTGGGTCGCGCAGCGGTGACTTCCCTACCGACTATGAGCCGGAGATGAACCGTTTTGAGATGGCTCACTGCGGCAGCGGTGTGGCAATCATCGGTGTGGGCAATTTCTTTGCTCTTGCCGTGACTGTGGCTGAACAGTTGAAGCAAAGCGGCATCGATGCTACTGTTGTCAACCCTCGTTTCCTCACCGGTCTCGACACGGAGCGTCTTGAAGACCTCCGCGACAGCCATAGCCTGGTGGTGACGCTTGAAGACGGTGTGCTCGACGGCGGATACGGGGAAAAGATAGCCCGCTATTATGGCGAATCGGAGATGCGCGTGATGTGCCGTGGTGTTCGCAAAAAGTTCATCGACCGATACAACGTCGGCGAGGAGTATGCGGCAAACCGTCTGACTCCCGACCAAATCACCGCCGACATCCTTGAAATCCTGAATTGACAAATCATCGCTCTGTCAAAGACAAAAAAAACATCCCGATTGCAGCCGCAACCGGGATGTTTCTATTTATGGGGAAATGACTGTTATTTCACAATCACCTTTACACCGTTTACGATGTAGACACCGCGCTGCAAGCCCTCGATGCGAGTCTTGCCTGCCACGTCGGCACGGCGCACGAGTGAGCCGGCGGCGTTGTAGACGCGTACGGTGGCTTCTGTCGCACTTTCAACAACCACTGCACCAACTGTGCCATAGACACGGAGTCCGTCGGCTGTGAGCATTCCTACGCCCGAGTTCGGAGTCATCTCAATCGGAGTGCCGGTCATGTCGCCCTCTGTGAGGTCGATAGTGTCGAATGTGAAGTCTTCATAGCCTTCCGCTTTGACAACGAGACTGAAAACTGCCAGATCCTTAACCTTGATTTCGAAGCTGCCGTCTGCACCGGTTGTTGCCTCGGCAACCTTGTTTTCACCCTTGTAGAGTGCCACTGACGCGCCGGCGATTGCTGCATGCGACTCGGCGTCGGTAACTGTTCCGCTGAATGTGCGTACCGTCTTCTGCATCTCTACTGTTATGTCGAAGTTGCCCTCGAACGGAACTTCTTCAGAAGAAACCATGTCGTAGCCAGCTGCCTTGAACAGAACGTTGTATGTGCCAAGCTGTTTGAACTTGAGGTCGAACGCTCCGTTTTCATCGGTGGTGCCGGTCATCACGTCGGCGCCGCTCTCCGGGTCGCTTACGTATACCTCAACGCCCTTGATAGGTGCTTTGGTCTCTGCGTCGGTCACAACACCGCTGAACGTGTAGGTCTTGGTCAGCGTGATAGCCAGACCGCTGATGTTGCCGTCGGCGAGTGAGATGGTTTCAGGATGAGTATAAGCGTCGTAAGACGGATGGCTTACTGTCAATGTATACTCCTTGCCGTATTTGATGACATCCATCGAGAATGCACCCTCGGCGTCGGTCTCGCTGTAGTATTCCACGCCGTCGGCGCTTGCAAGAATGATGTAGGCGCTTGCCACAGCCTCGCCCTTCTCGTTCTTAACCGCACCGCTCAGCGTCTTGTACGGGCTGACGATGAAGTGTGCCACAGGAAGGCTGATATCACTGAATGGAGCCGTTGCAAATTTAGTCTCATCATCCTGCTTAGCCTGTTGAGCCTGACCCTCTACATTTTTGTCCACCTCGAACGATGTGCTGTTGTATGCAGTTCCGGCAGAAGTCAAGAAGAGGCGGATGTCGCCACCGTCATAAACAAAGCCATCAGGGAATGTCAAAGTAACAACACTCTTGATGTTTTCTGCTGTGACAGCCTCACTGTGGTCAACCGTCATCTTGTCGGCAACCTGAGTCAAGCCTTCTGTGCTTTCGCCCATGAGAGCAGTGCCCTCAGCCACATTTCCAATCCAAGCATCTACAGAGAATGTGATGTTCTTTGAAGAGTGCGTTCCGAAGAACTGGATTTCGTTGATTTTCGTACCTGCAGGCAGATTGATGAGCGATTTCGGATAGATAATCTCTGTCTTTGAGTACTTGTAGAAGAAGTCGGCAGGACCGGCAGTAGCCGTTTCCGTCGGAGTTCCTACAAGGACTTCAGCGTTGCCCTTCTCCTTGTTTACAGTCACATTCACTGTTTCGCTCGCCGCAGTGCCAGTTTCAGCCGTAAACTTGACAAAAGTCTCGGCAGCGCCGACAGCGTGAGGTATTACAGAGAATTCGAAGTCGTATTCCTTGCTTGCCTCAAGAGCCGGAGTCTCAGCAGTGGCAACGACACCGTCGTTCATCCACAATTCCGCTCTATAAGAGCCAGCCTCTTTAGCCTCGCCGTTCTCAACACGAGCCACAACCTTGTAGACACTGTTTACCTCAGCGTTTTCAGGGATGTCGGCGCTCAGCACGTTAAAGCCCTGAGCCACATTCAAAGCAACATTCTTAACAAAAGAAGTTCCTCCCATATTCACTTTCTCGCGATCAGCGAAGAATCCTTCCTTAGAAACAGTCAGATTATATTCGAGACCGTCTTGAACCACGATGAAGTTGAACTTACCTTCAGCATCAGTAGTGCCAGAATATTCAACATTGTCGCTCACGAGTTTCACCTCGGCGCCTTCAACAACAGCATTGTCGGCTGCAGAAGTAACCACACCGCTGAACACCGAGGCCTCCTTGTCGAAACCGAACACCGTTACAGGGAGCGGTCTCAAAGTCATCGTGCCAGAAAGCGTACCATCGGCGTAGCGGATAGCCGCAAGAGCGGCATGGTCGCCGTCAACCTCGAAGTTGGTTGATGAATACTGCTCTGCCGACGACATAACCGTCACGCGCAAGTTGCCGCCAGTATAGGTAAACGGAGTGTTGAACGTCACCTTGATTACAGGCTGATGGTCACTGCTGCTGCCAATGACAGCCGCTACAGCATAAGTGTCGGCATAAACCTGAGTCATCGACTCCGACTGATACCAATCTTCGATCTTCGGAGAAGTAGCATCTGTGTTCTCCATCCAGATTTTCAAATCAGAAGAGATTTCCATGTTGCTATAACCGTTCTTATAACCAAGGAACGTGATGCTCTTGAGCTCAGTTCCTGCAGGAATGTTGAGCAAGTCGGCAGGATAGATGATTTCCGACTGCGAGTGGTAGTAGTTGAGTTGCAACGGAGTGTCGTTGGCAGTTGTAGTGCAGTTGCCGACAACAGCCTCGCCTACCACTTCCTCAGCGGCAACAGTGATTGTTGCAGTTCTTTCAATCTGAACACCGCCGTCGACAACCAATTTGGCTGCAAACTCGCCATTCTTGCGCGGAGTGAACTGGAATTCAACACTTGCATATTCACCCGAAGCGATAGCCGGGAGAACCTTCTCGGCGATCAAGTCCTCACCGATATAGAATTTTGCCGTGCAAACACCTTCCTCGATGTCTTTCTTACCGAAAGAAGCGACGTCGAACGAAACAGTCGAAGCATGGTTGACCATTGCTGTTTCCGGAATCTTCACATTGCCAAGTTCAGCCTCGTAGTCAGGAGTGTCGAGGTATGAACCACCGATAATGTTGTCCACGCGAGCATAACCAGCCTCGAAAGCGATATACCAGTCGCCGGCAGGAATGTTGTCGAGAGTGAACGTCTTGTACATGAAGTTGTCGTAGTATCCGCTAGGATATGTTCCCATAGCGAAGCAGTTTGCATCGTCGGAATTGTCGATGGTGATGTTTTTCACCTGAGTCCAATTCTTGCGGTCTGCAGAATAGTAGACATTGAGCTTCGATGTTGCATTGCGCTTGTTGGCATCGAAAGTCATGTGCTCGCCTTCAGCCAAGCGGATTTTCGGAAGCACGAATTTTGACAATTCCACCTCGTCGCTTGTAGCGGCATATCCGTTCTCTCCATAATAGAAGTTAGACACTTTCCATTGCTTTTGTCCTGAAGACAGTTCGATGTAGGTGCCGGCAGGGAATTTCTGGTCGTTGAAGTTGATGTAAACCTTCGACGGGTCAACAATCTCACCAGTCACAGCCAAAGTGTATACCTCGCCCTGACCGTCGGCAGGAGTGATGACAATGTTGCCAGAACGCTTGCCAACCACAGACGCATCCATAGTCACGGTGAGATAAGCCTTTCCGAGGGCTGCCACTTCATAAGGGAATGTTGCAGCCTCGCCATTTTCCGTAGCGCTGATTTTATATGAGAATCCTTCAGGAACGCTTACACTGTTGATTGTCAGCGGAGCGCCGCCCTTGGCATTGCTTATAACGAACACCTTGCTGGTGCTTGCCTGCATCACCTGGAAATCGACAGTAGAGCCGTTCTCCACATCGTGCGACAAGTTGTCCTCCAAAGTAAACACAGGAGTGTGAGGGAACACCTCTATCCAACCTAAATAAGTAGTTACGCCCGAAATGTTTTCTTTCAAATGGAAGCCATGACGGTAGTTTTTCGTAACGGCCATCGTTACTGTACCCTCAAGATATTGCGACTCGCCAACGGCAAGAGGGAACGAAACCGGCACCGGTTCGCCTACTGCGACACCGTCAGAGTTGTCATACAAAGACACTGTGTAGCCTTCATCGCCTACAGCCAAGGGAACTTCACCAGAGTTTTTGATTTTGGCTTTGAACTGCACCTGAACATTTCCGTCGGCGTCAGCACAAAGGTCGCCCGAAGAAATCATTGTAGGCGACGAAAGGATTGACATTCCCCTTTTCAGAACGACATCGGCACTCGCTGCCGAGAACTCGTCGAGAAGCACTTGGTCGCCACAGATGCCCAGGCGTGTGCCTGCCGCAACATTAGGGAGCTCCACCTTTGTCCAAGCGTCGGTGCTGAGAGCAGGAACAGTCACCTCATACTTGTCACCCTTAGTCACAGTGCCGTTGGAGGCAACTGTGCAGGTGTAGAATGACACCGAACCTTCAGCAGCGCTCTGCTTTACGTAGATGCTTGCATCTCCGGTGATTGCCGGAGTCACAATCATGTCGGTCATTGTCTGCGAGCTCTCACTCCAAGAATCATAAAGAGTTTGAGAACCAACCTTCAAGCATGCGCCGTCATCACCATAACCGCCCGTTTCCTGAGCGAAGTACTCGACAAACGAAGGCGTGCTCCAAGAGTCGGCTTGAAACCTGTCAACATAGTGCGCCCAACCCGGAGGGGCAAACGACGACACCAATTTTTCCGACCCCAGACCCGAAAAATCATAGGTGTAAGGAGCCACCACGTCGGCTCTCGCAACAGAAAAACCTAAAGCGAGAGCCAACATTGTTAATAAATAAGTAAACTTTCTCATAAAAATATATTTAAAGAAATAAATAATTCCTATTACTTCTTTTTAGATGTGCAAATATAGAAATTTGCTATCAAATTGCCAATTTTTTGCGAATTTTTCTGAAGAAATATTATCACAAATCGTCTTTTTCTGCACAATCATCCGTCTTCGCATAAAAAAATAGACATTTTGCGCCTTCCGCACCTTTCTATTGAATAACCTCGCCTTTTTCAAAGTTTTTGTGTAAGTTTGCAACAGAATTAGCAAACAAGAACATATATGAATCCTATCGTAAGCATCATTATGGGCAGCACATCGGACATGCCAGTGCTCGAGAAAGCCGCCAAACTACTTGATGAATTTGAAATTCCATTTGAAATCAACGCCCTTTCAGCGCACCGCACACCGCAGGAAGTGACCGACTTCGCCAACAACGCCAGCAAGCGCGGGCTGAAAGTGATTATCGCCGCAGCGGGCATGGCCGCGCACCTGCCGGGCGTTATCGCCGCCCAGACCACAGTGCCAGTGATCGGTGTCCCCATCAAGTCCACGCTCGAGGGTATGGACGCCCTGCTCGCAATCGTGCAGATGCCTCCGGGCATCCCAGTGGCAACCGTGGGCATCAACGCCGGTCTCAACGCCGCCATACTTGCCGTGCAGATGCTATCGCTCACCGACGAGCGCATCGCCGCGCGTTTTGCGGAATACAAGCAGGGTCTTGCCAAGAAAATCGTGAAAGCCAACGAAGACCTTGCCCGCATTTCGTATAAGTTCAAGACAAACTAAGCATCTCCCAGCTATGAACGACTTCAACTACCGCCGCCGTCACTCCTCGACAGTGCAGATAGGCAACGTGCCGCTTGGAGGCGACAATCCGATACGGATACAGTCGATGACATCGACCTCGACGCTCGACACCGACGCCAGCGTGGCGCAATGCCGCCGCATCTTCGACGCAGGCGCCGACTATGTGCGCCTGACCGCACAAGGAGTGCGCGAAGCGCACAATATCGGTGAAATCCGCGCCGCCCTCCATGCCGCAGGCTACACCAAGCCGCTTGTCGCCGACATCCATTTCAATCCCAAAGCCGCATTCGAGGCAGCCGCCACGACCGACAAGGTGCGCATCAATCCAGGCAACTTTGTCGATGCCGCGCGCACGTTCAAGAAATTGGAGTATACCGACAAGGAGTATGCCGCGGAACTTGAGAAGATACGCCGTGCCGTGGTGCCTTTTCTCGCCATTTGCCGCGAGCACCACACGGCAGTGCGTCTCGGCGTGAACCACGGGTCGTTGTCAGACCGCATAATGAGCCGCTACGGCGACACCCCTGCCGGAATGGTTGAGTCGGCAATGGAGTATCTGCGGATATTCCGCGAGGAGAATTTCAACGACGTGGCAATCTCCATCAAGGCTTCCAACACGGTGATCATGGTTGAGACCGTGCGCCGCCTCGTGGCGGAGATGGACCGCGAGGACATGCACTATCCACTGCATCTCGGTGTGACCGAGGCTGGCGACGGCGAGGACGGCCGCATAAAGTCGGCTGTGGGCATCGGCACACTGCTCGCCGAAGGCATCGGCGACACCGTGCGCGTATCGCTGAGCGAGGAGCCGGAACTTGAAATCCCCGTGGCGCGCAAACTGGTTGACTACATCACCGCCCGCGAAGGCCACGCCCCGATCAGCGGATGCTTCGCCAAGGCCTACAACCGCATCGCTCCCGAACGCCGTCCCACAAACGCCGTGGGAAGCATCGGCGGGCAAAACGTGCCGATAGTAGCCACAACATTGTGTCCAGCCGACGTGGCGGCAATCGCGACGAAACCCGATTTCTTCCTCTCCGACGTGAACTGGAAAGCGGTCGATGCCTCCGCCAAGGCCGAAGGCTTCAGCGACGACGACGTGCTGCTCCTCACAAGCCACCACGCCAACCCCGTGGGCGAAATCGAAGCGTTCATCCACCGCCTGTGGGACAACGGCTGCAAAGCCCCCGTAGTGGTGCGCATGAGATATGACGATGCCGACGAGGAAGACGTGCAGGTAAAAGCCGGAGCCGACTTCGGTGCGCTTCTGCTCAACGGGCTCGTAGACGGAATCGTGCTTGACGCGCCCAACCTGCCCAACAACGCCGATGCCGTGGCATACTCGTTCGGCATCCTCCAGGCGGCACGCAGACGCACCACAAAAACAGAATACATCTCATGTCCGAGCTGCGGCCGCACCCTCTACGACCTGCAACACGCCGTAAAGGAGATAAAAGCTGCCACTTCGCATCTTAAAGGCCTGAAAATAGGCATTATGGGATGCATTGTCAACGGTCCGGGCGAGATGGCCGACGCCGACTACGGATATGTGGGCGCCGCCGTGGGAAAAGTGAGCCTCTACAAAGGCAAGGAGTGCGTGGAACGCAACGTGCCTCAAGACGTCGCGCTCACGCATCTGATCGACCTTATAAAAGCCAACGGCGACTGGACCGAACCTAAACAATAGATTTATGAATACACCTAAAAACGTCATAGACAACTTTGTAAACGTGGGCATAGCCAAAGCGCAACTACGTGGCGGCAAACTGATGCTGCTGTCGATGATGGCAGGTGCCTACATAGCCATCGGCGGCGTGCTGTCGGTGGTGGCAGGCTTTGGATTTCCCGAACTTACAGCGGGCAACCCGTCGCTGCAGCGTCTGCTCAGCGGCGCGGCGTTTCCCATTGGACTTATCCTTGTGGTGATTCTCGGCGCAGAACTCTTCACCGGCAACAACGCCGTCCTGATGCCCGCTGCCCTGCAGGGCAAAATATCGCCGTGGGCAGCCGTGCGCAACTGGGTTGCCGTCTATCTCGGCAATTTTATGGGCGCGCTGCTCTTCACGATGCTTTTCGTATATGCCGTCGGACTCACCGCCGCAGAGCCCTACCATAGCGCCGTGCAGCGCATCGCCGAAGCAAAAGTTGCGATGCCGTGGCACGTCGTGCTGCTCAAAGGCATCGGAGCCAACTGGTTTGTCTGCCTCGCCGTGTGGCTCGCCGCCTCAGCAAAGACGATGCTGGCCAAAATGGCTGGCTGCTGGCTTCCCGTGATGGCATTCGTGGCGCTCGGCTACGAACACTCCATCGCCAATATGTTCTTCATTCCGATAGGAATGCTTGAGGGCGCCGACGTGACCCTGCACCAATTCTTCATAGCCAACCTGCTGCCGGCAACCATAGGCAACATCATTGGCGGAGCGTTGCTCGTGGGCACAGCCTACACCTACGTAAACCGTTAAAATAATAACGCAGTCCTTTAAAATATCCAAAAATCCCTCAATGAGGGATTTTTTTTGCGTTTTCGTCCCTCAATGAGGGATTTTTTTAGTATATTTGCGCAAACTTATTAATAATTAATGGTATGATAGACACAAGACTATATGAGTATATGCACGAACAGTTGCGGATGACACCAAAGGAATTCACCCGCTACAAATATCATGAAATTGATTGGGCATCGCGCCTTGTCGGCATTGTAGGTCCTCGAGGAGTCGGCAAATCAACAATGGTTTTGCAATGGATTATCAACCATCCCGAATCCCACAGTCTTTATGTTTCAGCCGACAATCTGTATTTCTCATCACACACATTGGTAGACCTTGCCGACGATTTCATCAAAGAGGGAGGCTTGCGTCTGTTTATAGACGAAGTGCATAAATACCCAGGCTGGAGCCGCGAGCTTAAACAAATCCACGACAGCCACCCATCCCTAAAGACCGTTTTTACCGGCTCTTCCGTCCTGGACATCAAGCAAGGAGAGTCCGACCTGAGCCGCCGAGCCCTTGTCTACGACATACAAGGATTGTCATTTCGAGAATTTGCAGAATTGTTTCATAAAGTGAAGAGTGATGTCTATTCACTTGACGACTTGCTGGAACACCGAGTCGAATTTCCAGTCGAGCATCCGCTGCCAATGTTTCGCGAATACCTGACATTCGGATATTACCCGTTTGCCTTAGAGAACGGCTTCAATATCCGAATCAACCAAGTCATAGACCAAACCATAGAAGTCGACATCCCACAATTTGCCAACATGAACGCCTCAACAGCAAGAAAGCTCAAACAACTTCTGTCGGTAGTCGCAGAGTTGGCGCCATGCAAGCCCAATGGGACAAATCTTGCCACAGAGATAGGTATCAGCAAGAACAACATCAACGACTATCTTGTGTATCTTGAGAAGGCCGGTATGATCAGTCTTCTTCTCGACGACACATCCGGTCTGCGCAAACTTGGGAAAGTGGAGAAACTGTATATCGACAACCCTTCACTGATGAACGCACTCGCAAAAGACACACCCGACACAGGCGCCGTCAGAGAGACGTTCTTCTACAACCAGACAAGGGTCAGACACAATGTTGTCGCATCACGAGTGTCGGATTTCACAATAGGTAAATACACTTTTGAAATCGGAGGCAAAAAGAAAGGCAAACGACAAATTGAAGGAATAGAAAATGGCTTCATTGTGCGCGACGACATCGAGACAGGCCACGGCATAGTTGTCCCGTTATGGCATTTCGGCCTGCTTTATTGAACATTTCAAAGCCACAACTCGTTATAACATACCCCAATTCGGGATAAAATAGCGATTAGTTGCATGTGAAGACAGATACGCGAGTTCTCTTCTCATGCCATCAGACA
>OLXE01000526.1_pt1 | contig 23807 bp, 22 predicted proteins | sample 1644571 | NCBI WGS metagenome assembly OLXE01 (sample SAMEA103958161, study PRJEB25191) | human gut metagenome | biome: human-associated habitat [ENVO:00009003]; feature: intestine environment [ENVO:2100002]; material: feces | place: Germany | collected 2013/2015
AACTCATTATATCATATTTGGCAGCATCCGGTGCCTTTTTCTGTGCGGTGTTGCCTTAGAACATCAATGTTGTAGTACGAAAAAATCTGTTGCGTTTCCGCATCGACAGAATCCTTATCAATCACACAGCTTAGTCCTACGCCATATCCAAAGGGAAAAGAATAGGCCGCAGGAATATTAGCAAGAGCATTGATACATAATTCTCCTTCTTTCATATGAAAAACCTTATTATTCCTTAGTTCAAATTCAACGCGCCCCTTTTGGTAATGACGAATTTCAATGATATTTTTATTTGGAATGGGTTCACGGAAGGTGTCTGTACAATTAAAGTCCATAAAGATCAAATCAATACCAAGGAACAGCGCATAATCATATAGAACCCCTATTCCATTGCACTTGTATTCAACTTTCGTGTAATCATTGCACACCTCAGCGAATGTCGCACCTTCACCATACCATTCTAAGCCATGATGTTGGATCATCAGAATAGCCCTCCTTTTGGTTAGCTGCTTCTAACTATAATATGCCATTTGAAGGAAGCAGTCAAGATAAAGCCAAAGTAAGACTTGCAGATAACAGTATTGGTAGAGGAAGCGAAGACGCTTTGTCCGTTGCTGCACGGGCAAATTATGTTATTGTTTCTTGATGAGGGCAGGCAGCCTGGAGCCGTTCAAAAGCCTCTGTGCTAATAAACTCTGAAAACAACGCTATATGCAGACCATGAAGCCTGATCAGATATAAGAGTAATGTCAACACAATATAGAACAAACCGAAAGAGCCTAGGAACTGAAAATTTTTCTCTTAACCAACAGATAGAGGAAGGCACACAAAGTGAATATCATTTTTCACAGTTTATCAGCACAATTATTGACCAGTACACAAAATAATATTCTCTATTCTGTGTGTTGTGGAGGCCACAAAAAGGCCTCTTATTTTTTTGCAAATTTTTCTTTCCAAAGCGCTATTTTGCGGGTAGTTTGAAAGCTTTTCAGAGTATTAGGAGTGGAGGAAAAGAAAAACAGCAAGCATAGGGAGTGTGGCTACACTCCCGGCAAACGGCTTCCCGTTTGTATCTTGGGGAAGTCCCCAAACCCCTGAATGAAGGAAGGTGAGAAAATGGCAAACCGAAAACGGAAGTTTGTGCTGCGCGTCCCCGTGACGCCGGAGGAAAGGGCGCTCATTCAAGCGAAGATGGCCCAGCTTGGCACAAGGAACTTTTCTGCCTACGCCCGGAAAGTGCTGATCGACGGCTATATCGTCCACATGGACACCAGCGACATCCGGGCGCAGACCGCAGAGCTGCAAAAAATCGGCGTCAACGTCAACCAGATTGCAAGGCGTATCAACAGTACCGGGGCTGTGTACGCGCAGGACGTGGAGGACATCAAGGGGGCGCTGGCACAGATATGGCAGTTACAAAGATACATCCTATCAAGTCAACGCTGAGAAAAGCGCTGGACTACATCGAGAACCCGGACAAGACCGATGAAAAGCTGTTCGTTTCTTCCTATGGCTGTTCCTATGAAACGGCGGATATTGAGTTTCAAATGCTGTTAGATCAGGCGCTCAAGAAAGGCAACAATCTGGCTCACCACCTGATACAAGCTTTTGAGCCGGGCGAAACCACGCCGGAGCAGGCCCACGAGATCGGGCGGCAGCTTGCCGATGAAGTGCTTGGCGGGAAATATCCCTATGTGATAACCACCCACATAGACAAGGGCCATCTGCATAACCACATCATTTTCTGCGCGGTGGATATGGCAAACCAGCGCAAGTATATTTCCAACCGCCAGAGCTATGCCTATATCCGGCGCACCAATGACCGGCTGTGCAGGGAACACGGCCTGTCCGTGGTGATGCCGGGCAAGGACAAGGGAAAGAGATATGCCGAATGGGACGCCCAGCGCAAGGGCAAGAGCTGGAAAGCAAAGCTGAAAACCGCCATTGACGCGGCCATCCCGCAGGCCAGAGATTTTGACAGTTTCCTGCGGCTCATGGAGGCGCAGGGCTACGAGATGAAACGCGGGAAATTCATTTCATTCCGCTCCCCCGGACAGGAACGCTTTACCCGCTGCAAAACCTTGGGGGTGGACTACACCGAAGAAGCCATTACCCGGCGTATCAAGGGGCTGGCTGTGGACAGAGGGCCGAAGCGTAAAGTGGAACAGGGAATTTCCTTGCGTATTGAGATTGAAAACAATATCAAGGCGCAGCAATCGGCGGGCTATGCGCGGTGGGCGAAGCTCTACAACTTGAAGCAGGCCGCCAAAGCCTTAAACTTCCTGACGGAACACCAGATTGAGAGCTACGAGGGCTTGGAAAGCAGGCTGGACGAGATCAGCACAGCCAACGACGAAGCCGCCGCTGCCCTGAAAGCAGTGGAGCGCCGCCTTGGAGAAATGGCTCTGCTGATAAAGCAGATTTCCACCTACAAGCAGACCAGGCCCGTGGCGCTGGAATACCACAGGGCCAAAGACAAGGCCGCGTTCCGGCGAGAGCATGAGAGCCAGCTTATTTTGTATGAAGCTGCGGCGAGGGCGCTCAAAGAGGCCGGGATGAAGAAGCTCCCCAATCTGTATGCGCTCAAAGCCGAGTATAAAAAGCTGGACGGAGAACGGGAACGGCTGTCAGAACAGTATAACGAGGTAAAGAAAGAGCTGAAAGAATACGGCATTATCAAGCAGAATGTGGACAGCATTTTGCGGGTGACGCCGGGAAAGGAGCAGATACAGGAGCTATGAACATACCGAGAATGAATTACCGCCAGTACCGCAAGGCCCGGCGGCTCACGCATGAGTGTTGTAATTACTGTGACGGAAACTGCCTCCTGCTGGACGATGGCGAGGAATGTGTCTGTGTGCAGAGCATTTCCTATTCCGTGCTGTGCCGATGGTTTCAGGCTGCCGTCCTCCCGCTGGACGCGACACTTTATGCCGAACTGATGGAGCGAAGCCAAGCGCGGCGTTGCCGGGAATGCGGGGCACTGTTTTCTCCCAGACGTCCAAACTGCCTCTACTGTCCAGACTGTGCCAAGAAACGCAAGCGCCAGAGCAAGAAGCTGTGGGCAAGGAAACACCGGGAGCATGCGTAGAAAAAGTAATGGGAAAAGGCCCTGAAATATCAGGGCTTTTTCCTTTGGTCAGAGGGGTGGGTACTATGTTACTACCTTTTCTCCTGGAAGCGGCATTTACTTTTTCTACAAGGTGATACCGATATCCCGCTCTCATTTCTGCGTTGCCATTCTGTTTCTTTTTCCTATGGCTTTCCCCACAATCATATATCCTTGAAAAATCAGTAGATTTTTCGATGGAGTTTCTATATAATAAAATCAGTTAGTTAATGCGAACTTAGTAAGAGCAAGGAGGTTATTCCATGGGGATTCTCAAACAGTTTTTTAACAACACCCGAAAGCCGAACGGTTGGATGGGGAAATTGATGGTCAACGGTATGAATCAAGGGCATGCCGCTGTTTCCGATTGGGGCCTTTCCTATTTTCCAGATGTACCGGGGGCAGCTCATTCTATGCTGGCGGATTTCGGATGTGGTGGAGGACGCAATACCGCAGAACTTTTAAAACGGTTTCCGGAGGCAAGAGTGACAGCCCTGGATTATTCCAAGGTCGCTTGCGACAAAACAAAGCAATTCAATCGGAATGAGGTGCAGGCTGGGAGATGTAACGTTGTGCAGGGGGATGTGTCCCGCCTTCCCTTTGAAGCGGCGACATTTGATGTGATCACTGCCTTTGAAACGGTCTATTTCTGGCCGGGGCCAGTGGAGAGCTTTCAAGAAGTCTGGCGGGTACTGAAACCGGGTGGCACATTTATGATTGTGAATGAATCGGATGGTAGGAACACAAAAGACGAAAAATGGGCTGGTATCATCGATGGAATGCGTATTTTTACGCAGGAGCGGTTGACACAATACTTAAAAGATGCAGGCTTTTCCCAGATAGCCGCACATGTAAATCGGAAACAACACTGGATTTGTCTCCTGGCGGAGAAAGCACGGTAAGAGGAATCGCCGATTCAAAATTCGGATTTATAGAGATTTCTTACTTACAACATAGGATGGAGGGATAGAATGACACGCGGAGAGATTTGGAAAGATTTTTTGAAACATACTGTTTTGACCTTGGTAATCGCACTGTTTCTGTTTTTGATCTTCAAGTCTGTTTTTACCAAAAACGGCGAAACGGAATATTTTTATGTCTGGCTCTGTTGCGGGATTCCCTTTGGGATTCGGAGGATGTTTGTCTGGCTGGTTCCCCATGGATATGACTTAGGCGGTTCGGTTGGTATTATTGCGGTGAACTTTATAATAGGCGGCCTGATCGGCGGGGTCATCCTGACCTGGCGTCTGGTGGTTGCTGTATGGTATATTCCTCTTACCATTTACCGATTGCTCACAAATTGAGTTGGATTTCTGGTTGAGTTCTAAAATGTCAGGGAATACGTAGAAAAAGCAACGGGGAAAAGCCCTGAAATATGGGGGATTTTTTCTTAGTCGGGAGTATATCTGCGTGTTATTATCATTCCCCCCGGAATCAGAGGTTACTTTTTCTACAAATGGCAGCGTAGCTTCTTTCTCCTTGTTTGCCTGATTCTGCCGCAGCCTGTATATCGGGAAGGTTGAAACGAAAGAGCAGCCAAAGCGAATAATCCCTGCACTGCTGCAAACGGTCACGTTTGATGTATCAAAACGGGATGGATTGGTATGACACGCGAAAAAAAGCGCCGGACGCAAGGGCTATATAGCCCCCGCGCCCGGCGCTTTTGCCTGCTTGGGTTATTCGCCTGTGAAATAGAACCGCTGCGCCTCAAAGGCGGCGTCGCTCATGGCCTCCAGCTTATCAAGGGACTGACGGGCCAGCGCCGCCATATCCTCGTTCACCTCTGGCAGAACGGCCTGGATTGCTCCCGCTGTCCTGCGCCGGTCACTCTTATGATACATACCAATCATGTTTTCTTCTTCTACGGTGAAATACATTCCTCATACCTCCAATTCGTTTTTCTTGGTGTGGGGCGGGGCCTTTTTCGGGGCACTAGCCTGTTTCGTTTCGGAAAGCTGTCTGCGGATGGAGGCACGGGGCCTCCGCACCTCTTTCTCCCGGTTTTCGTCCTTGTGTATCACCGCATACAGCCCATGCCGATCTCTCATGCCGGTAAAGCACAGGGATTTATAAGGCAGCATGGAAAAGAGGCGGTCAGTGTCCTTGCTGGACGCGATCTGCACAAAGTATGGGGACAGCTCCACCATGAAATGTGTCTTGTTTGGGCTGTTGGGGGCGGACAGCTCTTTCAGTCCTGCCACTATGCGCCGGGCCTCCCTCATAATCAGTTCATTCCGCAGGACAGCGACGTGGCTTTTGAAGTCGCCGGGGGCAAGCGGCTCCCGGCTTCTCTGCTCCTGCCGCAGCACTTCACGCAGGTTTTCCGGCTCGTTGGGCTTGGCCTCATACCGCAGGAACGCCCCCAACTTGGGGTCAGGGCTCCCGTTAAAATACTGCGCGGCGGGCTGCTCCTTGTCGCCCTTTTCATAATGCAAAATGAGATTGTCCGCTTTTACCGCCTCGGCTATAACGTGCCGGAAATGCTGCTGGTAGTCCAGCTCATAGAGAGTTCCACGGATTTTCCCGCCCACTTTGCCGGTCAGCTCCACGGCGTAGGCAAGAACATGGTCGCGGGTCTGCTCCCCATAAAATTTCCATGTGTTGTATTGTCGGGTGTCCTTCAAGAATACGTCACGTTCCCGGAAACAGTACGTCCCGGAGGGGCGCGACATCCACAGCAGGGTTTTATCTTCGGCCTTATCACTGGCGGCGGCCTTACGGATCATTTCTTTGTCAATCTCAAAATCATCCTGATAAAAGGCGGTATTCTGGCACATGATTTGTTCCAGCGCGGCCAGAACATCCACATTCTCAAACTTATTCACGGCCTCCCACCTCCATATCCTTTGACTTCTCCCTCGCCGGGGGCTGTTTCTTCTGTTCCTTCTTAGCCGCCGCAAGCTGCGCCCGGATGGAGGGCTTTTTCTTGCTATGGTTGGCCTTAGCATTCTTGTGGGCCTGTTTTTGTGTTTGTCTCTCTGCTTTCACTGCCGCAGCGACATCCGAAAGGGAAACCTGTTCTCCGGCTTTTGCTCTGGCTTCCAGTTCTCCCATGGACGGAGCGTTGTTCAGGATGCCGTCAATCATATTTTCGTTCTGTTCGGTGGACATTTCAGCGGTTTTGATGTGGCTGTCGTGCTGGGCCGGGATGGCAAAGGCCCTTGTACCGTTTGCCATAATGAGATACCGACCGTCCTCCGACTGGTGGTGGAAGCCATACCCGGCAGCCTCCATCTGTTCTCGGTTCATGGCGGTTACATAGAAAGTCCCCCTCGGCGTTTGAATGATTTCACCCGTTTCCAGTTTGTCAGGGGTAAGCGGCTGTCCCTGCTCCTTGAAAAATTCCGGCACCTCCCGATAACCGACGCTATCCACATAGTAGGCAGTCTGTTTCCCGTCCTGCCGGAATACCACAATATCCCCCAGAGAGAGGGAACGTCCCGTGTAATCAGTGGGATGTTCCATATTGAAGCGATGGTAAATCTCGTCCAGAGAGGTGTTCTGATCCAACGGGGCTGTGTAGACAAGCTGGTAATTTTTCCTGTCTACGGAAAGCCCGTCCGCCTGCAAGCCCTCATAGGAACGGTAGCGGAAGTCGCGCCCTTCCGGGCCGCGCGGTACCTGATAAATGGAAAAGTTGGGCTGCGCTGGGGCATCGGAACCAGAGGCAAGATATTCCTCCACCGTCAATCCGGCATCCTCGGCTTCCTGTGCGACCTCGGCCTGTACCTGTACCTTATAGTCTTGCAAGCTCTTATCAAAGTCGGAAAGCTGCGGCGGCTCCGGCAACTGATACTGGCCTTGATTGAGAAGAGGGCGGCACTCCGTTACATAGTCTACAAGGGCGGTCAAATAGGCGGTCTGCTCTGGCGGGAGGGAATCGCCGGATTGTAAAAGGCGCTGGGCTTCCTGTTCCATACGGGAAAGGGTACAGTGCTGCTTCATGTAAGGGACAAACTCATAGAGAAGCATTTCCCGCTGGGCCTTGTCCGCCTCCCATGCCTCCGGCCCCTCGTGGTGCAGCACATGGTTTTTCCAGCTTTCATCCTGCGCGTAGTATTCGTGATACCCTTGGATATGCTCGATCAGGGAACCGTCGCCGTCGCCAAAATCCTGCCGTCCCTCGTAGTTGTCTGGCTGGCCCTGCATCGTAAAATCAATGCGGAACTTGGTTTTATCGTACCAGCTCCCCGCGTGGTCTGGCTGTTCCCGTTCCAAGCGTTTGGAACTGTCCAGCGCCCCGAAAACGGCCTCGGCCTCGTGCAACGGCATTTGCTGGCCGTCTTTTAAATGGGGGCTTTCACTCCAAAGAATCGTGACAATCGGCTCCGCTGCCGGGTCATGGGCGATGGTCTGTTCTGCCCTTTCAACGGCAATCTCGCTTTCAATCTGGCTTTTCATAAAATCATCCATGTGGCCGTGCTGCATTTCATAGCCCTGTTCACACAGGCGGTTGATAAGCCCAATCACCTTTTCGGTATCGTCCACGGCCTCGGCATAGGCCATAATCAACTGCCGTTCCTCGCCGCCCAAACGCGGGGCGTTTTGCTCGGCCACCGCAATCAGGGCAGCGGCTCGGTCCGCCGGGGACGCCCCCGGCATGAACGGGTTTCCATTCAAAAGGCCGTCGATCCCGTTCCACGCCTGCGGCTGGGGAATGGCGTTGGCCTGTTCGGTTGCTTCCAGAAAATCATCCATCCTGTCGCCGGTCAGGGGTTCCATTGTCCCAGCCGGTAGCTCATGGATGGCAAGGATTTCTTTTCCGGCTTCCGCAAGGGACAGGTTCGGATTGTCAAGCTGGCCTCCGTCCAATTCTTTGTAGTCGGGGCCGTACAGCGTGTAATCATAGCCGGTTTCCGATGTCTGGATATACAAATAATCGCCGCTTTCCAGACGGTAGGCGGCCTCCTGCTGGGCTTCTGCCTGTTCCAGCGTTCCATCCCCGGCAATGGTAAAGCCCTGCGCCTGCGCCGCCTCCTTGGTTCCCTGCGACACTTCGCCGGTGGATTTCAAATCCGCTTCAATCAGGATTTGCAGCATGGCTTTTACGCTGTCGGTCATTTCCTGCTGTTGCTCCGGGGGCAGCTTGGAAAATACGCTGTCCGGGTCTGGCTGCTCGGCGGCCTGTTCCAGCGGTGCGGCCTGCCGTTCTTTCTGAAGCTGGGCAAGGTGGCCGTCAATGGTGGTAATCAGTTCATGGGCGGTGGCCCGGATGGTTTCAAGGGAGGCTTTTAACTCTTTCAATTCCTTGCCGGAACTCCAACCGGCCACATAGCCAAAGGAATAATCGGAGGTGTCCAGCCCGTAGTGCTGGCAGACGGCATAGGCCACGCTTTCGGCCTGCACCTCGCGGGTGCGGCTGTCGGGGCGGTCGGCCTGCTCAATGGCCGGGGCTTCCGGGTCGATGGCGTGGAGCTTGGAATGGGCGATCTCATGGATGGCCGTCTTTAGGGTCTGTAATTCGCTCATGGCCGCCTGAATGGCAATCCGCTTTTCCGTCAGGTGGTAGTAGCCGTGGGAACCGCCCGGAATATCCTCGAAACCAATGGGAACCGGGGAGGTCTGTTCCAGTGCCTTGAAAAATTCCCCGTAGCGTTCCACGCTGCCGGTCAGTTCTTCCACGCCGATTGAGGGCAGCGGTTCCCCCTCGGTCTGGCTCACATCAAAGACGGAAACAATCTTAAAGGCCGGAACCTGTATTTCCTGTACTTCGGTAACAGGCTTTCCGTCCTTACCCATCACCGGCCTGCCCTGTGCGTCCAGCTTTTGCACCTCCTTTTTCGCCTTGAACGGGGCCGGGGCCAGTATCTTGATGGCCTTTTCGCCTTTCTTCACATTGCGGTGAAAATTATCCCGCCACTTGTTGTAGCCTGCCACAAGCTGTCCGCCCTGCATGGCGATCAGGAGGGTGTTGTTGAAGCTGTAACTGTGGAACTTGGACATGGTGGTGAGATAGGCTTTGTAGCGTTCACTCTCGAAAAGCTCCTGTATGCCGGTTTCCAGCCGGTCGGTAATCTCTTTCATGCGCTCGGCGCTGTTCTGGCTGTTCAGGATAATGGGGGTGACGGGCTGCGGGGACTTTGCGGGCGCTGCCGCCTCCGGCTGCACTTTGCTTTCCTCCCGCAAGATTTCCGACGCAGGATAGGCCATCACCCGGTATTCCTCCGGCACTGGCTGGCCCTCATGGACGCGCTGCCATTCGTCGCTGGTTCGCAGGATATAGCCGTAATCGGTAAAGGTTCCCTGTTCCTCGTTGGCGATAAAGCTCCCCAGCCGGTCGGTGTCAATGGCCGGTTTCCACGGGTCGGGGACGACAAACAGCCCGGAATCATTCAGATAATATTCCCCCAGACTGCGGTTGTCCTTGGCGTTGATTAAGACAAAACAATCGGTGTTTTCGGTGTAGTCCAAAAGCTGCCCGATGGTCTGCATTTTTGCCGGGGACTGCATGGCGGCGTTCAACTCCGCAAGCTCCACGGCATCCAGCTTTTGAAGCTGGGCGGCAAGGAAGTTCAGTTCGTCCACGCTGGCGGCTTTTATCAAATCCTCCGGCAGTTCCAGCGGTTTTCCCTCCGGGGCGGAAAAGCCGCCAATGAACAAGTCCTGCTGGTTGTCGGCGGTGATATGGATTTCCTTTAGGGCTTCCTGTACCTGTTCGGCGGAAGTCGGCAGGGAAAGCCAGTAGCCATGCGGCCCGCCGGTCTGCGCCTCAGCGCGGTTATCAAGAAAAATGGAAAATACTTCGTTCACAGGTTCCCTCCTTTCCGGGGTGGCTGCGGTCTGCGGCGGCTGTGCGGCTTCCTCCTGTGTGGGAAGTGCTGCGGCTTTTGCCGGTTCCTCCCCCTCGATGGTGTAGCCGGGAAGCAGGCAGCCGTTGACCTTGAAACAGTCGGCGTATTCCTTGGGGATGGCCGGTGAGATTTCCGTAAAGTAATGGGCGTGGGCCTTGATACGGCCATTCAGATATTTGTCCAGTGCTTCCCGGCTGGCAAAGACTTTCCGATCCTGTCCGGCGATCCGGGCCTGCCGATAGGTGCCCGGCGCGTTGGTGCGCAGGCTCCAGCTTAATGTCCAGGAATAAGAGACGGAGGCTTGGGCGGCCCTGTCGTACCGGGCGTTCTCGGAAATGGAATAATACATCTGATAAACCATGTTGCTGCGGATATGCCGGTAATGATCCGGCTGCTCCCACTGGTTGGCAGTGTGGGTGACGGGAAGTGTCCGGGCATATTCCAGGGCTTTGTCCAGAAGCAGGGTCTTTCCGGCCTGTTCCTCCCATGCGGCGGCCTGCGTTTTCAAACGGTCAAACACTTCCTGTTCTGCGGCGGCGCTTTCCGCCCGCAGGGAAAGAAGCTCCGCAAGGGGGAGCTTCACAAGCTCGGACAGATCGGACTTGCCGCTTTCAAAGTAAATCCGGCGCTCAATTTTCATGGTGTCGGCAGTTTCTAAGTTGTCGTAGTCGTAAGAGCTATAAGACATTTAGTTTCACTTCCTTTCTAAATAATGGCATAAGAAAAGCAGGAAACCTTTGAAAGATTTCCTGCTGGGTGATGCCGCCCATGGGCGGCTGGTATTTAATTGTGAATAAGAGGGCCTACACGCCCTTTGTTTTAAATGTGTGCCGATATTTCAAGTCTAAGGTCATACGGACTTTTAAGAATCTGGTAACTCCGTCAGCATGTTTATGGTGCGGTAAATTTCTCCGCAGGCAGGGCACTTCCAATCTATATTACTCTTTTTCGCTTTCTTATGAAGATGCACTAATTCCGCTTGGCGGCATTTGGGACACATGGTTGGAAGCCCTGCCCATAACTGTTTCAGTAATCGTACTTCGTTTTCTCTGCTGTTCGTATACATTATCTCACCTCATTCAGCCTAATCGATCCGGTTTATTTTGACAAGCTGAACGCTTCCAACAAGTAGGACATCCGCATAGAGCAGACGGACTACCATTCATTGATGGCATATAATAATCCAAACCGGATTTGTTTCAACAGTTCCGCAGACAGTGTTTCATACTCCTGCTCCAATCCTTTTTCGTGCGCTGCCCACGGAGGCGAATCATTCCATGATCCCATCGCTCCAAATACATCCGCTCGGCTGGCTGCCTCAAACACACGCAAGTGATCGTTCGGTAGTGGCGGCAGTGAAAGGCCATATGCTTTATCGGGATATTCCTTGCCGCCGTCCAAAATCGTTCCTGCTTGATAAAAGATGTTTGCAAAACCTTCAAATCCAAGCCGGTGCGCCAAGTCCTGAATATCGTGCAAGACACTTCGGAACGCTTGCGTGTTATTTTCAAAACGTGGCCATGCTTTCGGCGGGTCATTCCATGGATGTTCCGTATAGAGGACATTCCACTTTCGCTCTTTGGAATCAAACTTCCAATCAGCAATAAAATAGGTCATTCGATTTCCCTTAAAAAAACACACTATACTTGCCTGGGTCGTATTGGAAAACCCTAACAGGCTGCGATCTCTGACAGAAGTAGGGCAATAGAGTTGAATATCTGTCAAATGTTGCTCTTTGAGATGTTCATACCATTGTGATACATCGTGAGCGGTATATGGTAAGCCTCCACTCCCCGTCAAACACAGAAATTGTGAGGGGTTCTCATAGTCTGCGGGTATGTAACAAATCGAGCTGCGGTTTTTTAATGCCCTTCTGGCGGCTGCCACTATGGAGCATATCTGATACATCTGTCCGTTCATAATCATCCACCTACCTTTTCGTTGTCATATTTCCAAAGCCAGCCAATGCCGCTCCCATCAAAAGTCCAAGCGGGAGGTTCTCCCATAAAATCCCGAACAGCAGGCCAAGCCCCATCCCAATCGCAGCCATACCATGAAAACGTTGTTTTTTATCTGGTTGTTTCATTGGTGCCTCCCTTGCATGATATGCTCTTTACGCATAGTATAGCAGGGCTATCCGATTTTGAAAAGTAAATCTGAATGAAATTAGTCCTACCAGAGCATCCGTCATACAGGGGATTGGGGCTTCCCCAAAGAGAAAATCCCCGACCCGGCAGAATGGCCGGGACAGGGATTTTTCCGGGTGTGTGGCTACACTCCCTATGCTTGCTGTTTTTAGTTCTTGCCCCTCTGTTCCACGCGGTAGTTCACATACTTGCCGCCAGTATCGGCCAAAAGCACCGTCCCGTCATAGGTCTTGCCGGTTTTCATGGAGCGCAGGCCCTTTACCTTTGCCTTTCCGTCTTTAAGGAGCGCGGCGGCGATTTTCGGGGTGAACGCCTTGCCCCGTTCCTCAAAAAATCGGTCATTCTTCCACATGACAAACTGGCAGCTTCGGTTTCCGCAGTAGTAGTTCTTTTTGCCCTCGTAGACGCTTTCCCCGCAGCGCGGACATTTGCCGATAACCACACGCTCGGCTTGAAACAACTTCTGCGCGTCCTCGCTGATCTGGGAGTAGTTTGCGATCAGGCCCCTTGTCATTTCTGCAATGCCCTGCATGAAGCCCTCCGGGTCGGCCTGCCCCTTGGCAATGGCCGTCAGCTCCGTTTCCCACTGTGCCGTAAGCTGGGGAGAGGTCAGCACCTCCGGCAGTACGCAGGCAAGGTTGTGGCCGTCCTTGGTGGGAAGTAGCTGTTTGCCTTTGCGCTCTACAAAGCCCATCTGCACCAGCTTTTCTAAGATGGAGGCGCGGGTGGCCGGGGTTCCCAATCCCTGCCGTTCTGCGTCCTCCGGCAGATCGTCCGCACCGGCGCGCTCCATAGCGGAAAGGAGGGTATCTTCCGTGTAGGATTTTGGCGGTGCGGTGAAATGTTCGGTGACAGCGGCAGTTACCTTGTCAAAGGTCTGTCCCTCGGTGATCTCCGGCAGTTCACGCGCAGGCTCCGGGGCGGTGTCGTCGGCGTCTGTTTTGAACGACGCCTTAAAGCGGCGATCAAGCTCTTTCCAGCCGGGGATCAGGATGGTTTTTCCCTTGGCGGTAAAGGTGTTCCCGGCACAGGTGAATGTAGCGGTGACAGCCTCGTACACATGGAGCGCGGCCACGGCGCACAGCAGCTTGCAGCACACAAGGGACAGCAGTTTCTTTTCTCCCTCGGTCAGCCCGTCAAAGCCTCTCTGCACAAATTCCATTGTCGGGACAATGGCGTGGTGGTCGCTTACCTTTTTGCTGTTCAGCACCCGGCCAAACTGCGGGGAGAGGTCAAGCCCCGCCGCAAAGGAAAGCATAGGCCACAGGCCGGACACAAGGCTTTCCGCCGTTGGCAGCATATCATCGGTCAAATACTGGCTGTCGGTGCGGGGATAGGTCAGCAGCTTCTTTTCATAGAGCTGTTGGGCATAGTCAAGGGTCTGCTTGGCGGTAAATCCAAACAGCCGGTTGGCCTCCCGCTGCAAGGTGGTGAGATCGTAAAGGCAGGGCGGCTGCTCCGTCTTTTTCTCACGCTTCACCGATACACAAACGGCCTGCGCTCCTGCACAGGCCGTCTTGGTGGCGTCGGCGTCGTCGGGGTTCATAAAGCGGTCGCTGGCCGCCTCCATGCCGCCCGCCGCGATATGGACAACGTGGTATTTCTCTTTCTTGAAATTGCTGATTTTGGCCTCCCGGTCAACCAGCATATTCAGGGTAGGCGTCTGGACACGGCCCACGGTCAGGGTCTTGTGGTAGAGGATGGAGAAAAGCCGGGTGGCGTTGATCCCCACCAGCCAATCGGCCTGCGCCCGGCACAGGGCCGATTGATACAGGTTGTCGTAGTCGGCCCCCGGTTTCAGGTGGGCAAAGCCCTCCCGGATCGCACCGTCCTCCATGCTGGAAATCCAAAGGCGCTTGAACGGCTTTTTGCAGCCCGCCATCTGGTAGACGAAACGGAAAATCAGCTCACCCTCGCGCCCGGCGTCGGTGGCGCACACAAGGCACTCCACATCGGGGCGCTTCATCAGGGAGCGCAGCACGTCAAACTGTTTCTTCTTGGCATCCGGGATGATGTACTGCCATTCCTGCGGCAAAATCGGCAGGTCGTCATAGGCCCATTTCTTATAGCGGGGGTCATAGGCCCCGGCGTCGGCCAGGGAAACAAGGTGGCCGATACACCAGCTCACCAGATAGCCGTTGCCCTCCATATAGCCGTCCCGTTTCTGATCCGCACCGATCACGCCCGCAATGCTGCGGGCGACGCTCGGTTTCTCTGCAATTATAAGTTGCATAAACACACACTCCTTTCATTGTTTCTTTGCGATTTGTGTTGTATAATTGTATTTGTGAGGTGGTAGGTATGGTCTTTAAGATAATCACATCACTTGTCTTTATTGCTGTCTTTATCGCAAGAATTGTTAAACCCGAATGGAATATTGATACTACTTCCATTATTCTTCTTATACTTGCTTTCGTCCCGTGGTTTATCCAATACATTAAAACACTGGAAATCAGCGGACTTGGCAAAGTTGAGCTGGTTGGCAAAGAGCAGAAAAAAGAAATTGATAAAAAGGCAAGTGAGGCAGGAATCCTAAAAAGTGAAACAGCGGACAACGAGCAATACACTTTCTATGGATTGCGGTACAGCGATCCCAAATTGGCTTTAGCTGGTTTGCGGATCGAAATTGAAAGTGTATTGAGAAAAATAGCTGAAGCGAACCAATTAGATACTTCTCGTACTGGTATCGGGCAAATGGCAAAAGTTCTTAGCCAACACCAGCTTATCAATGATAATGAACGAGCTATCATATTTGACCTTGTTGGTATTTTGAATAAAGCGGTACATAATCAACTTAAAGAATACGAAAGCGAATCGTTCGACTGGGTATTTGACCTCGGTCTTGATTTGCTTAAATCACTTAACGCCAAACTATCGTAATAAAAGCGGCATTGCTATTTCTTGTTTGATAAGCAATGCCGCTTTTTCTTTACTCTTTATCCGTTTCCATTCTGTCGTCCACTTCGGGTGTCACTTCGTCCTCCGGGGCCGGTTCGTCCTCGTCGTCCTCGTCCTCGCCAAAATCGTACTCGTCCAGCTCGTCGCCGCCCTTGGTGTCGGCCTTAGGCTTTCTAAACTTGAAGAAGTAGAGAGCCGCGCCGCCGATCAGGGCCACCACAAGGAACACTACAAGGCCGCCCATGTCGGTGCTTTTCGCTTCATCCTCCTGCGGCGGCTCGGTTTCCTCTGGTTCCTGCGGCTCCGGCTCCGGGCCGGTACACTCGGTCATATTGGTTTTACATACCGGGCAATTCGTATTGACGGCTCCCGCCGCGCACTTGGTCGTACAGGTACAGGTTTCCGGGGCGGCTTTGCCGTCCTCCAACAGTGCTTGCAGGTCGGCGTCGTCCACTTGGTTAAGGAAGTGAACAGCGGTTTCCTTGTCCTCGTTGGCGCGGTCGATCAGGATGTAAAAGTAGTTGCCTGCCTTGGTGGTAATGGTGATAAGCTGCTTATCCCCATAGAAATCATCCACCAGCGTTGCGTTGCCCTCCGGGGTGACAGGTACGCCCTCCGGCTCCATGCCGCCGGTGGTGGGTTCTTCCTCCTGCGGTGCCTCGGTGGTTTCCGGCAAAGGCTCCGGGTTGGGGTCAGTGCCACCGGCAAAAGCGGTGGTGGAAAAGACCGTCAGGCAAAGCACGGCGGCCAGCGTCACGGTAAACGTGCGAATGATCTTATTCTTCATCGGCATTGCCCTCCTGTTCAAAATCCGGCTGCGGGGCCGGGGCGGTCTGCATTGCGCCGGAACGCAGAAATGCGGCAAATTCCTCCGGCTTCATGTTCATCCCGCGCACAAGCTGGATGATCTGCAAATTCTCCTGTTCGGTTTTCTGCGCTTCCAGCTCCCGAAGCTGCTTCTGGTACTCCGCGATCTTGGACTTGGTTTTCTGGATGTCCTTTTCAATGCGGTCAAGTTTACTTGCCATAGTCAAAACTCCTTTCTGGCGTCAGGGCAGACGCCCGAAACTGTAAAAATGGGATTGCCAATAGTTTGAATTGAGATTTGTGTAGGAAATGGGGTCGCCGCAGTGCAGCATGACCGAATTGCCCACATACAGGCCGACGTGGGACACGCCGGGGGTGTCATAAGTGCCGACAAAAAACACAAGGTCGCCGGGCTTGGCCTGCGAACTGGAAACAGGGGTACAGATGTTGTATAGTCCCTGCGCCCCCAGCCGTCCCACGTTCCAGCCGGAATGATTGATGACCCATGAGATAAAGCCGCTGCAATCAAAACTGGTGCTGGGGGAGCTGCCGCCCCACACATAGGGATAGCCGATATACTTTTCGGCCTCTTTCAGCATGGCGGCAAACTGTTCATCCTCCAAGGCCTCCGGGGGAACGTCATAATAGGTCGGTTCTTTCAGGGTGGAGGCGTGGGGGTACTGGCTGCCGGAAAACAGGTCGGGACGGTTGCCCAGCGTGGACATATACAGGGAATAGGCACTTAGCGTTTCCTCGTCCATGATGTAGACCGGCACATGGGACAGATTGAAGTTTTCCAGCGTCACGGTGCAGATGTAATAGTCATACGGTACTTCTACTTCATACTCGTATTCCTCGGTTGAGGTTTCGCCGGTGTCCGGGTCTGTGACCGTCCGCGTCCCTGTCCGGGTTTCCGTGCGGTAGCGCACCTCTTTGACAACAGTTTCCGTCAGGATGTATTGCTTGTCGAACAGCATTTGCAGATCGCTTCGCACCTCTCCAATGGTAAACTGCCCGTCATGGAGTGCCGACAGAATGGAGATCAGCACATAGGGGTCATGCTCGATGCTGTCAAGGTCAAAGTGGTACTCGTCATAGTCATGGGTAGCCTCGTAGTTGTCCAGATACGCTTGCAGCTCAGCTTCCATCTGTGCGTAGGCATCCTCGGCGGCCAGCATATCGCTGTCCTCGGAAAAGTAGGAGGACGCCGCAATGCCGCTTCCGGCGCTGCCGAACATGGCGGTGCAGGATTGCAGGCCGGTCAGAACCATCAGCAGCAAAAGCCCCAGCACCAGAACGGCCAGTGAACCTTTCCAGTGACGGGCCACAAAAGAGGCGGCCTGTTTGCTTTCCTCGGCGGCTGCCTTGGCCGCTCTGGTGGAGGATGCGGCTGTCTTAGCTGCGCCCTGTGCCGCCGTCCCTGCGGTCTGGCCCGCTGTCCGGGCGGCTTTGGCATACTGGCGCTTAATCTGCTGTTTTTGCCAGAACCGGGAAACGGGATTGGTGGCCGCCTGTGCGATCTCCGGGTTATCCCGCAAGGACTTCTGGTAAAAATACTCCGCGTTTGCGGCAAGGGCCTGCCGCTCGGCTTTTTCTGCGGCCCGGTAGGGTTTCAGCTTGTGGTGCCGGATGCTGCTGCGGATGGCCCGGCCAGCCTGACGCTCGGCAAATTCCTCCCCCTTATGGCCGCCCTCCACACCCACGTTTTCATGCTCAACTTCGTGGATTTTCCCGTGGGCGAATAGCAGCGCCTCCGAAACGGGCCGGCTTGCCGGGTTGGGTTTTAACTTGGGAGGCCCTTTGTCCTGCTGTTCAAAACACAGGGCGCTCTTGGCCTTGCCGGTGGACTCGTCATAGACCGTTTCTTTCACAACAACACGCTTTTTCGGAATAGCGTCACGGGCTGCATCCAGCTTGTCAGCTTTCTGATCTGCTTTGCGAATATAGGGCTGTAAGTCCGGGTCGGCCCGTTCTTCCTCGGTCAGTTGGAGCCGTGAGGATGGCCAGTGCAGGGCGGCGTCCCCCTCGGCAGCGGTGGCCGCTGCCTGCTTTGCGGACTTTTTGGCCTTGTGCCGGTCATGGGCATCGTTGGCCCGTTCCAGCAGCTTTTCCGCTGTGCCGCCAGCCTCCGGGGTATAGTCCTGTTCAGCCTCCCGGCTGGAAATGTTCTCAACCTCGCCGGTGGCCTGATTTTCCAGCGTGAGGCCGTCGCGGGTCATGGCCTGTGTCACCTTGGGTTTAGCTTTCAGCTCTTTCAATGGCCGTCACCTCCTGTTTAGGGCATAAGAAAACCCGCCACATGGGCGGGTTGCTTACTACAATTATTTTTTTCTGTCTGTCCATTGAGAAATAATATACTCAATCAAAAAATCTAATTTACTAGTATCATACGAACCATCCGAGAGGTCACATTGCTTAAAGGCCCTGACGTATTCATCCTTGCTTTCTAGTTCGCCTTGATATTGCCTCTCATTTTTGTTGTAACTTGTCCATCTAACACATGGAGACTTTTGTACGCTACCAAAATCAAGGAAACACTCAATGGCTACAGCTCTGCCGTTTATATTCTCCATGGAACTTCCTTGGGGGCCAAGGGTACAAATGCTAGAAAACTCTGGGCAATCTGGCAGTTTGGTAATCACAAAAGAATCTGGTTTCTGCAAGGATTGCGACTGATGGTACTTTTCAAGACCGGCTGTATCGTTATCAAAAATAGCAATTATATTGTTCTGGATATTGATTCGACAAAGCCCTACGCAGAAATTGTAAAGATTCCCTGTCCCAGTAAAAGGATAATTTTCTTTCATGTCAACGAAATCAAAAAAATCCGATATATCTGGATATAACTGATCGATTGCTTTGCGAAGCACATACGAATCGCTTGAACCTTCTGTAACGATTAGGATTCTCTTTTCAGGAGGTAACCCCATCACAACTTCATCCTTGTGAACCCAACCATTTTCAACCACATCTGCAAACCCCCAGAAAACCTCTTGCTCGGCATTGGCAGGGTTATCGGCTAAAATACGCAATGTGATATATGGGTCAAGATTCTCCAAAAACTCAGATAATTCCCATTCTGGATTTTGATATTCACTGTCCTCATTATCTTCGTATTCCACAAGAAGTTTTCCTTTAACCTGTGGAGCATTAAGGACACACCTTCTGACATATTCTCCGAAATCATACCCGTTTTCTTCAAATTCAACCGCCAACTTGACAGTATCTATCTCCGAAACATTGATGATTCGTAGAACGTCATAAAACACATCAAAGGATAATTTTATCTTATAACCATATTCTTGGTGCTCCCGCACAATATCTTCATACATTTTCCTAATCGACACAAGATCGTATCCCAGTAAATCCAGACGTTTTTTTATGCTGGAAAGCTTTCTAGCATATCCCTCTTTCATTTCTATAATCGGTTCATCTGAATCCATATCAACATAATAATATGGAATGAGTTTCACATCGGAAATTTTGAAAAGAATGGAGTGGTCTCTGAAAGAATTATTTTTCCCCCAGTCAATCTCCATCCTGCCAATGCCAAGTGTTATCATTGATCCCATGTAAACACCTCACTTTTTCTATGTTATCCCTATAGTATCACACCTTTTTTATAAAAGATAGCTGAACTTTCTCACAAGGTTACTTCATCTAACCGGGTCGTCATAATCTTGTAGAGCTGGGTGTTGCGGGGGATCGGGTTGGTAAAGGGCAGCACCACATTTTCAAAGATCAAAAGGCCCTCGCCGGGTTCGGAATTGTCAATGTACTTCTGCTGGTCTGCCGACAGGTTGAGTCGTTCCGCAAGGATTTTCCTGTCCCCGGACGCCTGATTGAGCAGCGTAATAAAATCGCTGTTTTCCAGAATGTTTTCAATCTCCGGGGAGGAAAGCAGGTCTTTCACATTTTGCGTCGCGCCGGTTGGAATGCCGCCCCATTTTCTGAACCGCTTCCAGATTTCAGCGGAATAGGCTGCCGTCTGTTCCTCTTTCAGAAGCAAGTGGAACTCGTCGGCAAAGTACCATGTGGCCTTGCCCTGGCTGCGGTTTGCGGTGACACGGCCCCAAATCTGGTCTTGGACAATGAGCATCCCCAGCTTTTTGAGCTGTTTGCCCAGCTCCTTGATGTCAAAGGCCACAAGCCGGTTGCCAATGTCCACATTGGTACGGTGGTTAAAAACGTTCAGGGAGCCGGACACATACAGGTCAAGGGCCTGCGCCACACGGTCAGCCTCCGGGACGTGCTGATCTAACAGGGCTTTGTGGAGGTCGGACAGAATCGGCACATTCTCCGGGCGGGGGTCTGCCAGATAGGGCCGGTAGATCACCCGCACGGCCCGGTCAATGACCGTCTTTTCAATGGGTTCCAGCCCGTTCTTGCCGCCCATGACCAGTTCACAGAACGACAGCACAAAGTCGGATTTCAGGGCCAGCGGGTTATCGTCCTCGGAATAGTTCAGGTTGATGTCCAGCGGGTTCACATAGTCCCGGCTGGTGGGCGACAGCCGGATCACCTGTCCGTGGAGCCGCTTCACCAGCGGATAGTATTCAGCCTCCGGGTCGGAAATAAAAATATCGTCAGGCGTCGTTAAGAACACACTGACGATCTCGGATTTACAGCTCATGGATTTGCCGCTGCCGGGGGTGCCTAATTTCAGACCGTTGGGACACCGGGCCTGTTTTCTGTCCAGCATAATCATGTTGTGGGACTTGGCGTTGACGCCGTAATACATGGCTGCGCCGCCCTGAAAAAGCTCCTGCGTCACAAAGGGGACGAACACGGCCACGCTGGAAGTGGTAAGGCCCCGCTGGATTTTGATCTGGTTGACGCCCAGCGGCAGGCTGCTCACAAGGCCCTGTTCCTGCTGGTAGTCCAGACGGACAAGGGAACAGTTGTATTTCTGCGCCACACCGGCGGCCTGAAACACATCGTTGCTCAACTTCTGTTTGGTGTCGGCCACGTTCAGCACAAGGAATGTCAGCATGAAAAGGCGCTCATTTCTGGTTTGCAGCTTGGTCAGCAGCTTCTTGGCGTCCTCCCCGTAGGTGGCAAGGTCGGAGGGAAGTATGTCCATATCATAGCCGCTGCGGACGGCTTTTTTCTGCTCCTGTATCTTCATGGCGTCAAGGTCGGTGATCTTGCGCTTGATGGTCTTAATGGCCTCGGTCTGGTCGATGGCCTGCACATGGAGGTTCACTAAAATACTGCTGTCTGTATTGAGAAAATCGGCCAGCATTTCATCCGAAAGCTCCGGGGCGAGGATTTGCAGGAAGCTCACCGCACCGTATTTGCCGCCCATGCCAAAGGTCTTTGCAGTGCCGAAGCACAGGGAGGATGGAGCGATAAAGTCCTTGGTGGAAAGGCCGGAGGGGGTCATCCACTTCCAGTCAAAATTGAACAGCTCCCCGTCCGGGTGGAACACGCCATGCAGCACCGCAAGCCGTTCTTTGCCGTTCATCACATGGGCCACAGCTCCCATCGTCTTGAAGTAACCTAAGAGGTCAAGGCCGATGCGGTTCAGTCTGGCTCTGGCAGATTTCGGGCTGTCGGCCTCAATGGTGAACGTCAGGTACTTGGTCTTGACAATGCCGTTGTTGCCGTTTGCAAGCTGCTTTTGGAGGATGCCGGTGTACTCGGCCCGGATGTCGTCGAAGTCGTCCCCCTGCGGCGCGATTTCAAAGCTCTTGGCGTACTGCACCGGGTCAACCCTGCGGTTCAAGAACGAAAACTGAACGTGAATAGAGGCGTCCACATAGTTGTAGAGGTCGCACAGGTGTTCAAAGATGGCCGTCTTGGTGTCCGGCTGGGCGAGCTGATAGCTGATGTCCTCAAAGGCAATGCACTTGGAAAAGGTATTTTTCGTCAGGCGGCACACACCGTCCGGGTACATGGCCTCATAGGGTATGGTGGCCTGCGCCGTATGGGGCTTGCCGTCGCCCTTGTACTTGCGGATCACCGCGTCAATTTCTTTTCGCTGGGCGCGGGTCAGCTTTGTTTTTTCTGGTTCTCTTGGGATTTCTTTTTTGGACAATGGCCTTTACCTCCTGTTCCATTTGATGCTGCCGCATAAGGGCGGCATAGGCGTTGTTGGTCTGGTAGGGGCGCTCCTTGGGGCGGAGGAAGCAGCACTGAATCATCTGCATTACCACCACTTCAAGGGGCTGGCCGTGACGCTCATACATGGCAAGCAAAAAACCCGGCAGCATGATAAATACCATGAGCAGGGCCGCCGCACTGGTGGAGAGATAGTCACGGGTGAGAAAGTATAACGGGACGCCTACCAGCAGCGCACCGCCAAAACAGATCAGTTGCCGTTTGGTAAGGCCAAACACAACCTTGGATTTCACATGGGTTAAGTCCTTGGGGACAGTTACATAAGCCATCTGGCACCTCCTTTCACGACGGGTTCAGGGTAAGATCACATTCCACTTCGTTGCCCCACGCATCCCAGCCGGGGCATTTCTGTCTGGCAAACAGCTCCACGCGGGGCAAGTCGCCCGCCAGCTCCACGATCTTGTCACGGGTCACATCCGGCTTTTTGCTGTGCTGTTCAATCGGGCTGATAATGAACTGATGGACAGCGGCAGAATGACGTTTCGGTTTGCCGCGCTTTGCCAGCAGGCAGATTTCCGCGTTCCCCCTTGTCCAGTAACCCAGCCCGTAAAACCATGTAGGGCTTTTGCGGTTCTGTTTCAGCCAGACAAAGGCCACCGTCTTGAACGTAAAGCCCCATGCCCGGATAAGCTGCAACGCCTCCGGCAGCATGGGAAATGTGGCCCATAAAAACAGCAGACAGTCCTTGGCAGCCAGTGTTTCCACCGGCAGGGCGCACAGCTTGTCTATGCTCATGGTGGGATAGTGATTTTCCGCTGCACCCGATTTGTTTTTGCACTCATACCGCCACGGCGGATCGGCGTGAATGATGTTGTATGTTGAAATAAATGATTTCCTCTTGTGTGTAGTTGATTTTTAATGCGCCGAGAATACGGATTTACTGATGCTGCCGGTCTTGAACAGGCAGAAGCACAGAAGCACCGTATAGCCCATGCAGCCCCAGATTGCGCCGGATATGTCAGAAGCGGAAGCAATGTTCTGTATCAGCACCGCATAGATACCGACAACAACCATGATTAAAAAGGCTTGGAAGCCCAGCGCCAGCAGGGATTTCAAGTAGTTCTGGCCCATGCCGCGCCATTCGCTGTTTCCCATTGTGGCAAGGGGGATAGGCCCTAACGAGGTTACGACGTAAATTTCAATCATGCGCCCGTAGGTCACAAGGAAAATACAGATGGCGAGAATGTTCATGGTAAGGCCCACCACAAGGGTCTGGAACCACAGGCCCAAAAGCCCGCCCACGCTCATAGCCTCCAACTGGCTTTCAAGGTCAGGTATCAGGCTGTTAAAATCCACGGACGTTTCCCCGATAATCACACCGGCGCTTTGGTTGACGACGCTCTGGGTGGCGTCAAAGATGCCCATGACGATGTTCCATGTGTTGCTGACAATTAGAATGGCAAACGCAGACTTGAAAATCCAGCGGAAGAACATGGAACTGTCAAAGTCGTGCATATTGTTTTTCTCTGTTATCATCTGTATCAGCTCCATGCACATGACACAGGCAAGGATGGCCGCTGCGATAGGCAGCACCACCGTTTCAGACAGGTTTTGCAGCATATTGAAAATGCCGCTGTTCCACGCCTGCGGGGTGGCCCCTACATCGGCGGCGATTTCTCCGACTTTGGCATTTACATTGTCAAACAGCCCGGACAGGTTGCCCGTGATGCCGTCGATTAGAATACCTTTTATCCATTCTTCAATGATTTCACTAATCACGGGTAAACACCTCCTTTCCCGCGCCCTCCCGGTCAGGCCGGGAGAGCGCGGAGGGGATTAGTGCGGATGGTTACGGACAAACACCGGGCTTATCCCAGCAGACCGGACAGCAGGGGAATGAGGGTCACACCGATCAGGGCCACACCGCCGCCAGCGACAAGCTGTTTCATACCAAAATAGGTGTAAAACTCTGCTCGATGGCGGGCGGCGGCG
>OLXE01000540.1_pt1 | contig 23273 bp, 23 predicted proteins | sample 1644571 | NCBI WGS metagenome assembly OLXE01 (sample SAMEA103958161, study PRJEB25191) | human gut metagenome | biome: human-associated habitat [ENVO:00009003]; feature: intestine environment [ENVO:2100002]; material: feces | place: Germany | collected 2013/2015
TGCCGGAGGACACCGAAGCCGGACAGATACAGGGATTTCTGGAACACTACACCGGAAACATGGTCTGCTCAAAACAGCTGTTCAAGGAGGCGCTGGGGCATACCTTTGACCAGCCGAAGCGGTGGCAGTTGCACAATATCAACGAGATCATGAACACAGTCGTGACCGGCTGGAAGCCTTTCTCCAATCCCAGGATGTTCGCCGGGTACGGCAGGCAAAAGGGTTGGGAATGTGACAATTTCGACAACGAACTGTCCGACAACGAAGGCGGATTTGTGGAACTGAGCGAGGAAGAATGCCGCCAGCTGGAACTTCCGAAGGAGTGGATTGCCTGAGAATGATGGTCTGTTGCCAGTTGGTTGCCGGGTTCGTTGCTGGCAAATCTATGGTTTTGATATAGAAAAAGCCCATAAATAAAGGATTTTTCACAAGTATTTTCTGTCCGGCAACGAAAGCAACGAGATTTTACAAGAAAACTTATCAAGCAAAGATTGACAGTCAGATATTCATTTACAGGTTTTTATAGGCTGGTTGCCGGACTTCGTTGCCGGCACACGGTTATCTGGACTGTCACACTATGGAGGTAGCCTATGGAGAAAAACAAGAAGCAGAATAAAAAAGTCCGGTTCGTGGTGGTTCGGGAGTTTTCCGGGGACAAAACCATGCGGGAAGCCTTTGAGCAGCTGATCGAGCGCCAGACCTGCGAACACTTCGAGGAATGGTTAGAACATCGGGAAATGGCACAAAAAGCGGCGTAAAGCGGTTGAATCAGGAACGGGGACATGGTATTATAATGGTATCGTGTCCCTGTTCATAGAAGGAGAACACTATGAGCAGGAAAAAACAAGTCAATCAAAAAATCACAGCGCTTTACTGCCGTATCTCTCTGGACGATGGCAGCGATAATGAGAGCATGAGCATTAGCAACCAGAAACTTATGCTCCGGGACTTTGCCGAAAAAAACGGGATGTTCCAGTATGAGTATTATGTGGATGACGGTTATACAGGCCGCAACTTTGCTGAGGTTAGATAGCGATACTTTTTACATCAACCATGTTACGGCGGTCATGGTTGACAACTTGCGTCGGCTCCTGCTCGGTATCAACCTGTCCGACAAAGCTGTAATGGATTTCGATTTTCCGGGTGTTGGTTTCCCGATCCAATTCGTGTATCAAGATACGGTCGATAAACTCATGGACGTTTTCATAGGTCAATTCCTGTATGTCGCTGTATTTCCCGACAATCTGAATAAACCTTGATATATCCCTTTTTCGCTCGGTAACGGTTGCGATCTGCTGTTGTAACTCGTCTATCCTTGCGGCAAGGGATTTCTTTTCGTCCTCATAGCCGGAAGTTAGAAACACAAACCGTTCATCTGTCAGTCTGCCTAATGCGTTGTCCTCATACAGCTTGCGGAAAAGCGTGTCAAGTTCGGTCATACGCGCCTGTGCTTTGGAAAGTTCCTTTTGCTGCTGCGCTAATGCCTTTCTCGCTTCCATGTCGCCGTACTCGGTAGCTTTACAGATAAAGTCCTGTTCGTGTTCCTTAACATACCGCAAAATCCGCCGCATATCTTCCAGCACTAAATCAAGAAGTACGTTTTTGCGGATATAATGAGAGGTACACTCGCTGCCTGTCCTTGCCCTGTTGCGCCATGCGCCGCAAGAATAGGAAAACTTGCGCGGCTCGATATTTACGCCCTGTTGGTAATACATCTTATGTCCGCAACCAGCGCAAAACAGCAAGCCGGAAAAAATATCAATCTCCGCTGCTTTTGTCGGGCGGTGGCGGGTAGCAATCCGCTTTTGCGCAAGTTCAAAGGTTTCCTCGTCAACAAGCGGCTCATGGGTGTTTGGGAAGAAATAGCGTTGTTCTTCTTCGTTCTTCCGGGTCTTTTTCGACTTGTAGGATACCTTGTGAGTTTTCGCGGTTATGGTATGCCCTAAATATTCCTGCCTTGCTAATATGTCATAGAGCGTTTTGTCCGGCCAAGTATAGGGGGCGATCATTGCCCGCTGATACCGCGCCTGTCCTGTGCGCTGATAGCGCAACGCTCCAATCGTCAAGACTTTGTTTTCCGCAAGCCATTTTTGGATTTCGCACATACGCACGCCGCTAACAAACATAGCGAAAACCTGTTTGACAATCGGCGCGGTTTCCGGGTCGGGTATAAGGTGGTGGCGGTTGTTCGGGTCTGGGATATAGCCGTATGGATATTCCCCGTTGACACGCTCGCCTTTTTGCGCCTGTGCCTGTTTAACTGCACGGATTTTCTTGCTTGTATCGCGGGCGTAAAACTCGTTAAACCAGTTCCGCAAGGGGGTAAACTCGTTATCCTCCCGCGCTGTGTCAACTCCGTCGTTAATCGCGATATAGCGCACTCCGTTTTCGGGAAATACAATCTCTATGAGTTCGCCCGTTTTCAGATAGTTTCTGCCAAGACGGGAGAGGTCTTTGGTAATAACCGTCGCCACTCGTCCGGCTTCCACTTCCTGCAACATCGCTTGCAGCCCCTCGCGCTCAAAACTCACGCCGGAAAATCCGTCGTCCACAAAAAACTTTGTGTTCAAAAAATGGTGTTCGTCCGCATAGCGTTGAAGTATCATTTTTTGGTGCTGTATGCTTCCGCTTTCTCCGGCCTGCATATCCTCTTGACTTAAACGGCAGTAAAGGGCGGTGATTTTATTCGACTGTAACATTAGTCCTCCTTTCCGACAGCCGAATAAACAGGTATAATGTGTTGCTATCATTATACCATATCCCGCCGCCTAATGCACTACTCGGACGCTAAAAAGCCCGGATTTCCGGGCTTTTTCTGCAAATCCTTTACAATGAGTTTTTCAATCTTTTTATGGATTGTATCGGTTGCCTTTTCACTCGGCAACGCTTGAACAAGATAGGTGATTTTCCCTATTTTGCGTTCGGTTGTAATTGTCTGTTTTTTATCCATTAGAAAAACCTCCTTTTCCTGTATGGATAAACTATATTCGTCAAAAGGCAAAACGGGCGGTTGTTAGCTGCAACCTCACGGGAGTTTCACCCCGGCCCATGCTTATGGGTGCGCCGCGCAATACTTTGAGGGTGTTCAACGCGGGAGTATCATTGTGCCGCCTTGTATGTCGTCGCCCACAAGCTGCTAAACTTGTTTTACGGCGCGGTAGTTCTCGCTCGACTTTTCCCCAACGGGGAAAAGCGGTCATGGCGTACCCGCCGCCCGGCTCGGTACAGACGGAATGTACCCGTTGCCTGTTATGCTGCGCACCAAAGGCCGCTTTCTTTGTCAAGGAACAATAGGCTTTGTCGGCCTGTAACAGTACACCGTTTCCGATGTGCTGTTACGGAACGACAAATAGCCCATAACGGGAAGCGTGGAAAGGGGACACGCTCCCCGCATGGGCTAAAAGATTATCCTACATGAAAAGCAAGGGTGCGGGTAATAAGGCGCACTTGCAGCCTGTTACGCATTTCCTCGTCCACATAGGAATAGGTATTGCCCGCGTCGTCTTTCAGCGTGCGGGTACAAAGTTTCGCTATGTAACCCTCGTAATGCTTCAAGATCGCGCACATGGCGGTTGTGTCGCCGTTTGCCGCTGCGGAAATGACAGGGAACGGCAACAGATTTTCAGATTTCCTAACGGTATTCATCATCTGCTTTTCCCTCCAAATACTGTTTGATTTTCGCAAGCGCGGATTTCCTGTGCCGGAAAACCGTCGTGCGTACAACATTCAGCAGTTCAGCAATTTCCGCGTCGCTCATGTCCAAGAAGTAGGACAAAAGGATAATGTCGCGTTTCCTTTCGGGCAAAGCGTTAAGGGCTTCGGCAAGCAGTTCATTTTTGACGAGTACATCAAAGCCGGACACTTGAAAACGGAAATAATCGCTTTTGTATTCGTCCGTTGTGAAAAGCTGCGCGAGTTCGCTTTCGCTCAAATCCGAAAAAGGTACTTCGCGTGCTGCGCGTTTCGCAAGAGTGCGGCGGTGGCTTTTCGCTTCGCCAACCAAAGTTTTCTTTGCTAATGCGTCGTACTGATGTTGTATTCTTTCCTTGTCGGAAGAAGATAGCTCCATAGAGTTCACCTCCTTCCCGCGTGGAGTAGAGGACGGGAGTTAAGGGCTTGTCCTCTCTGCCCCTTTCGCTCCGTACCCGTTCGGGAGATGGCTCTTGAGTGCGTTTTTCAGAAAAAAGTTGAAAAAAGCAAAATGCGCCCGTCCGCAAGACGCGGACGAGCGCAAAGGAAATGTAAGAAGTATTTAGATGTATTGACAGTTCATACTCATAGCCGGAATATCCCGCTTGCGGAGCATAGCTTTTTTTGACCGCAAAGCATTAGGCGGGTTACAGTAAATAAAAATGGACACGGCGATACCTCCCCGATACCGCCGTATCCTTAAAAAAGGGCGACTTTAATACACTACCCGCAATCCATTCTATAATAGGGAACAGCGGCTTTTGCGCAATATTAAATAAAAAAGCCGATAACACATAGGTTTTTTGACCTAATGCGTTATCGGCTCTGCGTCTATGCGTCTGGCACTTTTAATCATTTTTTTTGAATTTATTATATGTGTTAGCTAACTGTCCACAAGCCGCGTTAATCTCTCTGCCATGAGAAACTCTCATAGTAACTTCAAGTCCTGCTTGCTCTAATTGATGTTTGAATGCAACTATTTCCCGTTTCTGTGGTGCTTTAATTCTTGAATTGCTTGTTGGGTTGTATTGTAACACGTTAATCATAACTTTTTTGCCCCGAAACCATTTTGCAAGTTGTCTTACATCTGAGGGCCGGTCATTTATACCCGGTAAAAGCAAATACGCAAAGACAATTTTGCGATTATGCCTTTCAGAATAGGATAAGGCTTGCTTAACAACATCTTCAATAGCATATATGCGCATGTGAGGAATAATACGATTTCTTGCAGATTGTGTTGCTGCGTGTAAAGATATTGTCAACTGAATTTTAAGATGTTCCTCGCGCAATTTTTTTAATTGATCGACCGGACCAACTGTTGATATGGTAATGCCGTCGGTTGGAAAGTTGAGCCCATATCTATCTCGGAGAATATGGATTGCTTTTATCAAGTTGTCATAATTGAATAAAGGCTCTCCCATACCCATAAAAACGATACGGTTTACTTTTCGACGCAACAATATAATCTGTTGTACGATTTCTGACGATGTTAGATTACGAACAAAGCCATTTCGCCCGGACTCACAAAAAATACAACCAACAGGACAACCGACTTGTGTGCTCACGCAAACAGTTCCACCATCTCGCCGCTTGATAAAAACCGTTTCAATGTATTTGTTGTCTTTCAGTTCGTAAACATACTTTTCAGTATCACTGCTTTTGCAAATATTTTTTACCAACATTGATAGATTTTTTTTGCGTGGTAATTGCTTATATAATTCTTCATATAAGGCTTTTGCTTCATTCTCGCCAATAACTTCCGACATTTCTTTGTAAGTAAATCCGTATGGATCATTCCGTACTTCCGCAGGCGTATATTTAGGTAAACGTTTCATTTTTATATCCTTTCTTCTAAATAATAAAAGTTTGTTTTTCTGTATTTTTGATTACAATCTCTAATTTTTCTACATCAATGATATGCGTCAATTTGCATTTAGGGCAGAAAAGAGGAAAATCTTTTAATACAGTATTATGAAATACTTGAACTCTCGTCTTTCCGTTACAAATCGGACATTTTATCCAATATTTTTTAAGCATTATATTTCACTCGTCCTTTTTACACAAAAAAATGCAGGTCAATCCTCAACATGAGCATTGACCTGCATTTATAATGCACAGAGCAGTACAACAAAACTAAGGCATAGCTTGCACTATGTCTATACTATATCTATACGTCGTTAGTTTTTTGTATAGCATCCGCAAAATAAGCATGACAAAAAAGCCCATGTTGAAAATGGGAAAATCCTTTTTTTCAATGCTTATCTAATACGCATGCTATGCAACATAAACGCCGCCTCCTTTTACATAAATTTTATTTTATCAGAAAATCAGTCTACTGTCAATACACAACAGGAAGTATTTAACCTAATGATATGAATTGTGTGGACATATCCAAAAAGAAAGGTGAACTGTAAAATGTAACAGGGTGAATGAAAATGGCAAAAAGACCCGTACCATTGTACGACTTTAAGGCTTTCGGGGCAGCTATAAAAGCCGCGAGAAATGAATACGGCGAGAGCCGCAAAAAGGTAAGCGACGAGTTATATATTTCCCCGCGCTACCTTGCGAATATCGAGAACAAGGGACAACAGCCGAGTTTACAGGTATTCTATGACCTTGTAACCCGGTATCATATTTCGGTAGATCAATTTTTCTTCCCGAACAGCAATGCGGAGAAATCCACCGGGCGGCGGCAGCTTGACGCGCTGCTGGACGGTATGAGCGATAAAGGCATACGGATTGTAACCGCAACGGCAAGGGAGATAACAGAAGTCGAACAAGCAGAGGACTAACCTCACAATATGGGAAGCAGGAGATTGCAGCGCATAGGGGCTGCAATCTTTTTTTGCGCCAAATTAGAAAGAGAGTGCAACAAACGCTGCCTTTGAAACGGGATAAGGAGTAGATAGCAAGCACAGCAAACGAGTACCCGTTTGCGAAAAGTGCTTGTTGGGATAATCCCAAACCCTTATACCGAAAGGCGGTGCGGAAATGGAAAACCGAAAGAGAAATATACAGATGAAGTTTTACGTTACGGAAGAAGAAAAGCGGCTGATCGACGAGAAGATGAAGCAGCTTCCCATAAAGCAGTATGGGGCATACTTCCGTAAAATGGCGATAGACGGGTATATTCTTGTCGTTGACCGAAGCGACACAAAAGCATATATCCGGGAACTGCAAGCGGTGAGCCGGAACATCAACCAGATTGCAAAACGCGCCAATGCGACGGGGACGGTTTACAGGCAGGATATAGAGGACATTAAAAAGGCGGTGGACGAGATATGGCGGTTACAAAGACGCACCCTATTAAATCAACCTTAAAGGCTGCGATAGACTATATCTTAAATCCCGAAAAGACAGACGGGAAGCTGCTTGCGTCCTCTTTCGGCTGCGGGCTGGAAACCGCCGATATTGAGTTTGCATGGACGCGGGAAGCTGCCGGAGATCGCGGCACACATTTAGGGCGGCACTTGATACAATCCTTTGCGGTGGGAGAAACCACACCGGAAGAAGCGCACAAAATCGGCATGGAACTTGCCGGGGCGGTATTAGGCGGCAAGTATGAGTTTGTTTTGACAACTCACGTCGATAAAGACCATCTGCATAATCACTTGATTTTCAACGCGGTTAGCTTCGTTGACTACAAAAAGTACCATTCCAACAAGCAAAGCTATCACTTTATCCGGCGCACCAGCGACAGGATATGTAAAGAGCATGGGCTATCCGTCGTCGTACCGGGACAGGACAAGGGAAAAAGCTATGCAGAATACACCGCCGAAAAGCAAGGGACAAGCTACAAAGCAAAGCTGAAAACGGCGATAGATACTCTCATTCCCCAAGTGAAAGATTTTGACGAACTGCTGCGCCGCTTGCAGGAAATGGGGTATGAAATCAAACAGGGCAAATACATTTCCTTTCGCGCTGCCGGACAGGAACGGTTTACCCGCACAAAGACGCTCGGCGCGGCCTATACGGAAGAAGCGATAAAGGAGCGTATCAAGGGCGTGTATGTTGCCAAAACAAAAACGCTGCGGGAAGATAAGAAAATCCGGCTTGTCGTCGATCTTGAAAACAGTATCAAAGCCCAACAGTCGGCGGGCTATGAACGGTGGGCAAAAATCCATAATCTGAAACAGGCTGCTAAAAGCATGAACTTCCTAACCGAAAACAAGATTGAGTATTATAGCGAACTTGAAAGCAAGATAGCCGATATTATGACCGCCCATGACGCGGCGGCAAGGGCGGTTAAGGACGTAGAGCAGCGTATGTCTGATTTGTCGCTGCTTATCAAGCACACGACCACATACCGACAATTAAAACCGATTTACGAGGAATACAAGAAGTCGCGGGACAAGGAAAAGTATCTGCGGGGGCATGAAAGCGAAATTATCCTGTTTGAAGCTGCGGCAAGGGCATTAAAGGAAATGCAGATAAAGAAGCTGCCCGATCTCGCCGCGCTGCGCAAGGAGTATAGCAGCTTAAACGACAGAAAAAGCAAATTGTATGAGGATTACCGCCAAGCGAAAAAGCAAATGCAAGAATACGGCATTGTCAAAAAGAACGTCGATAGTATTCTTTACCCGTCCCAAAGCAGGGCGCGGGAGCAGGAGCGATAAGGCGCAAAACATGGGGTGGCAAGTGGAACGTTAAGGGCTGAAAACGCCTGTGTTTCTGCGGCTTCCAGCGCGGGGAAACAGCATAGACGATAAAGTATATTCAAACCCGCAAAAACGGCTTTCTAATTGTCCACGCAAGGACAAAAAAAGAACAGGGGCGCGGTGCCGGAAATCGGCAACCGCGCCCCTGTTTTCTATGGGCTATTCCTCGTCGGTCAAGATAAACTCCCTTTCGGAAAACTCGCTGTCCGTCATGGCTTGCAGCTTGTTCACCGCTGCGGCGGCAAGCTGGCGCATATCCTCGTCCATGTAGGGCATGGCGGCAAGGATATTTTCAAGCGTTGTTTCCCGGCTGTCCTCGGCGTAGATCGCAACAATGTTTTCTTCCTCAATGGTAAAGCGGGTATTCATGCTATCAAACCTCCAAATCCTTTTTATGCTCTTTCTGTTTATCTTTCGGCTGCTGCGCCGCCTGTTTCTTGTATTCGTCCAGCTTCTTCAAAATGGACGGTTTTTTCTGCGGCTGTTCCCGTTTCTCGGCTTTTACCGCTTTTGCAAGGTCGGTAACGGAAATCGCTTCCCCCGCCTTTGCCCGCTGCTCAAAATCTGCAACGGTGGGCGTTTGCGGCGTATTGTTGATAAGCCCGTCAAAATTGTTGTCGTTCTGCTCTATGGTGTCCTCGACGTGCTTTAAGGGATTATCCCGCTGCGGCTGCTCGGCGGCTATGGCATAAGCCTGTGTGCCATTCCCCATAATGAGATACTTCCCGTCCTCCGACGCATGGTGAAAACCAAATCCCGCCGCTTCGATCTGTTCACGGCTCATATCGGTAATATGAAAATTGCCCCTCGGCGTTCTGACGGTTTCACCCGTCAAAAGGCTGTCGGGGGTCGCTTCCGGCTGCTGCTTTTCAAGCTGCCCGTCCTTGTAGGAATATCCTTGCGCCGCGATTGCTTCAAGGGTCTTGCCCGTAACGTCGCCATAAATCCGCTTGTCTGCGTCAACCAGCATTTGCAAAGTGTCTTGTACGGTGTCGGACAAGGCTTGCTGCTGTTCGGGCGGCAGCTTGTCAAATACGGGGGTCTGCTGCTCCTGCAAAAACTCCGGCACTTGCTGAAAACCGATACTGTCTACATAGTGGGCGGTGTCCTCGTCGTTCTGATGAAGCACAACAATGTCGGAAACGGAAAGGCTATGCCCCTTGAAATCGGCGGGGTGGTCGATATTAAACCTTTCCCAAATGTCGCCCAGCGTCATATCCTTTGTAAGCGGTGCAGTATAGACGAGTTCATAATTTACCCGGTCAATGGTAAGTCCAGCCGCTTGCAGACGGTCATAAGGCTCAAAGCGCAAGTCCCTTGTTTCGTCCCCGCGCTTTAACTGATAAATGGAAAAGGTATCGCCCTGCTCCTGCTCGGCTTGCCGCTGCTGCTGCAACTCGGTAAAATGCCCCTCAATCTCGGTAATGAGTTCCTTTGCGGTGGTCTGTATTGTTTCAAGGGACGCTTTTAACTCGGTCATTTCCTTGCCGCTGCTCCAACCAGCCACATAGCCGAAAGAGTAATCGGAAGTATCAAGGCCGAAATGCTGGCAAACCGTATAAGCGACGCTTTCCGCTTCTACCTCGCAGGTATGGCGGTCAACGCGGTTTTGCTGCTCCGGCGGGGCGTTTAAGTCTACGTCGTGCAGCTTCGCATGGGCGATTTCGTGAATGGCGGTCTTTACCGCCTGTAATTCACTCACGCCCTCTTTGATTGCAATACGCTTGTCGGTCAAACTGAAATACCCATTTGCGCCGTTTGTGATCTGCTCAAATGCAATCGGGACGGGGGACGCTTTTTCAAGGGCGGCGAAAAAATCCTCGTACTGCTCCACATCGGCAAGCAGCGGTTTAACGGAAAGGTCGGGAAACTCCTTGCCCTCGGTCTGCGAAATATCAAAGACGGTTATAACCTTAAAGGCGGGGACGGTGATTTCCTTTTCTTCCTTTACCACTTTTCCCTCGCGGTCAAGCATGGGCTTTCTCGTTTCGGGGTCGATTTTATCAACCAGCTTTTTCACCTTGTAGGGCGCGGGGGCAAAGATTTTAATGCCTTTCTCGCCTTTCTTTACATGGCGGTCAAACTCTTTCTGCCATTGTGAATAGCCCTTTACCAAATTGCCGCCCTGCATGGCAATTAGGATAGTGTTATTCAAGCTGTAATCGTGAAACTTCGACATGGCAGTAAGAAACTCTTTGTAGCGGTCGCTGTCAAAAATCGCCCGTACGCCCTGTTCCAAACGCGCGGTGATCTCCTTTACCTTTTCGGCGGGCTTTTCGGAAGTAAGGATAATGGGGACGACGGGGCGGGGCTGCTGCGGCTCTGCGGCCTGTGCGTCTGCTTGCTGCGTTTCGGCTGCGTCCATATAGGCTTTGTCCTGTTCGCCGCGCTCCGGCTGCGGGTAACTCATAATGCGGTATTCTTCCGGCACTTCGCGCCCCTCAAACTGCCGTTCCCACTCGTCGCCGCTTTCCACGATATAGCCGTACTCGGTAAACGCGCCTTTTTCCTGCGCGGCAGCGTTCCTGCCAAAAGTAGAAAGGTCAATGCCGCCTTTCCATTCTTCGGGCATTTGTACCATGCCGGATTGATTTAAGTAATAGTCGCCCAAATCGTGGTAGTTATGTACTTCGGGGATATGGACGTAGAAATCCACGTTGTAGGTGAAGTCAATTACCTGTCCAATATTTGCAAGCCCGTTTTTCTGCTGCAAGGCTGCGTTCAGCTTGCCAACCTCGGCGGGGTCAAGCTGTTCGAGCCGCGCCGCAAGAAAATTGAGTTCGTCCACGTCGGCGGCGCATACCATTTCATAAGGCAAGGCAATATGTTTCTCCGGGTCGTCGGAATAGCCGCGAATGGAAAAATCCTGCGGGTTGTCGGCGGTAATGCCGACGTTCCGCATAGCTTCGTGCAACTGCTCCTTTGTGGCGGGCATATCCAGCCAATAGCCGCCGGGGTCGCCCGCGTCAAAGCGGCTGCGGTTGCCTATCATAATAGAAAACTGTTCGCTCATGTGTTCACGCTCCTTTTCCTGCCCGGTATTTTCGGGGATAGCTGCCGCCTGTTGCTGCTGCGGGGGTTCTTCGCCCTCTATGGTGTAGTCCGGCATGAGCATACCGTTTACTTTGAAATAGTCGGCGTACTCCTGCGGGATAGGCGGGGAGATTTCCGTAAACAGACGGTCATACGCTTTGATACGCCCATTCAGATACTTTTCCATAGCTGCCTTGTCGGTGAAAACCTTTCTATCTTGTCCGGCAATCTTCGCTTGGGTTCTGCTTGGGCTGTTGGTGCGCACGCTCCATGTAAGCGTCCATGAATACGGGATAGATTTCTGCGCTTCTTTGTCGTAGCGGGTATTCTCGTAAATGTAGTAATTCATCTGATATACCCGGTTGCTGCGAATATGGCGGTTATGCTCGGTGGTCTGCCACTCGTTAGCGGTGTGCTGGACGTGCGGCGTTCTCACATATTCAAGTGTTTTATCCAGCAAAAGCGTTCTTCCCGCCTGTTCTTCCCATGCGGCGGCGCGTTCTTTAAGGTCGTCAAAAATCGCCTGTTCTGCCGCCGCGCTTTCGCTGCGCATGGAAAGTAGCTGCGCAATCGGCAAGGAAGCATAAGGGGCAATCTCCCTGTCCTTTGCTTCAAAATATATCCGGCGTTCTATCCGCATGGTTTCGGCGGTTTCCAATTTGTCATGGTCGTATGAGGAATACGGCATATTCTTTCATCACGTCCTTTCTCGGTCATATAAGGGTTTGGGACTATCCCAACAAGCAAAATGCCCGCGCTCTCTATGGGAAGCGCGGGCATTTCTCGCAAACGGGTACTCGTTTGCTGTGCTTGCTATGTAGTTGTTTTTATCCGTAAACGCCTGTTTCTCTCGCTTTGGGCTTTCTGTCTGCGGCGTATCTTTGCCGCGCAATCGGGGCAGTATTTCGCCCGGTTGCTGCCCGCCGCAAACGTGCTGCCGCATACCGCGCAACGCTTCAAATCGGTTTCCCCGCTGCGGGTGATCTGTTCGCAAAGCTGCCTGTCGGCGGGTAATACCGCTTCGCGGAAATAGCGGCATAGCAGCGAATAGCTGATACTCTGCACACAAACGCAAGTTTCCCCGTCGTCCAGCAGCAGACAATTCCCGCAATCGTTGTTTGCACAAGCGGCGCGGGTCATTTTCTTTACGGCGCGGTATTGCTTTTCATCAAGCCTTATCATTTTCGGTTCTGCTCGACGCGGAAGTTTACATACTTGCCGCCTGTGTCGGCAAGCAGCACAACTCCGTCAAAGGTCTTTCCCGTCTTGGTCGAGTACATACCTTTGATTTTTACCTTTCCGTCTTTCAAAAGGGCGGCGGCAATCGCCTTTGTGAAAGCCTTTTTGCGCTGCTCAAAAAAGCGGTCATTCTTCCACATCACAAAGCTGCAAGCCCTGTCGGAGCAGTAAAAGTTTTTCTTGCCCTCGTAAACCGCCGCGCCGCAACGGGGGCAAGTGCCGATTGCTTCCCGCTGCGGGGTAAACAGCTTCGCTTTATCCTCGGAAATCGCGGAATAGGTCTTGACAAGCCCCGCTGTCATTTCCTCAATGCTGCGCATGAAATCGTCCGGGCTGTCGCTGCCTTTGGCAATCCCGGTAAGGCGGGTTTCCCATTCTGCCGTAAGCTGCGGGGACGTAAGGACTTCGGGCAGGATAGCGGCAAGGTTATACCCGTCCTTTGTGGGGATTAGCTTTTTGCCCTTGCGCTCGGCAAAGCCCGCGCTAATGAGTTTTTCAATGATACCCGCCCGCGTTGCGGTAGTGCCTAACCCTTTGCGCTCTGCGTCCTCCGGCGTTTCTTCCTTGCCCGCGTTCTCCATAGCGGACAGAAGCGTATCTTCGGTAAATGCCTTTGGGGGCTGCGTGTAACGCTCGGAGATCTCCGCTGCCGGATTGTCAAAGGTCTGCCCCTCGGCAAGCGGCGGCAAAACGGTTTCCGGCTCTGCGTCCTCGTCCTGTTCCTCGGACGCGGCGCGGGACAGCTTTTCAATCTCACGCCACCCCTCGCAAAGCGTCGTCTTTCCCTTTGCGGTAAAGGTATAACCGCCGCAAGAGATAACCGCCGTAACCGCTTCATATTCATAGGGCGCGGCTGCGGCGCAAAGCAGCTTCGCGCATACAAGGGTCATAAGTTTTGTTTCGCTGTCGGTAAGGGAAGAAAAGCCCGTTTTCAAAAACTCGGCTGTCGGCAAAATAGCGTGGTGGTCGGTTACTTTGCTGTTGTCGCAAACCCTTGTAAGGTCTGCTTGCAGCTTCACGTCCCGCATAAAGGGAAGCAGCGAACAAAGCCCGGTAATGAGTTCCTTTGTGCTGCGCTGCATATCGGAAGTGATATATTTGCTGTCGGTGCGGGGATAGGTCAAAAGCCGCTTTTCGTAGAGGGCTTGCGCATAATCAAGGGTCTGTTTCGCCGTAAACCCGTACAGGCGGTTGGCTTCGCGCTGCAACGCGGTAAGGTCAAACAGCTTCGGCGGTGCAACGGTCTTTTTCTCTTTTTTGAGGGAAGTACAAACGGCTTGCGATTTCTCGCAAGCCGCTTTCATCTGCTGCGCCGCCGCTTCTTCGTTCAGCCTTTCGGACAAAGCCGAAACACCGCCCGCGTCCAGACGGACAACATGATATTTTTCTTTCTTAAAGCTGCTGATCGCATAGTCGCGGTTTACCAGCATGGTAAGGGTGGGCGTCTGCACTCTGCCGACATTCAGCGTTTTGTGATAGAGGATAGAGAAAAGGCGGGTCGCGTTAATCCCGACAAGCCAATCTGCCTTTGCTCTGCAAAGCGCGGATTGATAGAGGTTGTCATAGCTGCGCCCGTCTTTGAGGTTTGAAAAGCCCTCGCGGATTGCGCTTTCTTCCATGCTGCTAATCCAAAGGCGGGAAAAGGGCTTTTGGCAATTTACCTGTTCGTAGACAAATCGAAAAATGAGTTCTCCCTCGCGCCCGCTGTCGCACGCATTGACAATCTCGGAAACGTCGCTGCGCTGCATAAGGTCTTTGAGTACGGAAAACTGCTGCTCCTTGCCGCTGGCAACGGTAAACTGCCAATCCTGCGGGACAATGGGGAGATCGTCATACTTCCATTTTCGGTACTGCTCGTTGTAGGTTGCCGCGTCTGCAAGGCTAATCAAATGCCCGATACACCACGACACAAGGTAGCCGCTGCCCTCAAAATATCCGCTGCGCTTTTCATTCGCGCCAATAACGGCGGCAATCGCCGCCCCGACGCTCGGTTTCTCTGCAATTACAAGTTTCATACTTCCTCGTCCTCCTGCTCGGTTTCTAATTCTTCCTCGTCGTCCTCGTCAAAATCGAGATCGTCAAGGTTGCTGCTGCCTTTTGCCGCGTCCTTTTTGGGCTTCATAATCTTAAAGTAATAGAACGCGCCGCCGCTTACTGCGGCAAGAAGCAGCACGACAAGCAGAATAGCACCGCCCATGCCGCCGCCTTTATCTTCCTCCGGCTCCGGCTGCTCGGTTTCTTCCGGCTCCGGCTCGGCTTCCTTGCCCGCGCACTCGCTCATATTGACGCTGCAAACGGGGCAATCGGTGTTGACGCTTCCGGCAACGCATTTTTCAGTACAGCTACAAGCGGGGGCTTCGGTCTGTTCGTCCTCCATAAGCTGCAAAAGGTCTTTTTCATCAACTTGATTGAGGAAATGGACGGTGTTTTCTCCGTCCTCGGCGCGGTCAATGATGATGTAAAAATAGTTTCCGTTTTTCGTAACGACGGTAATAAACTGCTTATCGCCGGACGCTTCGCCCGTTATGTCGTCCACAAGGCTCATGTTGCCCTCCGGCGTTAAAGGCTGCGGCTCATAGCCGCCCGTCGTTTCTTCCGGCTCGGTTTCGGTTACGGGGGTAGGCGGCTCGTCGCTCACGTCACCGCCGCCCGCAAAAGCGGTAACAGAAAAGCCGCCCATGAGTACAAGGGCGGCAAGCAAAGCGGTAACGCTGCGGAACAGTTTTTTATGCTTCATCTTCGGTTTCCTCCTGTTCGTCGGTATAGTCTGCGTCCGGCTGCGGCAAAGCAATTTCGCCGCTGGCGTAAGCGGAGAGGAACGCGGCAAGCTGCGCCCCGTCAAGGTGTACCGCTTTCACCATTTGAACGATCTGCGCATTTTCTTCCTCGATTTTCTGCGCTTCAAGGTCTTTCAGTCTTTTTTGGTATTCAAGGATTTTCGCCCTCGTTTTCTCAATATCCCGTTCGATACGGTCAAGTTTCGTGTTTGCCATAGAAATAAACTCCTTTCAAAGTCAGTTGTAATGTAGCCGCCCATAGGCGTAAAAATGGGATTGCCAATAGCTTGTATCAAGTTTTGCGTATTGTATCGGGTCGCCACAATGCAGCATGACGGGGCTTCCGTCCCCGTCCTCGCCAACGTAGATACCCACATGAGATACGCCCGGTGTGTCGTATGTACCCGTAAAGAAAACCAAATCCCCCGGCTGCGGGTTGGAAACGCGGGTTGAAATGTTGTAAAGCCCCTGTGCCCCAAGTCTGCCCGTATTGTATAGGCCGCTGTTCGTCAGCACATAGCTAACAAAACCGCTGCAATCAAAAGAGGTTTCCGGGCTGCTGCCGCCCCACACATAAGGAAAACCGACATACTTTTCCGCTTCCTCAATGAGCCGCGCAAACTGTTCATCTTCCAGATAGGCGGGCGGGATTTCATAATCCGCTGGCGGGTTTTCATAGTATTTTGAAATATAGCCGGATTGCGGGAAAAGGTCGGGTCTGTTCCCAAGCGACGACATATACATAGCGTACATGGATAGCTGTTCCTCGCCCATAATGTAAACGGGAACATGGGAGAGGTTGAAGTTTTCCAAATCCACATTGAGAATGTAATAGTTATAGGCTACTTCAACGTCGTATTCGTTGCCCTCGCTGTCCGTCCGCGTTTCGGTGCGGTAGCGTACCTCGACTTCCTCCGTAACCGTCAAGATATACTGTTTATCAAAGAGCATTTCAAGGGTGCTTTGCGCTTCATCGAGAGTAAACACGCCCTCATGCCAAGCGGAGAGGATAGAGATTAGCACATACGGGTCATGCTCGATCTCGTCAGCCGTTACCCGGTATTCGTCATAGCCGGGGTATTCGCTTTCGATGTTATCCAGCATATCCTGTAACTCGGCTTCCATAGCGACATACGCGCTTTCTGCGCCTGTAATATCCGCGTCCTCGGAGAGATAGGACGACGCAATCAAGCCGCTTCCGCTGTTGCCGCCGAACAGGGAACAAGAGGACAAACCGCCGAAAAACAGAAGCACGATAAAGGCAATCCCGCCCACGATCAAACAGCCTTTCCAATGCCGGACGACAAAGAACGTCGCCCGTTTGGTTTCCTGCGCCGTTTTCTTTGCTGCCTTTGCGGTGGCTTCGGCGGTCTTTTTCACCTTGCCGCCCGTTTTCAACGCCTTTGCATACTGCTTTTTAATGCGCTGCTTTTGCCAAAAACGGGAAATCGGGTTAGAGTGCGCAAGGGCGGGGTTATCATGCAGCGCCTTTTGATAGAGAAAATCGGCGTTTGCCTTTGCTGCCTTTTTCTCGGCTGCTGCCGCCGCCCGGTAAGGTTTCAGCTTATGGCTGCGTATGCCGCGTTTTACTGCCCGCGTCGTCATGCCGCCCGCTTTCTCGCCCACAAGTTCTATCCTGTGTCCGCTTTCCACACCGACGTTTTCTTTCTCCACCTCATAGATTTTTCCATGTACGGCGACGTCCAATTCCTGCGCCGGACGGGATAACGGGTTATGACGCAACTTGCCGTTTGGGGGCTTATCCGTTTTTTCAAAAGCAAGGCGCGTCTTTGCTTTGCCTTTGGCTTCGTCAAAAACGCGCTCTTTCTTGATTTTGGTCTGTTTGGGGATAGCTGCCCGCGCTTTGTCTAAACGGTCAGCCGCCGTATCGGATTTTTTGATTGCCTTTTGCAGGTCCGGCGTTGCCCGTTCCGCTTCGGAAAACTGCAAGCGGGAAGAATGGGTTTTAGGCTGCGCCGCGTCAAGGGCTTTTTTCTCCGCGCCTTTTGCTGCGTGTCGCTCAATCTCTGCGCCGATATGCTGCACAACCTTTTCCGCTGCCGCGCCTGCGGGGGCTGAATAGTTTTCCTCCTGCGGCCTTTCGCTGATACTGGACGTTTCGCCCGTCGTGAGGTTTTCCGCAACCGCACCGTCGCGGGTCATTTTCTGCGTTACCTTGTCCGGGGCTTTCCATTCCTTGCTCATGGGCTTTCACCTCCAATCCGCTGTTTCGCAAGGTTACAGTATTCGGGGTTGATCTCAATACCAATATAGCGGCGGTCAAGGCTTTTTGCCGCCGCTGCGGTGGTTCCGCTGCCTAAAAACGGGTCAAGGACAATCCCGCCGACGGGACAGCCCGCCAAAATGCACGTTTCCGCAAGTTTCGGCGGGAAAGCTGCGAAATGCCCGCCGCGATAGGAAGCTGTGTTGATCTGCCAAACGTTGCGGCGGCTGCGGACGGGGCATATCAACTCATCGGCGTATGCGCCCTTTTCGCGGGGGCGGTTGATTTTCTGCGGTTGGTTTTGCCCCGGAACAGTAACGTTATACTTGTTTCCTTTGCTAACTCCGCTTTTCAGCCGACCCGCCGTTGTGAGGGCTATCGGCTCGGCTACCGCTTGCCAATCGTAAAAATACTTCTTTGACTTGGTAAGCAGAAACACATATTCATAGCAGCGGGTCGGCCTGTCCCGCGTGCTTTCCGGCATGGGGTTCCCCTTATGCCAAATGATAGAACTGCGCAAATACCAACCGTCGCCCCGCAAGGCAAGGGCTACAAGCCACGGAATACCGATTAGGTCTTTCGGCTTGCAGCCGGGGGCGCGGTGGTTTACCGCCACTTGCTGCCCGTTCCTGCCTTTGGGGTATTTCGGGTCTTGGTGGTCGGCTTTGCTGCCTGTGCCGCAATAAGTGTCCGCGATATTCAGCCAACAAGTACCCTCCGGCGTAAGCACCCGCTTTACCTCATGGAAAACCGCCGTAATGCGGGAAACATATTCCTCCGGCGTTGCTTCCCGCCCGATCTGCCCGTCTGTGCCGTAATCGCGCAAAGCATAGTAGGGCGGGGACGTTACGCAACAATCCATACAGTTATCCGGCAAGGTTTGAAGTACCTGCAAGCTGTCGCCGCAATAGATTTTGTCCGTTTCTATCCTCATGCCGACACCTCGCCGGGTTTGGTCGTCATGACGCGATAGAGTTCTGTATTTTGCGGGAAACGGTCAATAAAGGGCAAAATCACGTTGCCGTAGAAAATAAGCCCCTCGCCCGCTTCGGAATGGGTTACATAGGTCATTTGCTGCTGCGAAATGTTAAGCTGCTTTGCAAGGATTTCCCTGTCGCCCTGGGCTTGGTTGAGCATATACACAAAGTCCGAGTTTTCAAAGATGTTCTCCACCTCGCGGGACGACAACAAATCTTTCACGTTTTGGGTGATACCTGTCGGAATACCGCCCCACTTTCTAAAACGCTTCCAAATCTCAACGCTGTACGCTGCGGTCTGTTCCTCTTTGAGCAGCAAATGAAACTCGTCGATGTAATACCGCGTCGCCTTGCCCTCGCTGCGGTTTACCGTTACTCTGTTCCATACTTGGTCTTGGACGATAAGCATACCGACTTTTTTAAGCTGCGTACCGAGTTCCTTAATATCAAAGCAGACAAGGCGGTTATGAATGTCAACGTTTGTCCTGTGGTTAAAAATGTTCAAGCTGCCGTTTACATAGAGTTCCAATGCCGCCGCGATACGCTGCGCTTCCTTTTCCGGCTGCTTCTTGATTTCGTCGTAGAGGTCGCCCAAAATCGGCATATTTTTAGGCTTCGGGTCGGCAAGGTAGTTGCGGTACACGCTGATAACAGCGCGGTCAATCAAGGTCTTTTCAACAGCTTCCAGCCCGTTTTTACCTCCCATAATCAACTCACAAAAGGAAAGGATAAAATCGCTCTTTAAGGCTATGGGCGTGTCGCCCTCGCTGTAATTGAGGTTAATATCCATAGGGTTAATGTACTGCGTGCTGTTCTGCGAAACCTTGATAACCTGTCCTTTCAAACGTCCGACAAGGGGATAATATTCGGCTTCGGGGTCGCAAATGATAATGTCGTCGGACGTGATAAGAAAAGCGTTTGTGATTTCGCGTTTTGCAGAAAAACTTTTGCCGCTGCCCGGTGTGCCGAGTATCAAGCCGTTGGGGTTTTTCAGCTTCTTTCGGTCGCACAAAATCATGTTGTTGGAAAGGGCGTTTAAGCCGTAATACAATGCTTCGCCGCTTTGGAACAGCTCTTGCACCGTAAAGGGAACGAAAACGGCGGTGCTGCTGGTCGTCAAGCCGCGCTGGATATGGATAAGGTTTTCCCCCAACGGGATAGAGGACATAAGCCCCTGTTCCTGCCGGTAGTCAAGGCGGGTCAAAATGCAGTTGTATTTCTGTGCGATTGCCGCCGCCCCAAATACTTCGTTATCCAATTTCTGCTTGGTATCTGCAAGGTTTAAGACAAGCAGCGTGAGCAGAAACATTCTTTCGTTGCGGCTCTGCAAATCGCGGAGTAGGTTTTTTGCTTCCCCGCCGTAGGTGGCAAGGTCAGACGGAATAATATCCATGTCGTAGCCGCTGCGGATTGCTTTCTTTTGTTCCTCAATCTTCATGCGGTCAAGGTCGGTGATCTTGCGCTTAATCGTCTTGATTGCTTCGTTGTGGTCGATACTCTGAATGTGCAGATTAACGATAATCCCGTTTTCCGCGTCCATGAAGTCGGCAAGCATACGGTCGGAGAGTTCCGGCGCGACGATCTGCAAAAAGGAAACCGCACCAAACTTGCCGCCCATTTGAAACATTCGCCCGTCGCCAAATCGGAAAGAGGACGGGGCGATAAAGTCCTTGACGGAAAGCCCACTTGCGGGTAGCCATTCCCACGCAAAGTTAAAGCGTTCCCCGTCCGGGTGAAAAATCCCATGCAGCACTTCAAGACGCTGTTTCCCGTCCAATACCCGCGCCGCCGCGCCGATCACCTTAAAATGGTTGAGGGTGTCCGTTTCAATGCGGGCAAGACGCGCCCGCGCCGATCTAATGTCCTTTGCTTCAACGGTAAAGGTGAGAAACTTGGTTTTGATAAGCCCGTTGTTTCCGCGTTCAAGCTGCGTCCTAAGCATTTCGGTGTATTCTGCTCTGATACTGTCGAAGTCGTCATTCTGCGGTGCAATCGTGATACTGTTCTTAAAATCGTCCTTGTTCGCATGGCGGCTGATTAGGGAAAGCTGCACGCTGATAGAAGCGTCGAACGAGTTATACATATCGCAAAGGGCTTCAAAAATGGCGGTTTTGTCGTCCGGCTGCGCAAGCTGATAATTTATATCCTCAAACTCAATGCACTTGGAATACCGCCCGTTTGCAAGGCGGCAAATCCCGTCCTTATACATTCGCTCAAACGGTATGCTGTCCTGCGCCGTATGGGGCTTCCCGTCGCCCTTTGCCTGTCGGATAAGGGTATCTATCTGTTTTCTTTCCTGTCGGGAAAGTTTACGCTTTTCGTTTTGGGTGTTTTTCTTTTCCTTTGACAATCGCCCGTACCTCCTTATCTAATTGCTCTTGCCGCGCAAGGGCGGCATAAAAATTGTTGGTCTGATAAGGTCGCTCTTTGGGGCGAAGAAACTTCACTTCCACAAATTGCCGAATAATCACTTCCAGCGGTTGCCCGTTTTTCTCGTACATGGCAAGCAAAAACATAGGCAGCATGGCAAGCACCATGCACAATGCCGCTGCGCTCGTTCCAACGCTGCCTTTTACCAAAAAGAACAGCGGCAGTCCGATTGCTACCGCCGCGCTGAAACAAATTAGCTGTCGTTTGGTAAGGTTGAACATTACCTTGCTTTTGATTTTTGTTAAGTCCTTTGGGACGGTTACATACGCCATTTCAAACCTCCTTTCTGCCCGGAATGTAATCTTCAAAGCGGGGAACAGCATAGAAAAGCCGCTTGTTGTTTACCCACCGTTGCAAATGGCGGGTAACAGGCGGGGCGGTTGGACGCTCGTAAATCATCACATACGGGTCAAAGCCCATAGCCCGCAAGGTGTTCACGCGGTATAAATCCTGTTCGTGAGTGCTGCCGTAGTTGGTAAGAACATACACGCGCCGCTGGCGGCTGCTCTTAATAGCTGTCAAATCCAAAAAACGTTGGAAATACCCGGTCAAGTCCTCGTCGGGATTATCCCATGCAAAATGTACCGCTTTTATCCGTACCCGATTTAACAGGCTGACATTATCCCTGTTCACAAGGCGAATATCCAGCCCTTGCGAAAAATCCACCCATGCGCGGCTTCGTATAAGCTGCTCAATGAGATTTTCATGGTCGGGACAGGCAAGCAGATTAGCGTCCATGATTTTTATTTCCGGCTGCCATTTCCAAAACTCGGACAAATCCGCAACCTTAACGCTTTTGCGTCCCTCTTTACCGCTGACAATGCAAAACCCGCAATTTCTCGGACAACCCCGGCTTAAAAAGCCGTAAGCAATCCCGAAAAACTGCGGGTAGATTGAATAATCCGGGTAACTGTGTTCCACTTCCGGCGGCAAGCGGTTTTTCGTGTCGTAGCCCGTACCGCCGAAAATGACCTGTTCCGCGTTGGTAACGGTTATCGTGTCTTTGGAATAGGTGTCCGTAAAGACGCGGCTTTTATATACAAGGTCGTACCGCTCCTTTGTGTTCCACCATTCCACCGTATGCCCCTTTGCTTTATGATACGCGGATAGCTTCATCAAGCAGAGGTTGGGGAAATTATGGCTGTCAACGTCGATTAAGCCGATTTTCAAATCATAACTCACCCCCTTAATGTGCCGAAAAGACGCTCTTTGCAAGGCTCCCTGTTTTGAAAAGGGTAAAGCACAAGAGGACGGTATAGCCCATGCAAGCCCAGATCGCGCCGGATATGTCGTCGGTCGCTGCGATTGTCTGTATCAACACCGCATAAATGCCGACACACACCAAAATCAAAAACGCTTGAAAACCAAGCGCAAGCAAAGATTTTAAGTAATTCTGTCCCATGCTGCCCCATTCGTGATTTACCATTGTTGCCATCGGGATAGGGGCAACGCTCGTTACAAGATATATTTCAATCATGCGCCCATACACCACAAGCATAATGCAGATTGACAGGGCTTTCATGGTAAGCCCTACAAAGAGGGATTGAAACCATAACCCCAAAAGACCGCCCACGCTCATAGCGTCGAGTTTTGCTTCAATGTCGGTAATGACAGTGGTAACGTCTATGCTTGTATCGGATATGATAACCCCCGCGCTCTGATTGACGACGCTCTGCGTAACGTCAAAAACTCCCATGACGATATTCCAAGTATTTGTTACCAGCAGCACCGCAACAAAGGTTTTGAAAATCCATTTGAAAAAAATCCAAGTGTCGAGATCGTGCAGATTGTTTTTTTAATATACAAGCTGGATTAGTTCATAACACATGACAAAGGTAATGATAACGCCCGCAATCGGTACAATGACGTTTTCCGAAAGGCTGCGTATCATGTTGAATATGCCCGCGTTCCACCCGGCGGGGGTCGTGCCGACTTGCGTTGCAATTTCTCCAACCTCTGTATTTACGCTGTCAAACAAGCCGGAGAGGTTCGATAAAATCCCGTCTGTCAAAATGCCGCGAAACCAATCTTCAATCATCTGCCATATCAAAAGTTAATCCCTCCTTTCCCGCGCCCTCCCGTTTCCGAGAGGGCGCGGCGGGTGGTATTTGTTTTAGGCATTATCCAAAAAGTTTGGAAAGAAGCGGAACAAGGGTGCCGCCGATCAACGCGACGCCACCGCCCGCCATAAGCTGTTTCATACCAAAATAGGTGTAAAACTCTGCTCGATGGCGGGCGGCGGCGT
>OLXE01000548.1_pt1 | contig 23060 bp, 16 predicted proteins | sample 1644571 | NCBI WGS metagenome assembly OLXE01 (sample SAMEA103958161, study PRJEB25191) | human gut metagenome | biome: human-associated habitat [ENVO:00009003]; feature: intestine environment [ENVO:2100002]; material: feces | place: Germany | collected 2013/2015
CGATATTGATTCTGGTATCGGCGCGGACGCACTGTGTTCTCGGTTCACGATCGGGATCGTGAACGGAAGGAGTCCAAGCATTCTCTAAAAACAAATGAGGATTTAACAGTTGAGAAATCGTATTGATGAGGACGGACTCGTTCCAAGACCAAGGGCTTAAATGCCATTGTCGAAGAAGAGCCATGTGTCCCTCCCGAATCTTTTTAACTTTATCGCGAACGGCAGGATTAAAAGGATCTGAGGTTGGAATGACTACACTCATCCAGGAGCGGAAATTGCAGAGTCTTCCGGTTATTCCTGGCTTGGGATCTTGATAAGAGCCTCTTAATAAGAAGTCGGCGCGGGCCTTAGAAAGACCCTTCATGAGCTCAAGCTGCTCAACGCGTAAATGATCATCTTTAGATGAGGGTTCGACGGCTGAAGAAAGAATTAAATCCGTCAAAGGCTTAACGTAAGGAGAAGCAAACAAGCAGAACTGAATGCCGGTTCCTTCAGGAATGCCTTGGCCGAAAAGATGCTTGAGGCTTTTAGCCATGACCAGAGTACATCCGGTTTGCGGAATAATCTCAATTACGTAGCCCAAGCCTTCAAAGGAATTGAAGTTAGGAGCGGCAATAGCGCATAGGTTATCTTCTTCGCTGAAATGAGCGTAGGGAAGAAGGTTAGAGAATCTGTCGATAAGCATAGGAGAGCCGGTTCTCGGCTCCATTTCTGAATCTATCATGGATAAATTGGAGACAAAAGACATTCCGAACTTGGAAGAAAGTTTTGTTTTGAGGTTCTTCAAAAGAGAAGCTTTTAATTGCTTGGTCATGAAGTTCTGCCTTTAAGGATGTCTAGAGGGTTAGGTTTCTTAGCGGAAGGCTCCGGTGCTTTATCTTGAGAGAGCGGATAGACCGGACGATAAGGACTTCTCGGTTTAGCCATTTCATCTATTGTCGGAACTGACCAGCCGGCGTTCAGTACTTTGACGTACATATAACGTTGGTCATGAAGGTCTCCTTCAGTGTCGGTAAAAGGCGCCATCCAAACTCTAAAAATGGTTTCCGGGCTTCTCCAAGGTGAAGCCGGAGAAATTACGGCAAAGTTCGGGCTGCCGACAGAGCTGACAGCCGAAGCTGCTTGGCGTTCGGCCTTGAGCAGAGCTTCCTCCGGAGAAAGGACAGAAGCTGAGCTCTGAGCTGCTGGCTCTCGGTTCGGTTCAAAATACGGTTGGACATACTCCGGCTCCGATTCTTGGGCTACTAAAGCTGCAGGCGCCTGAAGGTTCTGCGCATCTTCTGCTTCTTTTTGTGTTAGGGCATACACATCCGAAATATTTCTGCAAGACGGCTTGCCGGTTAAATCTCCGCAAGAAAAGTCCGTCTGTGCATTGGAGAAGCCTGTCAAGGAGCCGCAGCCTGTTAAAAGAACTGCCGGCAGAATGCAAGTTAAAAGTGCAAAGGTTCTCATGATTTTGTCTTTTTATTGCCTTGGTTGATGAATTCTTCGAGCTTCTCAAGCGGAAGGGCTCCTGCCGTTCTGTCGCCGGCTCCATTAATCAGAGTCGGAGTGCCACCGATGCCAAGTTCTGCGGCAAGTTTGAGAGTAGATTCGACCGGAGAAGTACAAATCGGATTGTTAACTACCGACTTAATCGGCTCTCCTCTTAAAGCTTTAGCCAGCTCTTTAACACTGTCGGCGGCACACCAGACGGCATCGCTTTTAGCTTTGGCTTCCGGATGAATAGAAACTAAAGGAAAAAGAAACGTATAGACGGTTACATCGTTAACTTGCTCTAGGGTTTTAGCGAGCTTTCTGGAGTAAGGACAATCAACGTCGGTAAAGACAATCAAGGTTCTGGAGCCGTTTCCTTTAACTTCTTTAACGGCTTTATCTAAAGGAAGCTTTTTAATATCAATGCGGCGAATATCTTTAAGTCTTTGGTCGGTTAAGTCCTGACCTTTTTCCATATCCAAGAGGCGGCCGGAAAACAGGAATCTCGCTGTCTTGTCAAAGTAAATGACTTCTTTACCGACGGCGGCTTCAAAGATTCCGGGAACCGGCGTTAAAGAAAATTCGTTTACTTTAGTTTTTGGGTAACGCTCGGCAAATCTTTCAGAAGCTTCTTTTAAGTCTGCGGATGGATCCACAATGACCGGTGCTGTTTTATCCGAGGCATTTACAGACTTAACGGAAGAGGCTTTGACGACGGCTGCGCTCTTAACGGCGGCCGGAGAAGGATTAGTGCAAGCTCCGGAGGCATGAACTGTGGGAGCCGCAAAGGCTGCTGCAATGAATAAAAAGAGAAGAGATTTTTGCATAGGAGAATTTCTTATTTATTTAAACGTTCAATAGACAAACCTTGAGAAATCACGATTTCTACGTCACGGCCGGAATCCACTTCCAAGACCGGGAACATATCGCTGGCAAGTTTTAAGTAGTAATCGGTAATGCGGTCCATGGCATGGGAAGTTCCTTCGCCAAGGCCGGCTCGCCACGGATTTTTAACGCTTTTTGAAACCGTTCCGGTAATGGAGGTTGTGGAGTCTTCGGCCGCTAAAGAAACGGCTTTGCCAAGGCCCGATAGGGTTCCGGTAAAGAGTGCATTAGCTATTGCCTGCCCGGATTTAGTTACTAATCGAGCGCGGAGACCGGTTTTACCGTCTTCGCCGGAAACGTATCCTTGAAGTTTGGTGTCAACGGCTCCGCCGTTTTCGTCAATACAAGAAAGACGATCTAAGCGGACGAGAACACGTTCGCTGGCAAGCTCACCGGTGGCGTTAGCGGTCACAAAACATCTTTTAATACCGGAGCGATAAAGGTTAGGCATGACGGCAGCGTCGGTCAGCTCCATTAAGATTGGAACAGGGTTGCCGCTTCCTTGACCGCGGGTCGGAGCAATGGCGCCGTTAAGCAGCCTTGCTTTAGCAAAGGTTCCGCTCGGAAGGTAGGTCAAGGCAGAAGGTTTGCTTTGCTGTTGCTGCGGCAGTTTGCCAAGAAGGGAAGAAGGTTCTTTCTTTTGCGAAAGATCCGTAATGACTAAGCGAGGCAAACGCTGAGAAGCCTGCTGTTCAGCCGCTTGTCTTTGGCGGGAGGTTTGTCCGGAAGAAAATCCTTGTCTGTTAGAAGACGGGGCATTTTTGCCGATGATTTGGCCGGTTTGTCCTCCGGTAATCGCTTCAGCCGGAGGCCAGCCGTCCTGAGAATAATTGGAAACGGCTTTTGGTGCACGGATTTCTTCCGCTTGTCTTTTATGGAGTTCTTCCTTTAAGCGCTCTAATTCTTTAGTAAAGTTCTTTTCTCGAGTTGCTGCTTCTTTTAAAGAACCCTCGAGGTTCTGAAGTCTTTCATCGTAAAGAGCTTTGTAGCGTTCCACGTCCGTTTCGTTCGGCGTGATTTCGAATTTGGTCGGTGTTTCTTTGCGTTCTTTCGGAACGGTATCTTTACCGGTGAAATGCATAAAAAGAAAGACGACGAGCCCACAGCCGACTAAGGCAAGAGCAAGCACTTTCCACTGCTTTAAAAGCGTTTTGCGGGTTGCTGCGCTTTGAGGGGTATAACCAATCATTGGAAATCTCCCATACGGACAATCCAAAGATCTGTTTTTTCTTTGGAAGAAAGAGAGGCTTTATCTACGCCGATAGCAGCGACATTCTTTTGCCAGAAGCGGGACTCTTCAATCGGAGCGGAAGCAGAGCCTGTGTTCTGCAGTGTCCAGAGTTCCAGCCTGAGTCCGGCAGTGTCCCAATAACGAACCGGAACAGCCGTTAAAGAATCGCGAATCATTTTGGATGCTGAGAGTTTTTTAGAAGGCTCATTGACTATTGTTGTGAGTCCTCTAAAAAGCTTTTGGATTCTTTCTTCTGCTGGATGAGAAGTTCCGGCTGCCGCATTGGCAGAAGAGGTCAAACTGCGGGCTTCTTCGATTTCTAAGTTTTGGCCGGAAAGTTTTTCCGTGGGCGTCAGAACTAAAGAATGGGTTTGACCGGATTCGGTCATTACAAACAAGTTCGTACTTTCTCTGGTCAACGGGACGGCAAATAAAGATCCGGTCGGTTCGTCATGTTTAATGTCAATGGCTTGAGGGTCAGAGACATAACGGAGGATTCTGCCGTTTTTAACGGAGATTCTGTTTGCCTGACGCATAGAAATCGGAGCATAGCGGGCATCTCCAAGATTCTTGAGCTTGGAAGATGCTTGTGCCGTGTTGGGGACGGTTTCATCAAAGTCAAAGCCCGGCGGAATTTCTTTAGCGGAAGCCGTCTGCAATGACAAGACGGAGGCAAAGGCTAGGACAAGTGTTAAAGAAGTTTTAGTCATGTTTAAGCCTCCTTCTTAGAAGAATTCTCAAAAGGCTTTTTGCAGTTGGTTTCATGCATGCTTTGAACCCAAAGACGAGTTCCGGCATAACGGAACTGAAGCGTCCAGCACTTCTGTGTGGTGGATGTAAGCACGTTGCCGATGAATTGACGGACATTGCCGGAGACGGCAACTTTCATAGAGCGGGGAAGAACTTCAACGGACTGCGGAATAAAGGAAGTCGAGGAGTTGGAGCTTTTCATTTGACGTCCCTGTTTTAACAGCATGAGTTCAATATCGCCGCGTTTTTCGGGGTCCGCGTATTTAAGAAGCTGAGTCATGTTGTGCTCAAAAGTTTCCGGAGAATTGTTAAGAGCCAACTGGACTAAGTAAGAACTCATTTGTTCGAGGTATTCGGGAGAAACTGTTTTATCATCCATCCAAAAGGATTTAGAAGGTTCGGCCGGAAGCACGACGACCCGGCTTTTATCTTCCATTGCTACGATGCCTCCGGCCAAGATGAGGTTGACTCCGAGGCTTGCGGCAAAGGCGTAGATAAAGAACTTTCTGACGGCCAAACGGCTCGCAAGCTCGGATGTGTATTCATGGATGTTCATAACAAATTAACCAATAAATGTTCTGCGGGCAGAAGCCGGCATACGTTTAAACGGATTCATGGGCAGATGCCAATAAAGGAAGTGGAATCCGTAAGCCGGATGTCTTCCCGCTTTTGTTCTTACCCATGCCCAAACAAAAGCAATGGAAAAGAGAAGTCCTAAGGGCATATTGTTGGCAATAATGCCGATGCCTATACCGGCAAAGCCGGCAGCGACCGTGTCAAAGTCCCATAAGAGAAATCGAGGCGGGGCATCAAGCCTTTTAGGAATCAAGTGAGATTTATTTTCTGAGTAATGCATATGAGTGGGGATGACCCAAGGAGGCGTAGGCGCCTCCCGGGTTTATTAGATTAATCCGGTGAAGATGTTGTCGATGATGTCAGGTCCGATGAACAAAGCCATGGCTGCGGCAACGCAGACAACAGCGCCCATGATGGAGCCGCGGATAACACCGACGCCAAGGCCAACCAATAAGAACATCAAAGATATAGAACGGCCCAACGTACCTTGGGACCAGCTTTGAAGCTTGGTGTAAAGGTCTTGGAAGTCAGTGTCGCCGTTAGCTGCAAAAGCAGCGGAAGCGGCGAAGAAGAGGGCGCAGGCGCCGACGGATTTCAATGTTGCTGTGTTAAGTTTTTTCATGAAGAAAACTCCTTAGATAGTGAATTAACAGGATTTTTAGAAAAAGCTTCCCTAAGGGCGCCCCTGTTAAAGCGTCCTGAGAAGAGAAAAACTGGTAAATGGGGTTTTAAGAAGCGATGGCTTTAAGCTTCTCCCGAGTCTTGTCGTCTAAAGACTGAAGATTTTTAAAAACTCTCCAGGCATACTTTTGTCTGGCATCCGTACAGTCTTGGCCTTTGAGTCTGGAACAGCCGGCGTTATAAGCTCCGACCGCTTCCCAAGGATTTTCAAAACGCATCAAGTTGTCTTTTAAAATTCGGGCGCCGACTTCAATGTTTAAGCAAGCGTTACTCAGCAGTTCCGATTTCGACAGGTTCCATTTAGAAAGCCATTGAGAATTAATTTGCATCAAACCTATATCCTGAGAACATTTAGGCCCGGCGAGTGCAGACGGATTGCCGGAAGACTCCGTGATAGCAATTGCGCGAAGAAGGTCGGGTGCTACGCCGAAGTTTCGGCCGTGGATGTCAAAGCAATCGGCAAAGACCGGCTGAAATGCACAGATTAAAAAGCCGACTAACGCGGATGCAATTTTGTGAGTCAAAGGAATCATCAAATCAAACAAAATTCAGTTAGTTAGTTAAATTTATGGAAATTGGCTGTGACCGTATGCAGAGCAATCAGAAACACGACAAAAGCGCCTTGAATCAGCCAGACGTACGCCGGGTAAGGCCAAATCAGCGATAAGGCAAAGAAACCGCCTAAATAAATCGGAGCCGAAAGCGCAACTTTGTAGAGAACCGGATGCGGGGCAGCTGTGGCTTCAAATTTGAGCTTTCTTTCAAAGAAGCCGTCAACGAGGACTGCCAATGGAGCCGGCAACAAAACCAGAACCCAAACCAAGGCAATGAATAAACGGAAAACTGCTAATTTAGTCAGAGCTCTCAGACTTTGGAAATATGGAATATTCCAAATGTTGTCGCGTTTTTCTTCAAATAAAGCTTCACTTTCATCTCTGATTTTGCTTTCCGGAAAAACCGTTGTCTCCTTAAGTGATGTGAGCTTTAAGGCATTGCGTGTTACCCAGTCTCCTAAATCTTTGTGAAGAACGGAGCCGACTTGCCGGACTTCTGCAGAAAGTCTGGATTCGAAATGGTCTGATTCAAAGTGAAGCGGCATCCACATGTAGACAAAGATGAAGCTCAGGGTGAAAAGAAGAGTGGCTTTGGAGTTCATGCTTGCTCCTTCTTTTCTTTTTCGTCCTGCTCAAGCAGTTCGAGTGCTTCACGGATTTCCTCATCCGCGGTTTTAACCGGTTTAGGCGAATCCTTTTCAGAGGCAGTTTCCTTATAATCATTCTCATCGATCAGAATCGGAGAACGCAGCTTATAGAGCTTGCCGCCGCTGACGTTCGCAAAGAACTGACAGTTAGGAAGCATGCTGTAATACTCGCCGGGAATAATATCTTCACGTTTAGAAGAGCTCTTGTGAGAGGCTCCGGCGTTATAAGACGGTATGCCGCTGTAGTTATCCGCGTGAGTAGACAAAGAAGTATCGACATGCTTGATATAGGTCTTGCCCATAGTTTCGGTAAAGACGTCTCTGGTTAATCCGTCTTTAGTACGCAGAGCTACCATGTTGTTCAAGTTGCCGATAACCTTACGGGCTGCAGCAACACTGCCGAGGCGTTCTTCTAAGTCAGCCATTGTCTGCATGGCAACTGTCGTGTATATGCCTCCTTCTGCGCCTTTATTTAGGATTTCAATAAGCGGTGCGTTGACAACATTACTGACTTCATCAACGAACAAGCAGATTCTGACACCGCCTTTCTTGAGCTTATAGCGATGACCGGCAACGGATGCTAAGTCTGCAAGCATCATGGAAGCCGCTGCGGTTGCTACGTCTGCGTTCTGCATGGAGCCTAAAGCAATGTAAAGAACTTGCTTTTGTTCAATTACGTCTGGCAAAGAAATGATGGGACGAAGATCTTTCGGATCATTTCTGTCCGGAGAGATAATCTTCTGCATATCGCCGTTATTGAGCAATGCAAAGACCGGAATCAAAGAAGCCGTAATCTTGGCATAGTGTTCTGCGCTATGGTGATAGACCTTTAAAGCACTCTCAATCGGACGAATGTGATGAGTTTTATCGAGAAAGTTTTCGTACCAAGAGATCTTGAGCTTTAAAGGATCAACGTTTTCTAATTCCTTTTTGCTGCCTTTAATGAAGGCTAAAGCCTTTTGTCTCCATTCGGGACAAGCTTTGTTTTCGATAAGCTTATCCAACATTAAACCCAGTAATTCATTGATGCCGGTATTGATATGCGTTTCAATCGTGCGGACGGAAGGACTGATATTAAGCTCTATCAAAGCTTGTGCGACGGTATCAACAGCAGCCCAGGCAAATGCGCGGAAAGTGCCGTCAGAACTCGGGGGCATGACGGAAATAATGCGGGTGGCAATTTCTCCGGAGGAGCCGTAGGTGTAAAGCGGATCTAAACGGACGGAACCGGGATCATTGTCGGTGGTAAAAATCAACGGTTCATCACGGCCGACGATAGCGCAAGTTTTACGGATAACGTTTTCCATACGTCCGCCGCCTTTCGGGTCAATGGTAATAACCACATCCCCGCGGATAATTGCTTGTGCAATAGCTGTTCCTAAGAACACACCTTTACCAGCTTGGGTTGTGCCGACGATACATAAACCGCCTTCAAAGTTTTTAAGGGGACGATAGATATCGGTTTCTCCGCAGTTAAGGCCATGGAGAGCAGCTAAACCTTGGTCGTCATCAGACATGACGGATTTACCTCTGCCTGTCAGCCATAAAGCGAGCTTGTTGAGGCGCCAATGCTTGGCGCTGTACTTTGATAAGTCATAAAGCTTCTGAGAATGGTCAGGCGTCCATTCAAAACCAAGGCCGAGCCATAAATGATCAGGATTCGTTTTCTTGATTAATGTCTGAATACTCATAAAAGCGGTTCCATAACCGTGAAGATAACTGCGGGCAACCAAAATGCTCCAGCCTTCATAAAGGCGCCAAAAGAACATGGAACCGCAAAGACCGAAGACAATCACTGCCAAGTCCCGGTCAATAATTTCCAATTGAAAAAGACCGAAGAAATAAACGGCACAGAGCAGCCAGCCTATGGCCGAGCATAATTCCCATGCGTTGCGGTAGGGCTGCTTAAACCGGCGGAAGTAAGTTGAATCGGCTCTCATTTCATCTCCGGCTTAGGAAAGTAAGCAAAATCGAAGGCTTCTTCCGGGATGTATTTATCTCGAAAGTTGTACCAGTAGGTTTCGTTGTAGATGCCTCTATAGGGTTTGAGCTTCGGGCAGCCGATGTACTGCAAGCCTTTAGCTCGAAAATAGTCTTTCCATCTTTGAACTTGTTCATTGAAATACAAAGCACGAGCTTTGGTGTTGGCGCCAACTGTGGCTTTCCAACGGGCGCGGCGGCGCATAAACAAAATTTCAGATGTAGAAAAAGTTCTGAAAGCTCTCTCGATTAATTTCTTTTGCTCTTTTTTAAGCTGACGGTCACTTATGCCCATCTTCTTGACCTCTCTCTTCACTAAATCGAATACGTAATCGTTTTTCCATTGACGTCTATGAGGACGGTTAGCTTTGTAAAGCTGTTCGAATTCTTCATGGGAGTAACGCATATTGCCGACATGAAGCAGTTCGTTTGAAGCTCTTGACTGGCGGTAAGCCGCACGGCAGTCGGCCAAGAAGTGCCAATACTTTTGGTCTAAATCTTCCAAGGTTCTATAACCGCCTTCGCCGTAGCTCGGTTGATACTCGGGGCGGAGGATTCTTCTGGCGGTTTTATAAACAACCTGACCGTAAGCGTTTACTTTGCTTTTAACTCTGTCTCTCTTAATAGGCTGTATGCGGTTTGCCACGGCGGTAATCACCATGCCCTGGCCGTAGAGAACGCAAGTTCTGGCCAAGTTGGATAGTTGTCTTTTCTGCATCCCGTTAAGGACCGGCAATTCTTTATCTGTTGTCATGTTTTAGTCTTTTAGGCGTTATTACTTCAATCCGAATCTGCTTACGAACAAGCTCACACCCAGGTGTGAAATTTTGCTGGGGAGCGGTGCCGGCGGTTCAGATTTCTTACCGTGCTTGAGACCGGGTTTCTGTGCCTTTCCTCTGACCTCTTTTTTGGCTTGCCCTCGAATAGTTGCCAATTGAGCTTCATTGATTTTCTGGGCGCGCGTTTTCTTGCCGGTATGCTGTTTATCCGGTTCTTTATTCTCCGGATTTGTCAGCTTGACAACGTCGGCTCTGATGGTCAGTATTCCGCTTTGGTATTCTCTTCCGGCGGAAGAAGACCCAAACATATGAGTACGCGTGATTACGCATTGATCTCCTAAAGTGGGGGCAACGGACGTTTTTGCAGAAGGGTGCTTAACTTTGCATGCTCCTTCCGGTAATTTGTTAGAGCCGGAAGTTGAGCCTGGTTGGACTTTAGAGCTTACAGCCTTTGCAGAACGGTTTGAGCGAAGTTCTGCGTCATCTGATATCTCATCGTCCGAAACAGAATAAATAAACTGAGCTCCTTTAGCTACCAACGGATTATTCGGATCCGAGATGAATTCTTTGATTGCTTTTGCCACAGCAGGTGCGCTGGATTGCCTTTTAGCAGGTCGGCTTAAATTAGCCTTCGCTTCCGAATCCTCGGAAAAGAAGTCCTTAATATCCATGGAAAACAGTTGAGCCAGCCCCTCTTCAAGAGAGATCTTGTCTGAATCAGACTCTGCTTCAGCTTCTTGACTGTCGACGGCGCATTTTTGTTCTGCAATGGAAACAGATGCCGGAGCACAAAGAAGCAAAGGCTTCGAAGGCAACTGAAGTTCGGTGACTTGAGGGCAGATAAATTTTTTCTTTACTACGTTTTTATCGGATACGATGTCCGTACGAGAAGAGGGCTTTTCTTCCTTTTGAGTCTGAGTAGTGCAAACTTCTTCTTGTTCTCCTGCTCGAGATGATTCTTCTAGAGAAGGGGAGAGGAGGTAAGAGGGGGAGAGGAGTTTTGCCTCCTCAGAAGAAATAGGAAGACCTACGCCGGCAGTATGCTCCTCCTTGAAAAGAGGAGAAAGCTGACGGAGGACTTCGCCTACCGTAGAGTTGCCTTCTAAAGAAGTAGGCAAGACTTCAGGAGAAGAATTTTCTTGAGAAGGTGTCTTCTCCTCGGCTATCTTCTTCGCTGTCGACTCCTCTGCGAGCGGCTTCTCTGGATCCTTCTCCCCTACGATTGTCTCCTCTAACGTCTTCTCTTCCGCGGAAGTCTTTTTTTCCTCATCATTGGAATTGATAAAAGCAGAAGGTAACGGTTCTACCGGGACAGACACTTTTCCGGAAGGGAGGTTTGTCGAAGTAAGTGAACGCTTAGCGGGAGACGATTGTTTCTCAAGAGAAACTTCTACGCCCGAGGAGATATTCTTGGTAGATGCTTTCTCCTGAGTAGGGGATGCCTTCTGAGAGGAGACATTTTCCTTTTCTTTAGCCTCTTCCTTTGCGTTGCCTACTTTTTTGTTTTCAAGAGCAGGAGCTCTATCTCCCGCGGGGATAGTCGGAGAAGATGTACAGGAGGCCGGAGAATGGGAGGCAGACTCTGCGGAAACCGTTTCTCGTGAAAGGAGATGCTCCTTAGAAGATGGCTTCTGTTCAGGAGACGATTCCTGTTGAGAGGACAAGTTTTCCGCAGGAGACAGCGAGGAGGGAGAAACTTGATTAGCAACTTTCTGGCTTGCGTTCGTCTTCTTTGCAGAAGAAGACTTCTGAGGAGAATGACTTCCAGTAGGGGAGTTTTCAGTGGCCTTCCCTTCAGTAGTTGGTTTTTGAGTAGGCGCCTTCTGAGTAGACGACTTCTCAGGAGACGACGTCTTAATAGTCTTCTTCTGGGTAGACAACTTCTGGGAAGACAAGTCTTTGTCTCCTGAAGTGATTTTTTCTTCTCCTGCCTTCTTCTTGACAGTTAAAGTAGATACTTTTCCTTTTTCGGAGGAGACAGACGTTTTGCTGGAAGATGCCTTTGGCTGATTCTTCTTAGTTGAAGAAGATAATTGACTTTCGGTCTTTTTCTGTTTGGAAGCTCCATTCGAAGCGGAGGACGCAGCCACAGATTCGCTCTTTGACTTTTTAGCCCCAGTAATTGGAGTCAAACCTTGGAGTTCTGCTTTAGGTTTACCGGCAACGGCAAGAATGTCGTTAACTCTCTTGTTTTCTTTTCTTGCGGCAGCGGCTTTTTCTTTATTGTGCTGTTTTACGGCTTCATTACGAATGTCGGTTCTTGTTTGGCCTTCAGAATTTGTTCCTTCGCTGCTAATCGGCTTGGATTTAGCAGTTGAGGAGGTCGTTGGGAGGGCGCTTTGTTTTTGATTTTTATTATGGGTACTGAGTTTCTCGGTTCCCGTGGAGGCAGCTTTTTCAGAATTCTTTTTGTTTGCAACATGTTGCGAAGGCTTACTGTCTTTAGCTCCTGTCATTTGAGTCTCAGATTTCTTCTGAGCAGAAGCTTCATGTGCATTTACGGTTTGATTCTTAGTGTTTGAGTTTAGCTTGTGTGAAGCCTGTCCAGACGCAATGGCAGAATCTGCTTTCTTATTAGAAACTGACTTAGTAGAAACGGATTTAACCTGGCCTTGAGCCTTGGCAGCATTTTCAGCCTTATTTGTCTTGGCGGATTTGTTGGGAGAAGCATTCTTGGTTGTTGCGCCCGTAGTGGGCACTTGCTTAGTATTTTCTTGTTTAGAAGACTTCTTGGCCTCAGAGGATGATTTGTTCGAGTTCTTTTCTTTAGTCGAAGATGTCTTTAATTGGGCTGTTTGTTCCTTTGACTGCTTGTTGTTTGGAGAGGAACCAGAGGAATCCTCTACTCCATTGTTATTTGCAGTTTTAGCGCTTCCTTCTAAGGAGCATGAGTCGGAAACAGGCTTCACATCCTTAGATGCTTTGGCGGCTTTTACGTTTTCTTTTTGTTCTTCTTTAAATTCAGAAGAGATTGCTCCTTTCGGACTTACATCCTTTGAGGAAGCGGAGCTTTTCGATAATTCAGAAGGTAGAACTTCTGCTTTCGGTCTAATTTCTTCTGTTTTAGCCTTATTTTGTGAGGGCTGGTCAGACTGTTTCCGGACGGTTTGCTCAGTAGCTTCTTCAACTGTAGAAGCCGGTGTGTTCGAAGATTTTGAATGGTCTTCTACACTGCTTTCTGCTGAAGAAACTTCTGTAGCTACCAGGGAGGTGAGTGATTCTTTACTTGGTTCTAAAGAATCGGCAGAAGCGGAATTTTCTTGGCCAGCAGTACTGGTTTCAGGAGATTTTGGTTCCAACGATTTTTGGGAGCCTAAGGAGTCCGTCTGCTCCTGAGTTGAATGAACAGAGTCTTCTTCGGAAGAGAAGTTTTTTTCGGTTTCGGTTAAGGGCTGAGAAAGCTCCGCTTTCTCAGAAAGGTTTGCAATGGAAGAAGAATCAATTGAAACAGTCGCCTGTTTGAGAGGTCCTGCTTCTTTCGTAGAAACTGGAGAAACCGTGGTTTCGGAAGAATTCTCCGGAGCTTCGTGAACTGTCGGCTCTGCTGAAGAAGCCATTATTTCTTCTGTAGAAGAAACTTTGTCTTTAGAAGCTGCTTTAGTAGGGGCAACATAGTAAATACCGTCTTCAGCTGAGACATTATCGCCTGTCGGCACACTTAAAGAAGGTTCTTTGGAAAATTCAAAAATCTTAACCTTCTTGATAGACGCAACAACTCCTTGAAACTTTGAAGTAAAGCTCCTTCCAAAACCTTTTAAGCGACTGCCTAAGGAAATGCCTGCAGGCTCAGAAGAGTTGACTTCGGTCGCTCTATCAGCCGCTACATTTGAAGATTCACTGGTAGTTGAATCTTGTTCGGTGGAAGACATGGCGGCTACTTGAGAAGGCTCCTTCGGGGAAGGCTGCACTACTTCGGTATCTTCGGATTTCGTTAATGTCTGTACTCCCGGAGCAGGCTTGGTGGCAGCGGCCTTTTTGTCAGCGTAAGGATAAACATTCTCATCGGAGAGCTGAGTTTTGATTTCTTCCGTTTTTTGATTAACTAGAGAATCTTTTCGGGATCGTTTGGCCTTAATTACGGCAAGTTCTGCCGGAGATTTCGGCTCGGAGTCTTTATTAATTTTGCTCTTTGAATCAGCATCCTTTTTAAGAACAGGCAAAATCGCGTCAAACAGCTTAGAGAAGCCTTTGCTTCTTTCGGTTTGTTTATCTGAAGACCTATTTGAAGAAATATCGTATTCGGCGACACAGGTTTCTTGTTCGAGTCCGCTTAAATCTTTTTCTCCATACTGAATCTTTTCTTTAACCAGTCGGGAAAGATTATTTTTAACACGGTCTTGGTCGTGATACTCACGTGTTTTTGTTCCCTCTGCTAAATACTGGGATGGGTTGGAAAGGGCAACGGCATCAGCTTGAACGGTAACCGCTTTAGTCTTCTGTACCGGAAGTTCCGGTTCTTCAACAAATTTGAGCTTTATCATCAAACAATTGGATTCTTGTTCAACCATACGGCTTTTGGTCATATAGGAGAGAATCTTCTTCGGGTTGATGGGAATATGAGAATCTGCCCAGCGGCTGTCAAGCCTTTCTTCAATGTGAGAAAAGGCCTCAGGGTAACGAAGGTAAACTTTGCCTGCATGGAAAAGAACCATGCTGTTGCGCAGGGCTCCGCCCGTATCAATAGACCATTCGTTCTTAAAGAGTTCCGAAAGAATTAATGAGAGTTCTCTCTTAAGAGTCGGAGCCGTACGATCATCCAGATATCCGGAATTCAATAAATGGTTTCTGTCCGAGATTTTCTTTTTAGCTCTTAAAAGGCAGTCGAATAAAATCGGGTCAAGGCTTTGGGCATCCTTCATTCTGTTTTCTACAAAGGCACAGACAAAACCGTACAAAGAGGAAAATTCATGGTCAGGAATCTTATCCAGAACTTTCTTTCCTGCTTCGTGAAGAATTCGGGAGGCATAAGACTGATAAAGATGAAAATCCGGCTCTGTTTTTTCCCATAGGCGAACTCTTACGTGATCTTTTTCGAAGAATCGTGCTAAGGGAAGGCAAGGTGTCTTAGTGGTGCGGTTATCGTCCGCATCAAAGCCGTCAATGCGGTAGCGGATATCACCGTCGGCGATGTTGCTGAATAAAGCGCAAAGGACAATGGAAAAGAAAACTCGTTCTTTTTGTTCTTCTCTTTTTACCAATGGCAAGTCCATATGAACGGGAATGCCTTTAAGCAGAACAAGAGCTTCGTTAGCTAAATCCAAAGCGGAGTGCATTGCTCCTTCTTCATGGTCGTAATCTGAAGCTTCGTGAAGGGGCAGACGCTGATGGTGCGCCTGCACTTCTCGAACGACATGAAGTACCTCTGAGAACTTGGATCCATAAGGCCAATTTCTCTTAAGTGCATTCAAGCGGTCCTTATTTTTCTGAACGAATTCAGAAAAAGGACGCGGGCGGACAAAATCCGCTGCGTGAATGTGCTGGGAGGTAGAAGGGGAAAGCATTTGTATTTAACAGTGGTAAGGAGTATTCAAGATGAAAGAAGTTAAATGTTTGCCGCTGGCACCTTGGTATTGGCTGTATTTAGTATCGTTTGTCTCTTCCTGTTCCCCTTTGGCTTTTATTTCGGAGAATTTCTCAAGTTCTGAGTCGTCCAGATAATTTTTGGCAAAGTTGACGAACGACCAGTAAAGATACTTCTGGGATCCATACTTTGGGGAGAGATGCATTAAGAATGAACAAACTCTTTTCGGCCTCAATAACATGCAGCGAGGACTTTCGCCGGATTCGTAAACAGGAAAACTGAGGCTCTTGTTGGCACCTCTGGTAAAGTTCAGTTTCCAAAACGCAAGATGCTTGGTCAAGTAAAGTGTGTAGACGGCCGAGTCTCTCTTACAGAAACTGAAATTGGTGCGCCCCCATTTAAAGACTGTCATGATATCGCACAAGAAACGGATTACCTTGCAATGACATTTACGCCCGGATTGTTTACATGCGACAGGAGTGTTTTCTGCTTTGAATTCTTTGTCGTTTTGAACCACTCCTACCCACTCTTCTTCAGTTATATAGGACGGTATAACTTTTAACTTGGCGGCAATTTCATAGATGCATTTTTCCCAATTTGCCGTGGTTTTTGGAAGCGCTAATTTGTTCCCATAGGCATCAGTAATGGCACTGGAAAACACCATTTCAAAGATCTCATGATCCCAGGTCGCTTTTGTCTCTTTAGTGTTCAGCATGTTGAGAAACTTATTGACGATGGGCCGAGTGGCAAGACGATAAGATCTGCATGACGCTACCATCCAAAGATGTTCGTCAACTGTTCCGTTAAGGTTCAGTTTTTTGTTCGGTTCTGTTAAACCTCCGGCAAGTTGATAAGACAAAGGAGCTTCCCTATTTTTAAGGACGTAATCCTGCAAACTCTGAAAATGTCCCTTAGGAAGAGCAAACAGCTTTTTGCTCAAAGCAATACGGGCAATGACCCCTTTATGGAATTCGTTAAGGAAAACATATTTCAAAACCGTCTGCCAACAATCTTTGCTATTGAAGCGCGGAAGATATTTGAGTAATTTCTTTTCCGCAGCCACAATTCTTTCCTCATCCATTGCGAGCATGCCGTTAACGGCCTCTTCAATTAGTGCAATGGAAGGAAGCAGGGCAGAGACGCCGGATTTGCGCTTCTTGATATCCGGAGCAGCCACGACCGAGTAGGGCACACGGTAAGCAAATGTGCACATTGCTTCAATCAGGTCTTTCTGGGTCAGAGCCGATTGTGGAAGTGCGTCTTTTTGAAACATATATGTCATCGTGATTGCGAGCCGGTTAATCGAGAATATGTACGGTAAAGGTTGTTGGCAAAAAGTTTCCGTGGATATCTTTTTAGAACTAACGTTTGTTTCTTTCATAGCGACCTCCTAAAGGTGTTAATACAGCCTGTACTCCCGGGGCCCCAACAAAAGTTGGGGGATATTCCTACCAATGAGAGCTTAGCTTTACCCCTAGGGTAATTCAAGAGCTAAGAAAGATTTTGCCGCCTAATTTGGTCTTCTTTACTCCAGTAATTACTTAGGAGCTGAAAGACTTTAGGAGCAAGTTGGTTTACTTCAGTGATCGTCTCTTGATACTTAAACAAGCGTTCAACATCGTCGCCGATATTTATGCAAAGAATCTCAAAACCTTTATTCTCTAGAAGAGAAGCGGTCTTTTCTATTCTGTCGACCTCGGGACAAAGTCCGTCGGTGATGATAAAAATGATTTTCTTTACCTCAGGGCGCATGGATAGCTGAACGGCTGCCGTATTGAGACTCTCAACGACGGGCGTGAATCCGAATGCTTTGATAGAAGCAAAACGGGACACGGTTCTTCTGCACGTATCGTTAAAGTTTTTAACTTCCAGCAGTGTTTTTCTTGTTAAACCCGGAAAGGCATAACATGAGGAAACACAGCCTTCCAAAGACTCAAACATTTCTGCAACGGAATAAGCACAGAGTTTTGCTTTTTCAAGCATCTCTTGAGTCATTGAACCGCTTCTGTCTAATAAAACAGCACAGGCAGCAGATTCTTGAATCTCAAAGTTTTCTTTCTTGAATACACGGCTGTCACCCACATTAATCCGGCTGAGGACCGGATAGTCAATACAGCTTCCCGTTCTTCCTCTTAAAGAATTAGTTAACGTTTTAGCCTGAAAGAATCTTCTGAGCTTATTGGAGTGCAGGCCGCAAAGTTCTCTGGCTTCCGTCAGAAAATTTCCCGGATTCTCACGCATAAATTCATCCCTCTTTACGGTCCATACGGCAAAGCCGTAAGGTTCTTCGGAAGAAAAGTCTTCTGCGCATTGTTTGGAATCCAACAACTGCTCGCAGTTCTTGCCCAGATCAAGATCATGGCAATCTGCAAAAGCAGCCTCCAGAAATTTTTCCGCTTTCTTTTCGGCAAATTTCTGCTCTACCGGAGATAGCCGAGGATTCGTTCCCATCGAAGCGATTTCTTTAGGAGCGCTCGGACATCCGGCAGGAACAAATTTAGCCAAAATTTTTCGGGCGATCTCAATGATTTCTGCCGTGCATGAAGCATTAACAGCAGGTTCTGCCATTGTGCATAAACGAGTAAATAGCGCTCGTCCATACTTTTTGCAGAACACTTGTTCTGTCTGCTGAATCGGAAGATTCTCCAAATGAAAACAATGTACCTTGTCAACCAAATGCCAGTAAAGCACTAAACACAGCAGTCTCAGCGGAGAATCTTCTTCTTTTGCAAGAGGAAGTTTGCCGAGTTTGGCAAATGTTTCGTAAAGATCCCGGCGCATCAGATAAGAACCCGGGCAGCGGTCTGCCATGGCTTTATCAATGCGGATATCTTCTAAAACATTTACCAGCGGTTTAAACGATTTGCAGTCTTCTAAGCATTCAAACTCGGAATACAGTACATGAGCAATTTCATGAACCGCATGACCGAACAGAATGGTTGTGGCTGCAGCATCTTTCGGATCTACATTAGGCAGGTGAATCGTATTGCCGTCTGTAGAAGCGTGTTCCGCCCCGAAATTTAGATTGACCGGCTTATTGGCATTCACACCGGTAAAATTTGCAATGCTATTTTGAATCTCTGCAAGAGTTAAAAAGTTTTTATCAATAGCCATTAGAATTCTCCTTCGAAGATGACCCGGAGAAGAAAATCTTCTCCGGAATCCGCTTCAGAGCGTTGTTAACCAATAAAGAGGCTTCGGCCTCGTGCTAAGACAGAATCCACGGAACACGTCCATTTCTTCACGGGCTCTTCATCTTTTCCCAAAGATGAAGAGTCATTTCCCTCTGAAGCATTTCTCAAAGCAAAGACTTGAGAAGCAGAATTTGCTTCTGAGGTAAGTGCTGTCTCGGCTATTGCCGGACAGTCATCGGTGTTCTCTTGGCCAGTATTGCCTGCCGGCTCAGTCGAATCCGATTGAAAAGAAGGTATATCCATGCCGTGAACATTGACCTGCACTCTTCCGTTTGCGGTGTCCTCTGCAGGACATTGGCCCTTGTCGAAAAAATCAATTGATTCCAGACGAGTAATCGAATCCAGCGCATCAATAATCCTTTCAGAAGTTTGCATAGCCTTAGGTCTCTGGGCAGTTACGATGTAGGCACCCTTTAATTTGACAGCGGCAGTACCGATGTCAGGGTGGGAACGCCTCCATGTATCAAGCTTTTCGCTCAGTTCTAAACACCGGTAGAGCAGGGCATCAGGAATCTCGAGAGACTCCTTCAGCAATGCCTCGATATCTTGAGCTTCGTTTGATATCCGCTGACAGAAGTCAGTGAGGAAAGATTCATACGAAGAAGAATGACCGTGTTTAAAACTTGCCAGAGAAAATGCGTCATAGTTGAAACGAATATGCCCAAGGACATATTTGAGGGAAGGAACGGATACCAGATCCGAACAGCCCCGAGGAATAATTCCTTGGGCCCGTGCTTCCCGCATTTTTTCGTATGCATGAGCAAAGTGTTCATCCCGTTGTTTAATAAACGACGCTCTGATTTCCTTTAACTCATCCAAAGCCATCCGGGCGCAATCAGCCGGCATTACGTATCCGTTGAGATAAGTTTCGCCGTGCTGCTTGCAGAACCGTTTGGCCCTATTACGCAAATCCGTAAACGGTTTCAAAATCTCGCTAGGAACAATTCTTTTGCGGAGCATGCTCTCGGAGCCGTCCTCAACAGATAATTGTTCGGTTGTGGTTCCCGTCCAGACCGAAATCCGGAAGCAAACCATCACTAACGATTGTTTGAAATTTGCTGCTTCCTTTTTATCGGTTGAAGCAACATCCTTTGGCTCCTCATGAAGGAGACCGTCAAATAAAGTACTTGTCATAAGACCATCCTTAAAGTAAAAAGGGGCCTTACGACCCTCGCTAACGGGACATAAAGCCCCGTTAACGAGGTGGTGAAAATCTTTTGCTAGTTTTCACCGGAAGTGAAATTCGTATGCAGTCTCTCGGAAACCGAAAAGGCTTCCGAAGAAATTAAGGCGCTGCCAGATGCGTACAGATATCGCCGAGTTCCGCTTCAACAATTTTTTCGATTGTTAAAGCACTGGTTCTATCCACCGCTTCAGTCAGTGCAATCCGGAGGGCCCAGTTAAGGGCCTCTCTGACGCTGAGTCTCCCGGATCTTCCTGAAATTATCAGGAGATCTTTAAGGCGCAGTAAAACCCGCGTAGAGATGGTTGCTTCAATCGGCTGAACACCGGGAGTCCCGTTGTAAGCCTCCCGCACTTTGGCGGCGGCATTTCTAAGCCGAAGAGCGAACTCTTTTTTCCAGCTTTGCAAAGTCATACCGTGAACTTCTATATCAGGGATCTGGCTCTCAATGAGCTTCATCTCTGCAGAAGCATTGATATACTCCATCCTTAATTTCCAACAGCGATCCATTACTGCCGGATCCTGCAGATGTCTTCCAAGATAAAGACCGCTGCTGTCGTCGGTCATACCCCTGATATTGTCTGTCATTACAATCCGCGCCCGAGGGTGCTTCTTGATAACTTCTCCGGTTGCTTCTATAAACAGAGGCGAACCTTCGAGAAGTTCATTGACTGACAGCCAAAGATCAGCAGGCGCCGCTGACATTTCATTGATTAGAAAGACCATGCCGTATCTCCAAGCCCTAGTTAAAGGGCCGTCGACAAAGCGCATGCTCTTGTCTTTATCAATGATGTAGTGGCCGATGAGATCCGTCCTATCAAGCCGGGAGCGAGCTGTTAAAGAAACAACAGGCGCACCGACCCGAGCGCAAAACTGGTTTACGAAACTAGTTTTGCCGGAACCGTGAGGGCCGCTGATGAACAAAGGTTCATCGGGTGCGGCTTCCCACCAAATCGTCATGATGCCGAGCTGCTGAGGCTGAAAGACATAATGCGGATTACGTTCGGGAATGAGGGCCAAGACGGACTGGTCCGCATTTCCGTTCGAAAATCCCAAGACAGAGCCCGGCTTGCGCAAACCAAATTCCGTCATGGCGACTTCTTTGTCATAAACCATATTCAACATGAGATAACTCCTTAGTAAAGAAAATTAAAAAGGGGCACCCCATGTGACCGGGGCATAAGCCCCGGAGGGATAAGAAAGAAAGCCGTCTAGCGTCTTTCACGAATTTTTTGTGTTCTTACGAACTCGGGTTCTCTGATACTGCAGGCGCAGCTTTGTCTATGTGACGAAGCTCTCAGAGTAGCTTGAGGTATTTCAAACGAAGTTTGACCTACCGCTTTGAAGAGAGAAGTACATCATTCCAATCTGAATTAACTTCAGGTGGGATAATGACCGAGATCTTCAAAGACTTGTATTTTTGAGCAAGGACGGAAGCCGCGGTGAACGCTTCTTTCTGTCCGACGAAGTTGGAATCGTTATCACCGAAGATAAACAATTCCTTAACTCCTTCAGGAGGGACGAAGTTTTTAAAGTTGAAGGCCGAGATAACCGACCACACCGGCATTCCGTGAAGAATACCTGCAGACATTGCCGTCTCAACTCCTTCAGCTAATCCAAGCTGGCCGTCGTCAGGATTGATTTCTCCAAGCTTGATGAAGCCGCCGGAGATTTCTTTTCCAAAGACTTTCTTTGGTGCCTTGACTTTGGCTTTTTGACCGTTGTCTAAGTAAATCCGAAGAACATTGAAGCATTCTTCTTCAGAGGAATCTATCCGGCAGAGGATACCTTCATAGTATTTCTCTTCCCAGGAAGATCCGCCTTTAGATTTTTCTGCGTAACGCAAATGATCAAAGAAACGAAGTGATTGGAAGTTTCGGCCATTTAATCCTCTTGAAGAAAGATAACGATCCGCGGAAGTATCTTTTTCAATTGGAGAACCTAAATTCCACAAGTCTTTCGAAGTAAAAGTTTTACGGGACTTGGCTTTCTTCGGCTTCTGTTCTGAAGAAACTTCGGCTGAGATTCCAAGTTGAACTCCCAATGCAACGCTTACTTCCGAGAAGCTCTTATGGGTTAAATCCATAATCACTTTAAAGCCGTCTCGATGACCGCAATGGCGGCAATAACAATCTCCGTTGCCGAACTTGTCAGTAAAAGAGAAACGATCGCTGCCTCCGCAGAACGGACAAGGCTGATTTGGTTTAGCTAATACTTCTGCTCCTAAATGCTGCTCCAGAACGCTTTTCCAGTTTCCTTTGAGCTGAGCTTTAACAAGCTGCTGAAACTCAGCAGAAGGTTGGAATGAATTTTGCATGATTAAAAATCCTTAAAAATTCAGCGTTCTGTTACCGCACAGCGGAGTGGGAATCCGCCGATTGGTGAATTGATGATCCATCCGAAGATGGGCTTTTGAGAAAACAGAAAATTCTTAACGGTTTTTCTCGGAGCCGGTCGATGAAGGTCGACAACCATTGGGTGCGAACTGTACAGGAAGCAAAAAATTAAAAAAAGACGACCAACTCGAGATGTTTTGCCGTTATTGGCCAATAAATGGGAATTCATTCGAAAGAATTAATTTCCTATAAGGCTTGGGAGACAATATTTTTTTGGAGAGTGAAATAAGTTTGATTAAGGGGTAATTGGATAGCGGGTAGTTTTACGAACTTTTGCTTTTCAAACGGGCGGACAATGGATTTTTCAGAGGTTAAAGGAGAGGAAGGGAACAGCGGCTAAAACGAATCTCTTTTCAATGACAAAATGTTTAGCGGTAAGATTGTTAGAGGACCAAAATGCTCAGCGAGGGAAGAGAAAAGTTTAAGGTAAATCCTTGGCGATTGATGTTTGGCAGCTTAGACAGTAGTAAGACGCAATCTTATTCCTTTCATGAGTAATCAATTTAAAAACCCTCAAGATGCTTTAATTGCGTAAAAACTTCGGGACGGTGTTGAGAAATGGTTTGATGATTTAAAGAATGATGCAGACGTAAAGCGGCTACGTATGCATTCTTGGCATAATCAGCAAACTCGTTTGTTTATCCGATTTTTAGCGGAAATTCTGCGTTGCCGGATCCTTTATCAAAGGCAAACTGCAGAGGGAATTCCTAAAAAGATTAAGACGATATCAGATTTGCTTTGGACCATGAAGTCCTTAAGATGGGTGAAAATTGGCCGTCATCGAGGTTTTTATACACGACTGACGAAAACTCAAGTGCAGATTCTTGAAGCTTTAGGTATAGAGGTTGCACCAAATCACTGCCAGTCTCTGGGGGAGAAATAGATATATATTCGGTGAATTTACGTTACTAAAGGAAAGAACGAAGCTAACAAGAAAGTTACTTTGCTTATCAGTCTTCTGAAAAACGGCGCTTTCCAACATGGCTGACAGAATTTCCGAGTCACAAGCGTGATTGTGTGCCTAGGAAATGATAATATTTCGAGGTTAATTAAAGGACTTCGGAGCTATGAAAAACACTCTTTCTATCGTTATACCGTGTTACAACGAAGAACCGGTTATAAAAGAAACTCTTTGTCAGATTGAGACCTTGGTTAATGATATTAAGAATGAGTTTTCTTTAAATACCGAAGTAATCTTAGTGAATGA